>OHBM01002491.1_pt1 | contig 12201 bp, 3 predicted proteins | sample 1577251 | NCBI WGS metagenome assembly OHBM01 (sample SAMEA3541557, study PRJEB24748) | human gut metagenome | biome: human gut; feature: human-associated habitat; material: faeces | place: China | collected 2012
GTACAAAATATTTGTGAGACTACCAACTTTTTTATGAACTATTCTTATCCCGAACTGGGGTAAAGCATTAAAAGAATACCTTTACAAACAAAAATTGAGGGGTGAAGGGTTTTGTCGGAATAACCTATACTTGGGCTATTACTACTATAGCAAAAAAAGGTGGATATACTACAGAATACCATAATACACCCACCGCTTACATTAAATTTATCTTACAATAATCTTTTTCCCATTGTGAATATATACACCAGGAATATTTGGCTTAGCAAATAACTTAACACCCTGTAACGTGTGCCATACACTCTTCTTTTCCACATTTATATTAGAAATATTCGTAGAAACATTTTCCTCCACAATGTGCGTAAAGTTTTTCCATACCTCAGAATTAGCATAAGATTGCTTAGTGCCAACAGGAACATAGAGAATGCAATTGTCATAATTGACAAATCCATTAAAAAGACTTTCATCTGCAAGATATGGAACAGATGAACGACAATGGATTTCCTTAATTCCATCATCACAATTAAATATATATTGCCGTCTTAATTCCGCTTGATTGGCAGGCAAAGTAACTTTTTGCAAATTTCGACTTGCACCAAAAGCCTCATGCCCACAAATTGCAACATTGTCACCGATAACGAGTTCTTTCAGATAATAGCAAGCATACATAGCCAGCCCGTCAACTTCTGTCACAGGAAGACCATTAACGGTTGCAGGTATTTCCACTTTTCCTCGATAAGGATTGTAGCCCCTTACCACCTTCAGTGCAGAGCCATCGTCGGTATATTTATAGTAGATACCATCAATATACATCAAGCCCTCATCGTCACTGATTGCACAGACATCCAATGTGTCCGTAGCTGCCGCATATTCATTATTTCCGTCTTGAATAGCAACCAAGAGATACATACCATTTTGAGGGAATGTTATCTTATTGCCTTCTATTTGAGGAACTTGATAAGCAGTTTCCACTCCTGGTGCCAGAGCGTACAAATATCTTACAGGAAGACCAGAAGATGCGGTTGCATTCATTTCTATAGTAGAGCCGACCTTAGCTTTTATCTCTTGGTACCAAGTGATTGTTTGCTTCTTTAACTCCCTCTTTAGAACTGTGAGTGTACCAGCTATATAGCTCTTCACTTCATAATTATCAGCTTCTACATCATATACGGTAATAGGATATTTACCTGGAGCACTTGCTTCATTTGCTTCGCAAGAGAAGACAGGTTGCTTGGTCAGGACTGATTCATCCTCACCATTCTTGAACCCACTGTAATTTGCCGTAAACTCAGGAAGTTTATCTCCTTGCGTAATGGTATAATTTTCAGCAGTTACAACTAATGGTGCTTTTGTCACCATCAAAGTACCTGGAACAAATGTTACAAGATAGTTTTTAATCGTTCCCTTGTTTATCTCTATCTCATAAGTTCCTACTTCTGATTTTTTATCAGCAGAGCAGATTATCTCTGGTTCACCAATAAGAGCAGCACCATCTGTCTCTATTTCAAACGTAGGATTATCATCCCCATACTCACGAGAACAATCCTTCACCTTGACTGTAGCAGGAGACATATCCATTTCTACGATATGACCTGCAAAGTAATCCCAGCCTGGAGCTGTCTCGTAGGCAGACTTTGAACCAAGAGGGACGTAGAGGGTTACGTCTTCTGGAAGAGACGTGAATGTTCTATCAGGCTCCACACATTTCGCAGGATTAGTACTCAAACTTATAAAAGACTTTAGATTCATAGACACGCCCCAAAAAGCATCAGTATGAATAGTTTCAAGACCAGACCCTAGGACTACAGATACCAATCCATGATCTTCTGTTAAGAATGCCCCCCAAACCTCTTTAACGGAATTTGGTACAATCAACTCCTTGATATTTCTACACCAACGTATAGCTTGATGTCCAATACTCTCTAATCCTTCATTTAGCTTTAAAGAACTTACATTAACACACCTTGCCAAAGAATTATCACCTAACTTTTTTACACAATAGCTGATTCCATTAGATTTTACAACAACAGGAATTTCTAATGTGCCAGAAACATCACGTTCATTATTCCATCCTTCAACATAATCTTCTTTATTCTCCATCTCAACATTGAAAGGATACACACTCGTAACCTTAAATATCATAGGCAAATTCTCCTCACCATTGTTGATGATATTGGCTGTAATAATATCACCAACTTTCACGATGTTAGGATATTCTGCATCATGATATTCCGCAGAGGTCACTTCAGACTTTGCATCACCTTTGACAGCTATCGCCTTGATTTCACAAGATGCATACAGATTGATAGGTTCTGTATATTTTCTTGCGTTCTCATTAGGTTCAGTTCCATCCAAAGTATAGTATATGACAGCATTATCTGTCTCTGTTGTTATGCGCAACGTTGCTTCGTCAGTTGAGATTATTGGCTTCGGCATACCTGTCACAGTCAACACACCTTGCTCATAACTGATTTCGTAATTCTCAGCATCGGCACCGCTGATTGTAACAGAATATTCTGCTGGAGCACTTGCCTCTTTAGCCTCACAAGAGAAGACTGGTTGCTTGGTCAGAACTGATTCATCCTCGCCATTCTTAAAGCCAACATAACTTGCCTTAAACACAGGCATGGCGTCACCCTGTTTCTTGGTATAATTGCCAGCAGAGATAGACAATGGAGCCTTAGTAATGGTAAGAGTACCAGGAATATACGAGATTTCATATTTATCAGAAACTGCACCAGAAGCTACAATGTCATACTTTCCAACTTTACTACTATTATCTACAATAGTAGAAATGGATGCAGGAACAGAAAAGCCAACCTCAGAATCCCCATCTCTAAAACCAGAGTAAGTAATATTAAACTCAGGATTAGCATCACCATAAACCTTAGTAGTATTAGCAACATGAGCAGTCAATGGTATTTTCACTACAGTAACTACACACTTCGCTTGAATCAAATTATCTGCAGTGGAAGCTATAATACTACACTGTCCAGCAGACCTTGCGATAATCATACCGTCATCACTGACAGTTGCCACTTTCTCATTATCAGATTTCCAAAGTATCGTTTTATCTGTGCAGTTTTCTGGCAACAAAGAAGCCGTCAACTGTCGAGAATCGCTAACCTCCAACTGCATGTTACTTTCACTAATAGAAACTGAAGTTACAGGAACATACTTCACATCAACAACAAAGGAGAAAGGGTCCATCCGATAGGTACGAGCCTTGACATCAGAGAAAATGATATTTTCTAATTTAACAATCTGATTGCCCGTTATGCCTTTCTCAGCCTTAATCCACAGATCAATGACAGAGCCTATCTTCCCTGAAATTGATGTATTGTCCGAAGACATACAAATAATGCGAACTTTACCATTGCCCAATTGCTTTGTTTGCAATTGATGATTACCACATCGGCCAGTCAACCTTGTTTTGCTTAAATCCAGAGACAAGCCATTCGGCAAAACTACATCCATCTGAAAAGCAGTCATCTCACTCTCGTTGGACAATTCAAAGGAGAAAGCTTTACTAACTTCTGGCGAAATCTCACCACCCTTGACAGATACATCATTCTGTTCTTTCGTTCCCACAAAGAGTTGTGAATTATCCAATTTCACATCTCGATTATTTACATCTGAGAAAATAGAATTCTTCAATTTAATATAGCCACCCGAAAAATCACTGGAAGCTCGCACAGAAATACGTACTAAAGCTCCCTGATTTCCTTTTATCGACTCACCTTGAGTAGAATAGCCCAAGATTCTAACAGAGCCATCCGACATCAAGTTAGAACTCACAGAGAAAGAAGATGATCCCCTATCTGTAAGAGAGATATCAAAATTACCATTCGACTTCGAGGCAATTTTTAAACCTTCAGGCAGTTCGATATCAGTCTGAAAGCCACGAAATACCTGACTATTATCCAAATTTAGGGTAATCGTCTTCGACTCACCAGGGACTACGTTCACTGGCTCTATATAAAAGGTATCCTTTGCTCTTGATGCAAGCGGCAAAGCCAACAGCATCAAGAACAAAAGTACCATTGTTTTATTTAGTCTTATCATACCTTAACCATTATTTTACAGTAATCTTGACTACCTGTCCGTTCATCTTCACAAGATAAACACCAGCTTGCAAAGCTATCTTAGATGTCTCAGAAGCAAGACTGAATGTCTTCACAAGGATACCAGAAGTGGTATATATATAAATAGGTGTACCCTTCAAGCCTGTAAACATCAGACCGTCTGCAACAACCTTGACAGAAGTTCCGTCCACGCCAATACCATCAATAGAAGTTACTTCATTATTACGAGAGGTCAAACGATAGCCCTTAGCCTCAACATCAGAGCCGATAGCATTGGTTACATCTATACTCTGTGCATCCAAATTCTTCTTTGAAGACAAACAGAAGATAGGCTGTCCATCCATGAAAGTACTATTGCTAAGTGAATAAACGACAACACGCAAAGTATGAGCATTCAACTTAGAGTAACTCAACTGATGGGTTGTAGCCATCACTCCACTCAACTTCACTTCCACATCATTTACATTTACTGGCAAAGTAATGTCAGCCTGCAAAGCAACAAAGTTACTATTATTGTCTAATGCTATATCAATATTAAACTTGTCTTGTTGAGACAATACTAAGCAATCCAAAGAACGGTCTGAAGAAGAAGCGTCATCCATTGCAGAAACACCATAGCCATTAGCCATAGCAACCTGCTCTTTCACCTGCAAAACCTGTTGCATAATCAAGTCTGTTGTACCCGTTACATCGGAAATTGAAATATGGTCATCACTATTCACGTCGGCAGCCTCAAAAGCGAATGTTCCTGTCACCTTATTAAATATATAATTGACGGTATTAACAGCATCCACGATATTGATCTCATCATCATCATTAGAGTCACCTTTCAATACAGGCAAGACTTTCACCTGGCAAGATGCCTCCACCTGACTTCCATCCTGTGATGTAGCCTTAATGACTGCATCACCAGGAGCTATTGCAGAAATCACTCCATCCTCGGACACCTTAGCCACATCCTCATTGGTAGATGACCAGATAAAACTTGCATTGGTAGCATCAGTTGGAGCAACAATAGCAGAGAGTTGCGCCGTATGATTCTTTCTGATTTTCAAGTTTTCTTGGCTCAAAGTGATTGAGGAAACCATTGTAGGGTCAACAGTTATAATACAAGTTGCCTTGGCACCACCGCCATCATTTGCTATAGCATGAATAGAAGTTTGACCAACTTTATGAGCTGTTACTACACCATCAGCAGATACCGATGCCACAGTCTCATCATCAGACTTCCAATCCACCTTCTTATTGGTAGCTTCATCAGGACCTACGGTTACTGCAAGAGCAAGAGTTTCACTGGCCTTCAAATGGGCGTCAGATTGGTTCAGGGTAAGAGAAGATAAGAGAGTATTCTCTGTGATTCTCTTGAATGTTCCCCAATTCTCCCACGTAGGAGAATATTGATAATCTCCCAAGACATCAGGATACTCGTCATTATCCTCAGGGACAAACAAAGTACCATTAGTTTCAACATCTGAAGGGAAATTCACCAAGCCCTCTGGTGGAGTCATAGCATATGACTTCACATACTTGATGCCGGTACATCCCTCAAAGGCATTTTCACCTAAAGATGTAATATTCTCGCTTAAAGAAATCCATTCTATACCATTACATCCCTTAAATGACTCCTTACTTACCGTAGTGAGGTCACCCTTAGGAATCTTCACGTAAGGAAGACTGACGCAATTTTTGAAAGCTCCCACACCAAGACCATACACGGTTTCTGGTATATTAACCCCACTAAGAATTGAATCATTTTCGAAAGCCGAAGGACCTATTACCAACAAGTTCTTACCCAAGTCAAGATTTCTCAAAGAACTACAATTTGAGAAACTGTTGTCTGAGGTACTTGTCATACTCGCTGGGAAAGTCACATTATCAAGGGAAGTACATTCCGAGAAGCCATAATCACCAATTTGGCTAAGGTTTTCACTAAATCTTACAGACTTCAAAGCAGAACAGCCACGGAATCCCCACATATTGATAGAAGTGATATTATCAGGTACATACACATTCTCCAAACCAGTACAATAAGAGAACATATATTTATCCACCACTTTCAAGTACTTGCCCAAAGTCAAGTTCTTCAATTCTGCAATTGAATAGAATGGAGAACGAGAAGGAACTTCCGTATTATAAGATAACCAACGTCCCAAGTAAAGGGTTTCGACAGGGCAATCCCTAAACAATCCATTGTTAACATCAGAAGAACCATACGCCATCTCTATTAAATCTTTATCATCGTCAAATGTCACAGAAGCCAAGGATGTGCAATTGGTAAACATTTGGGTATCCATCTTATTCACTACCATTGGAATCGTGATAGCTTGCAATTTTCCACACTCAGAGAATAAACCTTCTTTGAGCCAAGGGCATGAAGTGGATAACTTGGCACTTTCCAATGCAATGTCATCCGCAAAGGCATATGTTCCGATTGTAGTCACAGCGTTAGGAATCACGATACCCCCAAGTTTACTCATACCACGGAAAGTCCAGTTACCTATGGTTGTCAAGCTTTCTGGCAAGATAAGAGACTCACAATTATTCACCTTATAAAGCAAGTAGTCCTTACAATAAGTCACGGTACCAGCTTGTGAAAAGCGAACATCAGTCAAGAATTGCTGATTGTAGAAAGGAGAATAACTACAGTCTTTATCCGCAGTATAATCGACATTTCTTCCCATATAGAGAGAAGTCAAATTGCTATTTCCAAACAAAGGCAGCATATATCCTTTGTCAGTTTCACCAGTAGCACCACTACCTAATGTTACAGCCTCATTAGAATCTTCAAAAGTCAAATTTGTAAGATAAGTACATTCTGAAAATGTATAATTGCCAACAGATGTCAATCTACCTGGGAACGACAGAGTATTTATCAAAGAACACTGAGCAAAAGTATAGTCACCTATCGTTAATGCTGGCTGATACTGTTCGTTTTTATTAAAAACAACATCCTTCAATACAGTACATCCTTGGTAAGTATTATTTCCTAAAAGAGAAAGTTGACCAGGAAAATTAACCCCAGGCAAGGCTACACAATCTTTGAATGAGGCATTGTTAATTTTCAGTTCATGGTCAGATGTCTCTTGAAAAGAAGTTGAAGCTAATACTTGACAAGAAGCAAAAGCATAATTGTCTATTGTTGCAAGTGAAGCTGGAAAAGAGATATTTGGCAATTTGATACAATTAGCAAATGCATAATCATTGATATTTTGGAGCGCATTACCTAATACGACATTAGTCAAATTGCTACATCCATCACAAAGATGATTATACACAAATGTTACCTTTGGTCCAACCGTTACTCTTGCAAGAGTCGTACTATTGACAAATGGAGCGGACGCTCTCGTTTCACTATTCCAAGTTCTATCTCCCACCTTCTTGTATATACTAACAGAACTAGAGTAATCATATTTCAAGTTTCTTCCCAAGTACAAGGTCTTTATAGGACAGTCGTAGAAATAATCATATTTTCTATCACTAGCATAAGAATGTGGATTATTAGAAAGCATATCGTCAATCTTGCGACTACGAGTTTTCTTAGTATCAATCGTCAAGATGCCATCTCCATCCTTGAATCTCAAAGTTGAAGTATTAGTACAACCATAGAAACTATTGGTTCCGATAGTCTGTACGGTTCCTGGGATAACGAAGCTTCTTACGCCTGAGTTGTTCCAGAATACCTCGTTGCCGATGGTTTCCAATCCTTCCCTCATCGTAACGACTGCAATAGTGGAGTCGTTGTAGAACGCTTGGTCACCAATAGATTTCACAGTCGCAGGAAGATTCATCTCAGAAAGAGCTATACAATTCTTGAAAGCATTATTTGGCACAGAAGTCAAAGACTGTCCTAACTTTGCATTAGTCAACTTTCGACATCCTTCAAAAGCACTTCCACCCATGGTCGTAAATTTATCAGGCAGAACTAATGCTGTAAAAGACCCACAATCAAAGAAAGAGTAATCTCCTACAGATTTCAATCCTTGACCTACTGTAATTTCCGTAACACTTGAACAACTAGCAAACGCACTACTTCCTATCGCTGTCGTTGCATCAGGAAAAGTCAATTTTGTTACATTCGTGCAATTTTGGAAAGCACAATCACCTACGGTCTCCAAAGCTTGACCTAAGTTCAAAGTTGTCAACTTCGAGCATTCTTCGAAAGCAGAACGTTCAATCTCCTTTACTTTCGGTAAATCTGTCAGCGTAATAGCAGCATTTTTATAGAATAAGTAAGGAGCTATCTTTGTTACAGATGGAGAAATCGTAATCTTTGCCAACTTAGGTTGGTTATAAAATGCAGAGTAGCCATAGGCATGAGGATAACTCTCAAAGCGGTATGTAATGTCTTCCAAATATATTATATTACGCCCTAAATAAACTTCTTCCAAAGGACACGAAGCGAATTGTCCCTTATTATACAAAATAGAGCCACTGTATGAAGAACTACCATAATAATTGTGCGAGCCTAACGCTATTGGATTGACACTATCCTCAAACCTCACAATCTTCAATGATGTACAGTTATAAAAAGGCAACTCTGAACAGTTCTTATTTTCCTTATACCATTCTAAATTACCCACTTGCACCACCGTAGCAGGAATACTTATCGACTCCATTGCAACACAATTGGCAAAAGCTGCATCATCAATTTTCAACAAGCCTGAAACCAATAGCACATCTTTTAAAGAAGAGCATCCACTAAACAAATTTTTAGGAAGAACTTGGCATCCACTTCCAACAGAAACAGTCTGTAAATTCTTATCCTCCGCAAAACAAGATTCACCCAAGTTTGACACTTGGTTTGGTAGTGTGACGTTCGTTACTCCACTGCCATAAAAAGCTTTATTTCCGATAGAAGTCAAACTTTCTGGAAAAACAAGAGAATTCCACGATGTCGCTAAAGAGCCAACAGACATAAAAGCTTCATTGCCAATTGACAGCAAAGAGGTGCCAAGAGTAATATCAGCTAATACCGTACAACCGCTAAAAGCATTATTGCCAATTATTTTCACTGCAGTTCCAATATTTGCTGATTTCAGACCAACATTATTTGCAAAAGCGTAATCAGAAATCGTTTCGACAGAGTTTGGCAAAATAAGAGAACTTATATTACACCCATCAAAAGCATGCTCTGGTATCTTTACCAAAGAACCACTTATCTTCAAAGTTTCAAGATTCTTACACCCCTTAAATAAAAATGAAGGAATATCCGTCACAGATTTTGAAATCGTGACTTTTGTCAACTTAGATTGGTTATAAAATGCAGAGTAGCCATAGACATGCGGATTATTCTCAAAGAGGTATGTATTGTTTTCTAAATATTTTATATTACGCCCTAAATAAACTTCTTCCAAAGGACACGAAGCGAATTGTCCCTTATTATACAAAATAGAGCCACTGTATGAAGAACTACCATAATAATTGTGCGAGCCTAACGCTATTGGATTGACACTATCCTCAAACCTCACAATCTTCAATGATGTACAGTTATAAAAAGGCAACTCTGAACAGTTCTTATTTTCCTTATACCATTCTAAATTACCCACTTGCACCACCGTAGCAGGAATACTTATTGACTCCAAAGAAGTACAATTAGCAAACGCCTTGTCAGCAATCTTCGTCACAGTAAAGGTCACGCCATTATACACGACGTTCTCTGGAATCTTAACATTAGCCGACAAAGAGGCATAATTGCCCGCTCCATCAACCTCATAAGTCACCGTGGCTGTACGGCTGGACGCATCCAAGTCATAGTACAACCCATCAATCAATGTACTCGCATGCAAAAGAGCACTTTGCACGATAAGCCCTATTATCAAAGCCAATCGCATGAATAAGCATTTACTTTTGTTCATAAATTTACATTTTAGTTTACGATTTTAGGACAAAGGTAAGGAGATTATTTGAAACTATCAAGTCCATAATGGTTCATAAGGTAAAAAAGTTGCCGTGCGCTGGTTCACTGCTATTTTCCGCAGCTATCATTTCGGAAAATAAACAATATGAGAACGCATAACAAAACATTAAAATAATGCTAAGAGTGGTCAACTAAAATCGGAAAACCACAAACTAAAAACGGTAAACCACAATGAATTTGTTTCCTCTTCCTTATCATTTCTCCGTTCAAAGGCTCTGAACCGCCGTTCAAAGGCTCTGAACGGACATTCAAAGACGTTGAACGGACATTCAAAGGCGTTGAACGAAGATTGCATAAGGATATACTAACACTTTCATAAGGATGTGTTAACTCTCTTGTAAGGATGCAGAAACCCTTCCATACAGTTTCTTCCCCTTTTGATTGCAGTTTTTCAACTGCATAAAGCAGAATTATAACACAAAAAATAAGGAAAACACACAAATGAACCAAAGTGAACTTGCATAATTCCAAGATTCTTTCTACCTTTGCAGAAGGAAAAGCGGCACTCGGCAATCTGAAAGCAAGTTTTCATTGCGCTCGTTTGCATTACCTTTGCAGAAGTTAAAGCGGCACTCGGCAATCAGAAAGCAAGCTTTTATCGCGCTCGTTTGCAATTGCACGCTAACTGCATAAGCATAATACACATAACTATAAATCATAAAAGTAAATGGTAAACTTCAAATACATATCTCTATGCATTTGCACCCTACTAACAATGGGTGCATGCTCTTCAGAAGGCGGAAGCGAGACAGACCCTTTACAGCCTTCTCCTACAACTAAGGAGAAACTGCCCATCAGTATCAATACGTCTGTTGCGACTCGCGCAACGGACGAAGCTTTTGAGGTAGGTGATCAAATTGGATTGTTTGTTGTCAATCGGGAGGCAAACGGTACTGCCAACAGTTTGAAAACCCTCGGCAATTATATAGACAACATGCAGTTCACCTACGATGGAACTTGGAAAGCAACCTCATCCATCTATTGGAAAGACGAGACTACCCATGCCGACTTCTATCTGTATTACCCTTACCAGAAATACATAAACAATGTGACTGCCGTGCCGGTACAAGTGAAGGCCGACCAAAGCGACCTTGCCGATTATAAGAGCAGCGACATGCTGATTGGCAAGACATTAGATGTCGCTCCTACAGATCAAGCTGTGAAGATAGAAGCCAAGCACATGATGAGCCAAGCCATCATCACGCTGAAAGCTGGCAATGGCTTTACCGACGCATCGCTTGCATCATCCCTTGTGAATGTCAGAATCAATGGACTCAAAAGTACTGCCTTGGTCAACCTCTCCACCGGGGAGGTCACCGCAACAGGAAATGATACAGACATCATTCCATTAAAGGAAGATTGTATCTACAAGGCTATCATCGTACCTCAAGACGTAAAAGAAGGGAATTTTATTACCATCAACGTAGAGGGCAGCAACTATTACCTTGCAAGAAATTCCAAATTCCACGCTTTCGAGAAGGGAAAAAAATATAATTTCACCGTCACGCTCAGCAAAACGAGCAGTGGAATCAATGTCAACATCTCTCAATGGGAAGATGACGGTATAGACTACGGCGGAACTGCCAACTAAAAAGGACATATCAATGAAATTATCAAAATACACCTTATTATATATATTACTCGTCGGAATCGTGATACTGACAGGATGCAGCGACCACCTTTTCGATGATGAAAAACAGGCAGACAGCAATCGCATCTTGCTGTCAGGAGATATTGAGCAACTTGCCGTTACCCGAGTAAACGACAATGGGTTCTGTGATGGCGACAAGATGGGTGTCTATATCGTAGATTATGAGGGTGACTACCCTGGCACATTGAAAGTGAGCGGCAACCGTGCCGACAATGTACAGCACACCTTCGATGCATCACAGAACAAGTGGAATTCTGCCTACGACATCTACTGGAAAGACAAGCATACCCACGTAGACATCTACGGCTACTACCCTATTGCCAATCCCGAGAGCATAGAAGACTGCTCATTCGAGGTACAGAAAGACCAAAGCAAAGAATCGAAAGATGGTGAAATGGGAGGCTATGAAAGTAGCGACTTCCTCTGGGGGAAAGTTGCTGATGTCACTCCTACCGCCAACACGATTCGCTTGCCTTTGACCCACCGCATGTCGAATGCCAAGGTGACCTTGGTGAAAGGTTCCGGTTTCACCGACGAGGCGTGGGCAA
>OHBM01002497.1_pt1 | contig 12183 bp, 8 predicted proteins | sample 1577251 | NCBI WGS metagenome assembly OHBM01 (sample SAMEA3541557, study PRJEB24748) | human gut metagenome | biome: human gut; feature: human-associated habitat; material: faeces | place: China | collected 2012
GTCAGTACTGCGGTAAGGCTCGTGAGTACATGGTTGACCTCTATAGCCACAAGATCAAGGATGTTCTTCATTCTGACAACAAGTTGGCTAACCTCGACTAATTCGAGATTTTTCAATCTAAGATATGAGAGTGGAATCCGAAAGGATTCCACTCTTTTTTTGCTTTTTATAGGCTGACTCTTGATAGGCAGACTGTATTCTTAATAGGTTGCCACCCTATATAGGCAGGCTATTTTCTTGAAAGTTCAAGATTGCGGGAAATGCTGATGGTGGTCTTTTGTTTTAAAAAGGTGTACTTTTTGTTTTAAATCAGTTTGCTATAAACTATATTAATACTCGTTAGTATAGTTTAACGGTATTCGCTCTTGTTCTTCAAGAAAGATTTCATATTTTTGCAACCGAAAGAAATACTTTGCTTGGGCAAGTATGCTTTTATTCTTATATAATATCATGTACTAGTAGAAGATGAGGCTGCGTTTAGAGTAACGCAATTTAACTAAAGACATAAGTGTAAAGTAACTAAAGACAATATATAATGACTAAACAAAAATAAACAAGCAATAAATAGAATACAAGTAAATGATATTAGATTATGAGAAAAATTTCAATGATGCCGATTTTGGTATTGGCAATGGCATTGGGCTTTGTAAGCTGCAGTGCAAGTGATGATGGAGTAAACGATGGAATGCTTGGTCAACAGACCACTACATTCATGCCTTCGTTCTCAATGTTGAGTTACACACAGTCTGCAAGTACACCTATCCTACAGGATGGTAGCAACAGCGCTGAAATGGAAGAGAAGCTTGTCTGCAAGATTCTGCCAGGTGGAAAGTTGATGCTGACTCACAAGAATGTTGTTTTTGATGATGCTGTAAGCATTAAGATGGAAACAACTTTGGTGGGCAACAAGTTGATTGTCACAGAGAATGCTGACTATGGAGTGTCTGGCAACTATGGCTACTATACTCTGAATACTACAGTAGGTACGCTGAAAGATGGTAACTATACGATTGTTGTCATGCGCAACCAGAATGTGAGAGCAGAGTTCCAGATGTCTTACGATTCATCTAAGGCCAAGAACCAATAATTGTATTTCCGACGACCAGTTTAAATTTTATTATATAATAAGTTAGTAAAGTTACTACAAAACTAATATTTTTCTAAAAAAGTTATTCTATTTCATTTTTTACATCAGTATTTACCCACGATACGGAATCTTAGAACTCACAACATCTATTTTGTTTATGTCATAACCATTGATTTGTAGAAAGTGGTATATGGACTGCACTGTAAGCATTTTATTGTTAGTTGGACCTACAACAATCTTTTTAAGAGCCTCCTTAGGTACTCGTATTTCAACATAAGGAGTAATATACCCATTGCGAACACGATACTTTATTTTTGAAGCATCATCACAGTGTACAACCCCTCTTGTTTCTTGTTCATGCTTGTATGCATCATTCTTTGCACCTAAACATGTTGAAAGAATTATCTTTCAGTTTGTCACGACACAAGCGTAGCATACCCTCCTGTTGTGCGAAGAGTATCTATCACTTGTTGTGTCTGTGTATATTTCTGCTGCCTCATAATCGTCTTTACTTCAATAAATTTCTGCCTCCAGTATCTTCGAGGATTTTCATTTGTTGGATAGCAATCTGATTCAGTTTGATGAGCCGTTCAGATTGTGCCATACCATCGTTAATAAACACAGCATTTAGATTCTCCATGTTCGATAAGCAGATTAGCTCATTTATATTGGCATAATCACGAATGTTACCTTTCTTATCGGGATTCTGTTCACGCCATTGCCTTGCCGTCATACCAAACATAGCTATGTTGAGAACATCGGCTTCATCGGCATACTTCATAGCTGCTTGTTCACGTGTCACCTCGTTTGGAATAAGATTTTCCTTGATTGCATCTGTGTGAATACGATAGTTTATCTTTGACAGTTCACGTTTAGCAGACCATGACAATTGTTTCTGCTCATCAGCTTTAAGACGTTGATACTCTTTTACCAACAAAAGTTGGAATCGAGGACTAATCCACATTCCAAAGTGGTACGCAATGTCTCGATGAGCATAAGTTCCACCATATCGGCCAGCTTTTGCCATGATGCCTATTGCACCTGTTCTTTGAATCCATGCCTTTACAGAAAGTACGAAGTTGTTGCTTCCTGCTGCATTTTTAATTGTATCGAATTCGGTACAATTAAAATTCGGATTATATAGCATTTCCCATTCACCGAGATATTCTATTGTACTTTTAAGGCTCATCCATCTGAAAATTATGTGTTCCTGCATTTGGCTATGTGCCATATCTGTCAAAGAGATATAATCCTCGTTTTGCACACTAACAACAGATATTTCTGTATTTTCAACTTTTATCTTAGCCATAATCCTTAGTCTTTAGTTAACACAAATTTGTGGTTGCATATACTTTCCGCAAGGAACATTAAACAAACCTTTCTTGTTTACACGATACAATCCATTGAAGCAGGTACGGTTTAGGAAGAAGAACTTTGCTGTATTCTCTATCGGGTCAAGGTTCTTCTCATTGTAGCGTTGGCGTACTGCCATAAACATCTCACGTTTCGCTTCCATATCTTGCAAAGCGTAATATTGGGCTTGAATATCCTGCAATGCAGGAATCAACTCTTCCACATTGTCACGTACAGTTCTATAACATGTAACCAAATCGCTGTTGATATCGTTGATCACAGCACGTTTGATATTTGGATGCTGTTGCAGCATGTAGAACAACATAGCCCCACCACCAACGAATGGCTCTATGTATGTCGCATCATCCCAATTATCAAAGTCAGCTGGGAGTTTTGCTTCCAGTTTTATGCGATTTATGTCTTTCATCGTTTATCTTTATTATTGCGTTCAGCGCAAAGATAATGGAATATATTTGAAATCAGGTTATTTTTGTTGCACTTTTATTATTATTTAGCATATCAGTCGGAGGAAAATAAAAATTAAATTATATCTTTGCATCGAGAAATAAAGTGTTGTTTGACAAGCATACTTATGCACATTGCAGAAAATAGCACTGTTGCCAAATCATTACCTCCATTGAGGTGAAACACTCATAAATCGCTCATTTTAAGCTATTCAGCAGATTTTAGCGTAATTTTATCAGAAAAGTACTGATGTTGCAATGCCATATCTTTTCAATTATCCTATGGATACATCAGTTTCTGGTAGTCCCGTAACGGCCTCTTTAAAAGATATATTTGGTGAGGATTGGATTAATGGTCTTTGTGAAACCTATACATTAGCAGAGAGTAAAACTCGCTTGGATGTAGTTAATGATATTTGGCATGCTTTATCTTTCTACACGGATAATGCAAAGCTTGCTGAGTTTGCCAAAAATCGTCTTCAATTGAATGATGATGAAGCAAAGAAATTTTGTGATATTTCTTTGCCAGGTGACTATGCCGCATTAAGTTTAAAAGCTATCTGTAAGATTCTGCCTTATCTTAGAAGAGGTTTGATTTATTCTCATGCCGTATTCTTGGGTAATTTATGTGAAGTGATGCCGCAATACGAATGGAATATAGAGGAAATGCGTAATGCTGCCATTGATAATATTATCCATGAAATGAATCAGATAGATTCTAAAGATGCACGTACTTTCGAGGTGTGTATTAAAGAATATCTGAAGGAACAGTATCATGTATCTGATGAGAAACTCAAGAAACTATACCATCCTTCTATGATGGAGATGTATCCTAAAGTACAACGCACCAATAATCTTGGTGTCTATCAGCTTGGTTCACCTCGAATTGATAGTGTGCGTAATCCAATGGCTATGCGTTCTATGTTCAGATTGCGTAAATTGGTAAACCGCTTATTGGAGGAAGGTAAGATAGATCAAGATACAGAAATTCATATTGAGTTTGCTCGTGAATTGAATGATGCTAATAAACGTAATGCTATTGCAGCATACACAAAAGAGAATCAAAACAAGAATGATGAGGCTCGCAAGAAAATTAAGTCTCTCTTTAAAGACGAAACTGGTAAGGACATTGAACCATCGGATATAGATGTTCTGAAATATGTCCTTTGGGAAGAGCAGAAGCACATATGTTTATACACTGGTAAGCAAATCTGTATATCAGACTTTATTGGATCAAATCCTAAGTTTGATATTGAGCATACCATTCCACGTAGTGTAGGTGGTGATAGTACTAAGATGAATTTGACTCTCTGTGACAGTCATTTCAATAGAGACATCAAGAAAACCAAATTACCTACAGAGTTGTCTAATCATGATGAGATTATGGCTCGTATTAATGATTGGAAAGAAAAGTATGAGTCTCTTGATGGTCAAATTCGTAGACAAAAGAAGTTGTCCAAGGGCGCTTCAAGCAAAGAGCAAAAGGATGGCATTATTCGCAAGCGCCATCTATTAGAACTTCAGCGTGATTATTGGCGTGGTAAATATTTGCGTTTCACGATGGAAAGTGTACCAGAAGGATTTAGCCGTCGACAAGGAACAGACATCAGTGTGATTTCAAAGTATGCACGTCTTTATTTGAAGTCCCTCTTCAAGCATGTCTATACAGTAAAGGGTATTGCTACTTCTGATTTCAGAAAGATATGGGGTATTCAGAGTATTTATAGTAAGAAAGAGCGTATCAATCATGTCCATCATTGTATAGATGCTATTGTTATTGCTTGTATCGGCTTAGATGAATATAATAAGTTAGGGGCATATTATCATGATGAAGAAAATCATGAATGGTATGGTAAGTCTAAGGCCTATTTAAAAAAGCCTTGGTCTACATTTGTTGAGGATATTGAAAGGGTGCAAGATGAGATTTTGGTTTATCATTATACTCCAGACAATATGCCAAAGCAAGGACGCCGCAGAATTCTTCTTGATGTAGAGATTAATGGACGAAAGAAGAAGAAAAAAGTTCTTTGTAAGGGTGATGCAGCAAGAGGTTCGTTGCATAACGATACATACTATGGTGCTATAGAAGACGATGGTGTAGTAAAATACGTTAAGCGTATTAATTTGTCTACAATGAAAGAAAGCGATGTAAAAAATATTGTGGATGAGACTGTAAGAGGTATTATTGAGGCGGCCATTAAAGAAAAAGGGTTTAAAGAAGCTATGGCTGGAACAATATGGATGAATGAAGAAAAGCAGATTCCTATTAAAAAAGTAAGATGCTATACACCTTCTGTCACAAAGCCTTTGAATATTCGTAAGCAGCGTGATGTTTCACCAAAAGAATACAAGCAGCAATATCATGTTGTCAATGATAGTAACTATATGCTTGCATTATATATTGGTAAAGACAAAAAAGGCAAGGAAAAGCGTGAATTTGAAATTGTCAATATGTTGCAAACTGCACAATACTTCAGAACAAGTAATGATAAAGAAGCTGCAGGAGGAAATATAGTGCCGGTAAAGAGTGAACATGATTACCCATTTGCATATTCTTTAAAGATCGGCACAATGGTACTTCTTTACGAAAAATCTCCAGATGAGATATGGGATGCTTCTCTAACGGAGATTAATAAACGTCTCTATAAAGTTGTGGGATTATCTGCAATGAGAATGAAAGGACGAAATGTTGATTATGCTACAATAAAGTTGAAACAGCATGAGGATGCTCGTCTCAGTACAGAACTTAAAGCGAAGAATGGGGCATTTAAGCAAGGAGAAGAATTGCGCCCTTCAATAATTATGCTCCATACTCAACTCAATGCTTTAGTTCAAGGTTATGATTTTGAGATAAATGAATTAGGTGAAATTAAAAGATTAAAGTGAAATGATAAAGCAGACATTATTCTTTTCAACTCCAGTTTGTCTTTCACTCAAGAATTGCCAGATTGTAATCTCTTGGAAAGATAGCAATGACAAGGTAACACGCCCTATAGAAGACATAGGGTGTGTAGTCTTGGAAAATCAAATGATAAACATTACCTTGCCGCTTCTCAACGAATTGGTAAAGAATAATGTCGCCGTTATCTTATGTGACAGCAAGATGATGCCAACATCTATGTTGCAAAACTTAGATGCTAATACAACGCAAGCTGAAAGTTTAAAATTTCAGCTTGCTGTTACTGACCCAATGAAAAAGCAAGTTTGGAAACAAATAATAGAATCAAAGATAAAAAATCAAGCTGCTGTCTTAGCTCTTGCCGGAAAGAATAAAGATATTCTCAAGCCTTATTATAATAATGTAAAGAGTGGAGATTCTGACAATAGAGAGGGATTGGCTGCCAAGATATATTGGAATAGTCTTTTGGGTAACTCCTTTAAAAGAGAAAGAGAAGGCTGTTCTCCAAATTCTCTTTTAAATTATGGTTATTCCATATTGCGTGCAGCTGTAGCCCGTGCTTTACTTGGGTCTGGGTTGCTTCCCAATTTAGGTATCTTCCATAAAAGCAGATATAATGCTTTTCCCTTAGCTGATGATGTTATGGAGCCATATCGACCATTTGTTGATGAAATCGTATATCGACTTTATGAAAATGGAATTACAGAACTGAATAAAGAATCTAAGTCAGAAATAATGCGTGTATTGAATTGCGATGTCAATATAGGGAAAGTTAAGCGACCTTTGCAGATAGCTTTAACCATGACAACAGCCTCTCTTGTGAAATATTATACAGGAGAAATCAAGAAACTTTCTTTACCGTTGATAACATGACAGAATATAGACTTAATGCTTATCATATTATGTGGTTGTTTGTATTTTTTGACTTACCTGTTACCACGAAAAAAGAGATAAAAGCAGCAACTCTTTTTCGAAAGAATTTGGAGAAAGATGGTTTCTCTATGATGCAATTTTCTGTTTATATTCGTCATTGTGCTTCAAGAGAAAGTTTGGAAGTACATATTAAAAGAATAAAATCCATTCTTCCGGAATCGGGAAAAGTAAGTTTATTAAGTGTAACAGATAAACAATATGGTGATATTTTTAATTTTTGGGGGAAGCCTAAAAGTATAAATAAAAGTAAAATTACCCAAAAAGTTATAGGTGAACCCATTCAGTTGGAGATTTTTTAGTATTTTTGTATTGTTTTACTTCCTACTTTGCTATTTCTTATTAATGAAAGTGATAGTAATATGCTGATTATCAGCTATATCAACATTATAGGTTGTGGTTTGATGTAGGAATAGTACGATATACAACTATCTGTTTGCATGGTTTTTCTCTAAAGAGTTGTGGTTTGATGTAGGAATAGTACGATATACAACATTAAATCGTTTCGCCAAGGTGGAGTACAGTTGTGGTTTGATGTAGGAATAGTACGATATACAACAATAACCGAGATAATGGTTAAAGTAGAAAGTTGTGGTTTGATGTAGGAATAGTACGATATACAACAGCCTTTAATTCCGTCTGGAGGTTCGATGGTTGTGGTTTGATGTAGGAATAGTACGATATACAACTTTCCCTTAAACTTACCCGTCTCTATTTCCGTTGTGGTTTGATGTAGGAATAGTACGATATACAACTTCTGTTTCTTTTGTCATTCTTGCCATGAGTTGTGGTTTGATGTAGGAATAGTACGATATACAACAATTTAGGATGGAGTTATAATGTTGACGATGTTGTGGTTTGATGTAGGAATAGTACGATATACAACAGGTTTTCGGATCTACAGCATGTACTTATCGTTGTGGTTTGATGTAGGAATAGTACGATATACAACAGAACCATCAACCTGTAAATGATGAGAAGGTTGTGGTTTGATGTAGGAATAGTACGATATACAACGGATAAGAATTAGCGTCGCATTGATTAGAGTTGTGGTTTGATGTAGGAATAGTACGATATACAACGCCTCAAACCCTGAAGGTTTTACTGTTAAGTTGTGGTTTGATGTAGGAATAGTACGATATACAACGCTCAGGCAGCGGTATGGTATTATAGCGAGTTGTGGTTTGATGTAGGAATAGTACGATATACAACGCCACGGAACGGCTAAGGCGCACGTATTGAGTTGTGGTTTGATGTAGGAACAGTACGATATACAACCAACGGCGATGAAGAACCGCCTCTCACAGAGTTGTGGTTTGATGTAGGAATAGTACGATATACAACTTATATTACAGAACACCAGAATGTAAGAAAGTTGTGGTTTGATGTAGGAATAGTACGATATACAACTTGAGTAAACGTTAGAATCAGATGGCAAAGTTGTGGTTTGATGTAGGAATAGTACGATATACAACTTGCGGAAAATCAGAAGGAGTGTTAAGGTAGTTGTGGTTTGATGTAGGAATAGTACGATATACAACATGTATATAATCTGCCATTGTTACAGGAGGTTGTGGTTTGATGTAGGAATAGTACGATATACAACTATCCCAAAGATTTCAAGTGGACTGGATGGGTTGTGGTTTGATGTAGGACATGAAGATAAAAATCAACAGGTCATAGAACATGATCAAGTTGATGTTATAAACAATATAGAACCTCTCATTAAAGTAATAAGAGGGCATCAAGTATGCTTGACCGTGACCTTGCAAGATTATATGGGGTAGAAACAGGACAGTTGAATAGACAAGTGAAGCGTGGCTACAAACGATGACTAAAGCCTCCTTGTAACCACGCTTTTATATTCTCTATATCAAACAAGGAACGTACCCTTGTTTATTTATTCCCCACCCCCTTTATCAAAATAGGGATCTAATTCCTTCTTCACATCGAAGCAAGGACAGGCTTTGGCGAATCTGTCCCTCGCCACCAATATTACTTGAAAGCGCACCATTCGCCAGCATCATGCATTTCTATATTCGTAAAGAGATCCACCACATCACCCAAGCGGCGCTTATCCAGCTCCTAACGGGCGAAATTCTTAGGTAAAAATCCCTTCCGTCTTTCGTTTTCACGCTCGATGGCAGTCAGCGCATCATCTATTGCCATTTTCTATCTATTTATATTATAATAAGGTGATATAGTATCTATTTGAAAGCTAAAAAATTCCTGTCTTCGCGCTAAAAACACGCACTGAAAAGCCCTTTTTAGTGATTTTTTCTTCATTTCCCTGCATTTGCTCCACAGAAAATGAAGAAATCTGAAAACACGAAAAGGGCGAATACCAACGCCTGAAACACGCTGATATTCGCCCTTCGATATACACATAATCCTGGAGAGTATTTTTGACGGTTCAAACACCATCACAATTAATGCACTGACGACTTATTATAATGAATTTCCGTGGTGGCTGAGCCAATACAACGACCGGAAATCTCCTGACTACCGTATCAAGGATATGGTATGGACACCTGCACTTCCTTTTACCAACTATACATTTCTGCCCGAATGGCGCAACGAGCCATTCAAATACAAGCTGGATGGTGAACGGACAAACAAGTTCCGCCGCTTGATAACCAGCCCTTTCATCAATGAGGAAGTCAACCTGCTGACCGAAGAGCTGCTGAATAAGAGCACTATCGGACAAGATGACGTGCCCGACCTATTATCGCTGACTTACTACGCAGGAAATTATAACCACCGAAGTACGCAGGAATGTGCCATGGAAATGCAAGACACCTACGTGCGACTGGACCGTAGTATAGCTTCCTTATTAGAGCTCATAGAACGTAAAGTTGGGCTCCACAACGTACTTTTCTGCATCACCTCCACCGGCTATGCCGACCCGGAAGCAGCCGACCCGGGCGTATACCGGATACCGGGTGGTGAATTCTACCTGAACCGCTGTGCCGCCCTGCTAAACATGTACCTCATGGCATCCTATGGCGAGGGACAATATGTGGAAGCTTATTATGACCAACAAATCTATCTCAACCATAAACTTATTGAGAACAAGCAGTTGAGCCTGACTGAAATTCAAGAAAAATCTGCCGAATTTCTGGTTCAGTTTAGTGGCGTGAGCGAAGTATATTCAGCTCATCGCCTGCTTTTGGGCCCCTGGTCACCGCAAATAGAACGTATACGCAATAGTTTTCATCGCAAGCGCTCTGGCGATTTGCTCATTGAAATACTCCCGGGCTGGACTATCATGCAGGAAAATAGTACTGATAACCGTGTAGTACGTACGGCCGATATTCCTGCTCCCCTCATTTTATTGGGAGGAGGAATGAAGGCTGAAACCATCCGTACCCCCATCAGTATTGACCGCATTGCCCCTACCTTGGCAAGTGTAATGCGCATCCGCGCCCCTAATGCAAGTACAGCATCTCCCCTTGACTTTTGATTCTAAAATAATCTGTGCAAATCTGGATAATCTGTATAGAAATCAGTAACTTTGCACGCTCAACTAACTCAGCAATAATAATAAAAACAAATATATAATGGGATTTAATGAATTTTTAAGCTCGATTTTCGGCAACAAATCCACACGCGACATGAAAGAAATACAACCGTGGGTGGAGAAAATCAAAGCCGCTTACCCGGAAGTAGCCAAACTCGACAACGACGCCCTACGCGCCAAGACAGAAGAACTGAAAGCCTACATCCACGATTCGGCAGCCGAACAACGCGCCAAAGTGGAAGAACTGAAAGCCAGCGTTGAAGATACCGAACTGGAAAAACGCGAAGACCTCTTCAACCAAATCGACAAAATCGAGAAAGAGATATTGGAGATTTATGAAAAAGCGCTGGACGAAGTATTACCCACCGCTTTCTCTATTGTAAAGGAAACAGCCAAACGATTCTCTGAAAATGAAGAAATAGTGGTTACAGCTACCGATTTTGACCGCCAACTGGCTGCCACTAAAGACTTTGTACGCATCGAAGGCGATAAAGCCATCTACCAGAACCATTGGATAGCAGGTGGTAACGATACTGTATGGAACATGGTACATTATGATGTACAGCTATTCGGTGGTGTGGTTCTACATAAAGGTAAGATTGCCGAAATGGCAACCGGTGAAGGTAAGACATTGGTAGCTACCCTACCGGTATTCCTCAATGCCCTGACTGGTAACGGCGTGCACGTGGTAACAGTGAACGACTATCTGGCAAAACGTGACTCCGAATGGATGGGTCCTCTTTACATGTTCCACGGTTTGAGTGTAGATTGCATCGACAAGCACCAGCCCAACTCTGATGCCCGTCGCAAAGCTTATCTGGCAGATATCACGTTCGGTACAAACAATGAATTCGGTTTCGACTACCTGCGTGACAACATGGCTATCAGCCCGAAAGACCTTGTACAACGTCAGCACAATTATGCCATCGTCGATGAGGTCGACTCGGTATTAATTGACGACGCACGTACTCCGTTGATTATCTCCGGTCCTGTACCCAAAGGCGATGACCAGTTGTTCGAGCAACTCCGTCCGTTAGTAGAACGTCTGGTAGAAGCACAGAAAGTATTGGCAACCAAGTACTTGTCTGAAGCAAAAAAACTGATCGCATCCAACGATAAGAAAGAGGTGGAAGAAGGATTCCTCGCTTTATACCGCAGCCACAAGGCATTGCCGAAAAACAAGGCTTTGATTAAGTTCCTTAGTGAACAGGGGATGGTGGATTTAATGGTAAAGGAGTCAGGTAAAAACCGATCAGATAGCCGATCAGCCCAACGAAGCCGACAATAATCAAGCGCACATAGTTGTATTGTTTGATGTGCATCCACCAATAAGAGAATACGCAGCCGATTACTATACCGATAATAGCAAACCACGCCAATTGCACGCTTACCAGCTCCTCATACTTCATCACTTCCTCATAAAAAACTTCTTCCAATACATGCTCGGTTGCCAGAAATGCTTCCACTAGTGTGATTAGTCCCAATAAAGGTAAGAGGTAGCGGTAACTCCACATTTTAGGCTCTAAGAACGGGTGACGGATAGTCAGCATGCGCCAGATGCAAAAAAACAGGGTTATCAGGATAACTACCGACAACTGACGGATAACCGGACTGTTCCACCAGTCATACCAGTCACCGTAGTTGAAGAGGAAAGCTATCTCGGCCAGCAATGCCGCCCATAACGCTGCCCCCAGCCAGTCAATGCCGAACAACGGAAACTTGCGCATAAACCGGAAATGCTTTACGCAAATGGTCTGTATCAACAGGACTATTATCATCAATCCTGCAATGAAAAGATTCATATATGTCCAGTGATAATGATACATCAGATAAGTCGTTATCAGGTCGGACAACTGGATGCTTCCCAAGACGACGATGTGAAGCCAGTGGTGAAGGAAATCGTAAAACTCTTTAAATAATAAACAACAAT
>OHBM01002499.1_pt1 | contig 12176 bp, 10 predicted proteins | sample 1577251 | NCBI WGS metagenome assembly OHBM01 (sample SAMEA3541557, study PRJEB24748) | human gut metagenome | biome: human gut; feature: human-associated habitat; material: faeces | place: China | collected 2012
GTAGGCTTTTTCTAAGAATGTTTTGGGCATACGATATTCAGGAATACCAGTATAAATGGCTCCACCTATTTCAGCTTCCTTATCGAAAATGTCGATTTGATACTGATTTTCTGCTTTAACAAGCTCTTGAGCTAATGTATAGCCAGCAGGGCCGGCTCCGATAATGGCAATCTTTCTTGTCATAATTAAATTCCTCCATCTTTGTCGCTATTATATCATAAACTATTTCTTTAGGTATGAAAGTGCACGTTTATTTACGTTTTTTACGGCAATCTCAAGTTCACGAGCTGAGATTCTTTTTGCGCCGTTCGCAAGAATCGCATTTTGAATCAAACCATCACTTGTCGCAACGGATAATTCATATTTCTTTTTCAAATCATGTACAGCTTTTTCAATATAACTATCGGCTGTCTGATTGTATTTTGTATAAATAATATCTAGATTTCCTTGATTGAAATGGGAGCCTGCATTATTTTTAACGCGATAACCATCAAATACTAAAATCACTTTGATTTGTTTATAGCCTTGGTAATTTGAGATTCGATTGATCAATTCATCGCGAGCAGATTCTATATTGACTTTGGCAATATCTTTTAAATCTTGCCAATCATAAATCATATTGTATCCATCAATCATTAAGCATTCTGGCTTTTTATCTTCAATATGAATCTGATTTAGATTTAAATCTACTTTTGCTTTTTTCTTGATTGGCTTTTCAGCTTTCTTGTTGTTTCCACCAAGCGAATTAAATACTTTCTTTAACTCCTCTTCACGAACTGTATGTTTTACATAAGAAGCATATGAAGTTGTGTTGGCTTCTTTAATTTGTAGGTGCATATGTTCTTTGACTTCATTCCAAGGTACAAAATATCCAGCTCCATGTTCACAGAAAATAGATCCGGTTGGATTGTTTAAATCGGCTTCACTATCATAATTAGATTCTTCGATGACTTTATCTTGATCAAAACACTCGTGATAATCTTCTAATTCACAAATAAATTGACCTTTACCTTTTGTATATGCAATGACATCTTTTTGATAATCCATTAATTCACGCACAGGACCTTGACCTTTAATGTGGACAAGGCTGTTCATATCCTCTTCAATTTTGAAGGTGCAATGCTTATTTTCTAAATCAAATAATGCTTTTGAGACATATTGATTTTCTATAATCAGTTCAAAACTATAATATGGCTCTAATAATATAGACTCAGCCTCTTTTAAACCTTGCCTTATAGCACGATAGGTTGCTTGTCTAAAGTCTCCACCTTCTGTATGTTTTAAATGAGCTTTACCGGCCACTAAAGTGATTTTTATGTCGGTAATTGGCGATCCAGTTAATACACCTTTGTGTTGTTTCTCTTTTAAATGCGTTAAAATCAGATTTTGCCAATTTAAAGCTAAATCATCATTGGAACAATTGGATTCAAATACAAGGCCTTTACCTCTAGGTAATGGTTCTAAAAGTAAATGAACCTCCGCATAGTGGCGCAGGGGTTCAAAATGTCCTACACCCTCTACCGTATTTTGAATGGTTTCTTTAAATAAAACTTTACCTGTTGTAAAACCAACTTTCACTTTAGATCTTTTCTCAATTTCTTTTTGAAGAATCTCCATTTGAATGGATCCCATCAATCTCAAGAAAATTTGTTTCGTTTGTTCATCATATTCGATTTGAAGCTGTGGATCTTCTTGAGCAAGTACGCTACAATAGCGCATCATAGTAAGTGCATCTACACCTTCAGGAAGTAATAATTGATAGTTCATGTAGGCATTTAAAAGTGGTTTTGTCATGTCGGATTCAAAACCTAAACCTTGGCCTACTTCATAGTTGTTTAATCCTTTTAAAGCACAAATCATACCTGGATAGGCGGTTTGTACCATTTCAAATTGTTTTCCATTATACAAACGAATCTGATCCACTTTTTCGTCGATACCTATCTTATCTTTGGCATTTAATACGCCACCTGTGATTTTTACATGAGTTAAGCGATTGCCTTGGTCATCACTTGATATTTTATATACACGAGCGCCAAATTCTTTTGGATATTCTTTGATAAATGATAAATCAATGATCGCATCCATTAGATCTTCAATGCCTTGAATTTTTAAGGCCGAACCAAAGAATACAGGGAAGCATTCTCTTTTGAAGATGGCTTGTTGAAGAAGTGAAGTATCAATTGTTTCTGCTTCCAGATAATGATTCATGATATCTTCATTCAACATAGACAATTCATCTTCAGCATCTGTGGATTTAAAATCAATGCAGTTGGATGAAAAATGTGTTTTTAGATCATTCATGAGCTCTTCTTTTGTCTTATAACTAATGTCCATTTTATTGATAAAAATCAATGTAGGAATGTTATAGTGTTTTAAGCATTTCCAAATCGTTGAAGTATGAGATTGAATACCATCTTGTCCATTGATCAAGAGAATAGCTAAATCTAATACTTGAAGACTTCTTTCCATTTCGCTTGAAAAATCGACATGGCCTGGTGTATCTATCAAGTAGATTTCACTATTTTTCCAACGAAAATGAGCTTCCTTTGAATAAATTGTAATACCTCTTTCTCGTTCTTGACTATCATAATCTAGATAAGCATCTTGATGATCAACACGTCCTAATTTTCGAATTGTTTTTGATGTATAAAGCATACTTTCGATACATGTGGTTTTTCCAGCATCGACATGTGCTAATATTCCAGTTACTATATGTTTCATAAAAACTATTTTATCATGTTGACGCAAATGATAAAATAGAGATAGTTTTTTTCGGAGGAAAATATGAAAGTCTTAATGTTGAATGGAAGCCCACATCCAAGTGGAGTAAATGATTTGGCTTTACGTGAAATGGAAGCTGTATTTAAAGAAAATGGTATTGAAACTGAAATTGTACAAGTTGGAAATGTAGCTGTTCGTGGTTGTATGGCTTGTGGTGCATGTACGAATTTAGGTAAATGCGTATTTGATGATATTGTGAATGAAATTGCCCCTAAATTTGAAAAGGCAGATGGAATTGTTGTTTCAAGTCCAGTATATTATGCCAGTGCGAATGCAACATTGATTGCCGTATTAGATCGTCTATTCTATAGTACTTGTTTTGATAAGACGATGAAAGTTGGCGCAAGTGTTGTATCTTGTCGAAGAGGAGGGGCTAGTGCTACTTTTGATGAATTAAATAAATATTTCACGATTAGTGGTATGCCCGTTGCATCAAGTCAATATTGGAATTCGATTCATGGAAATAATGCGCTTGAAGCCAATCAAGATGAAGAGGGAAAACAGACAATGCGTACTTTAGCTCGTAATATGATTTTCTTAATGAAAAGTATTGCCTTAGGTAAAGAGGCATATGGTTTGCCTGAAAAAGAAGTAAGAAAGGGTACGAATTTTATTCGTTAAAGGTGATTGTATGGTGAATTTAAGACATTCAGATAATATATTTTATGATCGAGAAGGCGATTTATTTGTGATCACAACCGATCTAGATGGTCGTCAAGAAGTGGTTTGTAAGACCAATCTAGAATGTGTGAGTGATGTAATTTCTCGATTGTTAGATATTAACTTTAAAAAGGTTTGTGACAGTGAGAATCGTTTAAATATGTTAGGTGATTTAGAACAATTTGCGTGTGTATATGCATTAAAATTAATGACCTATAAAACAGTAAAAGGTTTGTATTTAGAGTTTCCTACTTTAGCTAAATATCAAGGTACAGCTCTAATTAGTCCACACACAGTCATTGATAATCGTAATGATGGTTATAATAATAAATATCATTTAATGTTGGTGAATGTGATTTATACATCTTTGATTCATGCGACTGTTAAGTATGCAGGTTCAAGTATGGAAGCTGAGCATATGAAAGATGTATTTGAAACGGTTTTACCAGATAATAAAGGATTGATTGAAACTTTAAATGATTTCTATGATGGAGCTATCAATGAAGCGGATCTAACGGATATTATCAAGAATATTCAAAGTGATAATACAACTAAGGCTTAAAAAACATTTTTATCGACTGATTTTTAAAATATGGTCGAGTACAAACAAAGCAAACATCTCTATGTTAAACATGGGGGTGTTTTTTTATGAAACAAATTATTCAATATATTGAAGATCATAATATATCTGAAGAAGAAGTTGCCCAAGCAGCCCATATGTCTTTGCGTAATTTAAGAAGGCAGATTCACTCAAAAAATCGTACACAAGTAAGGATTGTTTTGCTTCTTGCAGATAAACAAAACCAGTCGATTGATTCCATTTTCTTTGATGAAATGAATAATCAGCCAATTAGTTTAGAAGGATTAACGATAAATCAGATTCAAGATATTATAAAATTAGTACATCCCGAACTATTTATGGGTGTTACACGAAGTAAAAAAATTAAAGATTATAATTATAATTTAGAAACCGATATGGGTGATCGCATGCGCTTTATACGTGAAGTTGTGTTTTCTCTTTCACAAACTGAATTCGGCAAGTATATGGAAGTGTCAAGGAATACATCAAAGTATTGGGATGAAGGACAAATCAATGTGGATAAGATATTTAAAATATCGCAAAGTACAAATATTAGTATGGACTTTATCATACGCGATCATTATCCTTTAACATTGCAGACGCAAGGGATGAGTGAAGCACTTTATTTAGCTGTTATGACGAGTTGTGTGTTGTATCGTTTGCGCAATGCAGGAAGTGTTAAATAGTTTTAACTTAGGAGCAAGAAAAATTGCTCTTTTTTTTCTTGCATAATTGAAGGTTTCCTATATAATAGATTTGTTCTTTTAATGAAACAAAAAGTTTAGTATAAAAAACAAAACAGGGGTGATTGAATGAAAATAGGCAAAAAACTAAAAGAGCTTCGAACCCAGAATGGGTTGACTTTGGAAGAACTTGCGAATCGTAGTGAATTAACAAAAGGCTTTTTATCCCAATTAGAGCGCGATTTAACAAGTCCAAATATTTCTGCATTAGAAAATATTTTGGAAGCTCTAGGAACGAATTTAGCGGATTTCTTTCAGTCGAGTAAAGAAGAACAAATTGTTTTTCATACTCAGGATTTTTTTGTGAATGAACAAGAAGATTTTGTTACAGAATATATTGTTCCAAATGCACAAAAGAATCAAATGGAACCAATTCTATTGACTTTGAAGCCAGGGGCAAAATCACAAGAAGTCAAGGCGCATGAAGGTGAAGAATTTGGCTATGTTTTAAAGGGGAGTATTGTTTTAGTTGTTGGTAATAAAAGGTTAAAAGTTAAATCAAAAGAAACCTTCTATATTACAGGTAAGGAAGGGCATTATTTAGAAAACGTATCGAGTGCGGATGCCAAAGTATTGTGGCTATCTACACCACCTGTATTTTAATGGACAAGGAGAGAGTATAGATGGAACAGGAAAAGAATAAATTAATTCAATTTCGTCACATTGTGAAAGAATTTGATGGACAAGTTGTATTAAAGGGTATTGATTTAGATATATATGAAAATGAGTTTGTCACTCTGTTAGGGCCTAGTGGATGTGGAAAAACAACGTTGTTACGTATTTTAGGTGGCTTTTTAGAACCAAGTGAAGGACAAGTCATCTTAAATGGAGAAGATATCTGTGAGGTTCCGGCTTATAAGCGTGAGTTGAATACAGTTTTCCAAAAATATGCATTATTTCCTCATATGAATGTATATGACAATATTGCGTTTGGTTTAAAAATCAAGAAGATGAGTAAGGATGTCATTGATCAAAAGGTTATGAAAATGTTGAAGCTGATTGGTCTTGAAGGTTTTGAAAATAAAGATGTTACTTTACTATCTGGTGGTCAGCAGCAACGTGTTGCGATTGCGCGTGCCTTAGTTAATGAGCCAAGCGTATTATTGTTAGATGAGCCACTTAGTGCACTAGATTTGAAACTTCGTAAAGAGATGCAGTATGAATTGAAAAAGATTCAACAAGAAGTAGGAATTACATTTATTTTTGTTACACATGATCAAGAAGAAGCGCTAACAATGTCAGATAAGATCGTTATTATGAAAGATGGCGAGATTCAACAGGTTGGAAGTCCTGAAGATATTTATAATGAGCCAGTCAATCAATATGTTGCCAAGTTCATCGGGGAAAGTAATATTATTCCGGCTCGTATGATTTGCGATAAAAAAGTACGTTTTGATGACATTACATTTGATTGTGTGGATGTTGGATATAAAGAAAATGAACCAGTGGATGTTGTGATTCGTCCTGAAGATATTGATATTGTGGATGTAAAAGATGGCAAGATGACTGGAGAAGTTGAAAGTGTATTATTTAAGGGTGTTCACTATGAAATTATGGTGGAAACAGTTCCTGGTACGCATGTTACGGTAAATATGCACGTAAATAAGAACTATGCGATCACAAGTGAGGATGGAAAAGAAAAAATTTCTGCCAATGACTTCTATCTAGATTTAGAAGATATGAAAGATATTGATGATAAGGAAATCATTGCGCGTGCCGATGCACAAGCCTGGAATCCAGAAACGGATGAATTCATTTCTATTCATGATATTGATACAGATTTAAAACAAGAAGTAGGAGAATATACTGTTACTTTCTCAACAAATAACAAGACTTCGATCACTCGTAAGATTTGGGTTGTAGATCAAAGAGTTGTTGAAAACAAGAAGGCAAATGAAGCCGTATCTGCATTTAACTTCTTTAAAACAGTCGATGAAATCAAGGAATCTATGGCTATTGATACAGATTTGAAGACTTGGGCGAATGCACAAGGTTGGAAGTTGGATGATGAAAACGAGACGGTAGATCTAGATGTAGATTATGATTTTGATCCTGAAACAATTACGGAAGGTGTTTATAAGGTTACTTTCTGGACAACAGGACGTGAATTTAAGATTCATACAACGGATTATGTAGAGGAAGGAAAAGAAGTCGGACTTACTTTCTTTGCAGAAGATATTCATGTTATGGAGAAAATGGGATTCTAGAAAATGAAAAAATTTCAACAATTAGCAATCCCTTATATTGTGTGGGCTTGCATTATGTTGTTGCTTCCGATGTTGCTGATTGCGTTTTATTCAGTCATTCAGCAAGGCAACAGTATTGTGCACTTTAAGCTAACATTGGATAACTATGTTCGTTTCTTTACAGACAAAGATTTCTTGTTGATTTTATGGCGCTCTTTATGGATTGCCATTAAGACAACCATTATTTGTTTGTTGATTGGTTATCCTATCGCATATTTTATTTCAAAAAATAGTCCTAAGATTCAACAAATCTTAGTTCTTGCGATTACACTTCCTACTTGGATCAATATGCTTGTAAGAACATACGCATGGATTGGAATTTTATCAAGCGATGGAATTATCAGTAGCTTTTTAGGCTTGTTTGGAATTCACACTGAACTTTTATATACAGAAGCTGCCGTGTTGATTGGTATGGTATATAACTTCTTGCCATTTATGATTCTACAGATCAATACAGCTTTGACGAAGATGGATAAATCTTTATTAGACGCTGCACAGGATTTGGGGGCCAATAAATTTCAAACTTTCTGGAAAGTTATTTTCCCACTTTCTTTACCTGGTGTAGTTTCAGGTATTACACTTGTATTCTTACCTGCCGTAAGCTCATTCTTCATTCCTAAATTATTGGGTGGAGGACAATTCTTCTTGATTGGTAACGTGATTGAAAATCAATTCATTACCGTTGGAGAATGGAACTTTGGTTCCGCAATCTCAATGATCATGGCTATGATCATGATGCTTCTAATGATGCTTGTAAGAAAATTGGAAGAGCGTAATAAGGAGGAAAAATAGACATGTCGAAAGATAAAAGAGTATTAGGTAAAGTAGGCATGGCTTTATTATTGGTGTTCTTTTATGCACCAATATTATTCATGATTATTTTTTCCTTCAATAGTTCAAAATCATTAACACATTTTACAGGATTCTCATTGCGTTGGTATGAGGCTATGCTTAAAAACCATGGCATGATGGAATCTTTGTATGTCACTATTGTGATTGCCTTATTGGCAACGATTATTTCTACAATCATTGGTACGATTACAGCGATTGGTTTATCAAAATCAAAGAAAGTATTGCGTGCTTTTATAAGTCAGGTCAATGATTTTCCAATCATGAACCCTGAAATTGTTACAGCCATTGGATTGATGCTTTTATTTATCACTTTCCAAATTGAAAAGGGATTTGTGACATTATTACTTGCACACATCGCTTTCTGTATTCCATATGTGATTTTGAGTATTATGCCAAAAATCAAATCTTTAGATCCAAACTTGGCAGATGCCGCAATGGATCTTGGAGCTACACCTTGGCAGGCTTTAGTAAAAGTCATTGTGCCACAAATTATGCCGGGTATTGTTTCAGGTGCTTTAATTGCGTTTACAATGTCTTTTGATGATTTCGTTATTTCATATTTTGTAACAGGTCAAGGTGTAAAGAACTTGAGTATTATGGTGTATACAATGTCTAAGCGTATTAATCCAAGTGTAAATGCGATTAGTACATTAGTCGTATTGTTGATCACAATCACATTAACAATTGTGAATGTTTTGCCAATGATTCGAAAAAAGGCGAGTCCTTCAAAACAAAATAAACCTTGGAAATGGGCAGTTGCAGGTGTTGTAGTCGTTGGCTTAGTAGCTTCTTTATTTGGTTTAAATAAATCAGCAAGTACTTTACCTTATGCAGGACAGACTTTACATTTATATAACTGGGGTGAATATACTGGAGAAAATATTATTTCTGGTTTTGAAGAATTAACAGGTGCCAAAGTTATTATGGATAACTTTGATTCAAACGAACAAATGTATATCAAGGTTGCCAATGGGGATGCATATGATGTATTGGTTCCTAGTGATTATATGATTCAAAGAATGATGCAGGAAGATATGCTTCAAAAATTAGAACCAGAAACACGTAAAGAGTGCTTAAGTGAATTGATGGAAGCAATCAAGGGACTTCCTTATGATCCAAAGAATGAATATTCAATTCCTTATTTCTGGGGTACTGTTGGTATTGTGTATGATAAGACAAAAGTATCGGAAGAGGACTTGGAAAATGAAGGTTGGAATATTTTCTTAGATCAGAAATATAAAGGGGATATCTATCTATATGATTCTGAAAGAGATTCATTTATGATGGCATTAAAAGCACTTGGATATTCAATGAATACGACAAGTGCGGATGAATTGAATGCTGCGTTTAACTGGTTAGTACAATGCGTTCAGACAATGGATCCAGAAATTGTTACGGATGAAATTATTGATAATATGGCACAGGCAAGAAAGGCTCTTGGACTTATTTATTCTGGTGATGCGGCTTATGTCATGTCAGAAAATGAAAATATGGGATTCTATATGCCAACAAGTGGAACAAACCTTTGGTCAGATGCGATGGTTATTCCTAAAAATGCGAAGAATCCTAAGCTTGCGAATGAGTTTATTTGTTATATTACAAGTTATGATGCAGCCATGGATAATTCAAGTTATGTTGGATATACTTCACCAAATAAAGAAGTTACGGAAGAACTTGGTGGCGAAGGTGGAGATTATGATGGTATTAACGCATATACACCTCGTTCAGGTTATGACAAGGATGAAGTGTTCCAATATGATGAAGCCACACGTAAGATCATTGCGGATTTGTGGTCTAGAGTTAAGGTTGCAGCAAGTAATGCACATTAGTCGAAGAAAATTTCTTCGACTTTTTTTTATTCTTATAATAGAATGAATGCATGAATCCGATTATTGTTATTTTATTATGCTTTGCCGCTTTAGGCTTATTTGACAAGATGTTTAAGAATCGACTTGGATTAGCCACTTCTTTTGATCGAGGCATTATCACAATGGGCGATTTTATGATGAGCGTAGGAGGCTTTTATTGTATTGCGATTGCCTTTTTAAATGGTCATGCCACTCTTTTCAAAAATAAAGAAATGATTATTTCAAGTTTGTTGGCGCCAGATCTTGGTGGATATTCCATTATAGAGTCGATGACACATTCTGAAAGTGTGCTTATCTTTTGTGGTGTATTATTAACGTCCACTTTAGGATGCTTAATTAGTTTTCAATTGCCACTCTTTTTAAATGAGCTGGATACAGATGATTTGAGTCACTATTTAAAAGGCGTTGTGTATGGTATTTTAGGATTATTACCCATTCTTATTGGTTGTGGCTTTTTATTGCATATTGATCATTTTTTGATTGTGTTTTTACCCGTCATTCTTATTTGTGCAATTTTGATAGGATTATTCTTTATTTCTTTTCAAACGTTGATTGTCGTATTGACATTATTTTCTAAGCTTGTACAATTCGTAGGATATATCTTCTTTTTTCTAGTTTGTTTGACATTCTTTTTCAATATGAACTTCACAAACGCAACATTGATCAATGAAGCTTTGCACATTGTATTTCAAATGAGTATTATTGTCTGTGGATCTTTGGTGTTTTGTGAAATTATATTAAGAAAGTTTTCGAATCAGATTGAAAGAGTAGGTCAAATACTAAATATTGATAAATATTCAGTAATGGGAATTATCTTATCTTTTGGAACAAGTATTGCGATGTTACCGCTTTTTTCGAAAATGAATAAAAAAGGTAAGATTTTAAACGCCGCCTTTTCTTTGAGTGGAGCATTTGTGTTTGGTGGGCAACTCGGCTTTATTGCCTCAGTCAATTCAACAAGTGTGACTTGGTTTGTGGTTGTAAAGCTTTTAGCTGGAATATTAGGCTTGGTTATAGCGAATGTAATGGAGGAATGATTATGAATTATATGGAATTGATGGAAAAAAGTCGTGAAGTGATGGGGACAAAGTTATGTAAGTCTTGTCCTGTGTGTGATGGAAAGGCATGTCGAAATACGATGCCAGGTCCTGGTGCTAAAGGTATTGGGGATGTTGCGATGCGCAACTATGATGCTTGGAAAAACATTCGTGTAAATATGGATACAATTACAGATAATGAGCCAGTAAGTACAGAATTAGAACTATTTGGTCATACATTTAAGTATCCAATTTTTGCAGGGCCTGTTGGAGCTGTAGGAATGCACTATTCGGATGTATACGATGATAATGGATATAATGATATTTTAGTTCGAGGTTGTATGAATGCGGGTATTTGTGCATTTACAGGAGATGGAAAAGATCCAAATATTATGATCAATGCGACGCGCATCATTAAAGAAAATAATGGTTTTGCGATTCCAACCGTTAAACCTTGGAGTTTAGAAACGTATTTAGAGAAATTAAATCTAGCCTTAGATAGTAATGCTTTTGCGGTAGCGATGGATGTAGATGCAGCTGGACTTCCTTTCTTAAAGGGGTGTCAGCCTCCTGCAGGAAGAATGAATACAGAGCAATTAAAGGCTATTATTTCAAATACACCTGTACCATTTATTGTGAAGGGTGTAATGAGTGTGAAGGGTGCTTTAAAGGCAAAAGAAGCAGGAGCTAGTGCAATTGTGGTTTCGAATCATGGTGGTCGTGTTCAAGATCAGACGCCTGCAACAGCTGAAGTTTTAGAAGAAATTGTTAAGGCGGTCGATGGAAGCATGAAAATCTTTGTGGATGGTGGACTTCGTAATGGCGTCGATATCTTTAAGGCTTTGGCATTAGGTGCAGATGCCGTCATTGTAGCTCGTCCATTTGTGAATGCGATCTATGGAGCAAAAGAAGAAGGTATTCAAGTATTGGTAGATAAACTTGGTAGTGAACTAGTAGATACAATGGAGATGTGTGGGGCTAAAAGCTTAAAAGACATTACTCGTGATATGGTAAGATAGGCAGCTTAAATGCTGCCTTTTTTTGATACTTCAGAAAAATGTGTAAAAAAGGTATCTAAAATTACAGAAAAATGTGTTAAATCAATTATAAAAAGCCTGGAAAAATGTGTTAAATAGGTATAGAAAATCATGGAAAAATGTGTTAACTTAAATTCAAGAGGTGGTTTCATGAAGCGAAATGCGATTTTAAAGCTAGTTCAATGGAAAAATAGTCCTGAGAGAAAACCTATGGTATTAAGAGGTGCAAGACAGGTTGGTAAGACTTGGTTGATGAAAGAATTTGGTCAGAATTATTATGATAATTATGTTTATTTTAACTTTGATGAGGAGGATGAACTAAAATCTATTTTTGAAACTAGTCGAGGGCTTCAGTCCAATTCTTCATAGAGA
>OHBM01002503.1_pt1 | contig 12162 bp, 14 predicted proteins | sample 1577251 | NCBI WGS metagenome assembly OHBM01 (sample SAMEA3541557, study PRJEB24748) | human gut metagenome | biome: human gut; feature: human-associated habitat; material: faeces | place: China | collected 2012
AGCTCAGGCACTGGAAGCCCGAAACATGATTATAACAAAAAAAGCGTATGGCCGCGGCCATACGCTTTTTTCGTTATTCGTTATTTCTTCTCTGCCGGAATTTCCGCTTCGGTTTCCGCCTTTTCCGTGTCCGCAGGAGCGGCTTCGCTTTCGGGCAGGGTCTCGGTTTTGCCGTCGGGCAGCGTTTCCGCCGCTTCCGCGGGGTCAAGCTCGATCACGGGCGCCTGTCCCGCGAGGAACTCGGCGCGCGATTTTCCGTGCGCCACCGCCACGGTGGTGAAAAGGCCGGAAATGCCGTCCAACAGGAAGCCGAGCGCCGCGGCAAACAGGAGCGTATCGTTCTTTTCAAAGGGATTCACAAGCAGCAGCACGCCTGCCGCACAGATGCACACGCCCAGCACAAGCGCCGCCGACCAGCCGCCGGTTTCGCAGCTTTTGATATCCAGCCCGTGCTTGCAGTCCATGAAGCCGTGGTAAAGCAGCACAACGCCCATCACAATGACCGTAAGGCGCATGACCTGCTCCGCAAGGCTCTGCGTGAGCAGGATCCAGACGCCCGCCACCGCAGCGATAATGCCGGAGATGAGCAGCAGCTTTCGCAGCAGCCCGACACGCTCCCCGGTAAGGTACGAGGCGATCTGCAGTATGCCCGAGAGGATCATCACCGCGCCGAAGCCGTAGCTGATCCATTTCATGGCAGTCGCCGTCCATATCAGCATGGTAATGCCGAGAGCCAGACAGAGAATGCTCACGCCGAACGCGGCAAAAGCAAAATGACGGAAAAAACGTTTCATGGCGTCTCCTTTCAAATGACCGAATAGATCGTGGAAACAAGCTCGTACCGCAGCGGATAGTGCGTCATGGTGCCGAGAGCGGAAGCGTCGGTCCTTTTCATCAGCAGCACGTCGGCCTCGCCCGCGGCAGCCGCGGCAGCGAGAACGGACGCATCGCCGGCATAGACCTCGGCAATGTATCCGGTCGCGGTCTCAAACGCCGGGAGCCACGCGGCGAGGATGCCGCTCTCCAAAAGCTCCGTATCCGCTGCGACGCGCACACGGCGCGTCTCGTCCGTCGCCGCGGGGATCTCTTCGGAATTGCGCTCTGCAACAGGGACCGTATACATCGGCGTATCCAGCCCGTCGGGGATGAAGCTCTCCGCCGTGTCCTTTCCCGCAGAGCGGAGCCAGCGGCTGAGCGCCTTTGCCCCGTCGCTCCTGCCCTCGCAGAGGACATACACGGTCTCCTCCCCCGCGGTGAAGCGCGGCGCGGCGGTCGGCTCCGGAGTTGGCTCCGCCGTCGGCTCCGGCGTCGGCGCATCCGTTGTCTCCGGCGCAGCGGGCGGCGGGGCGGACGGCTCCGCCGTATCCGGCGCTTTGGGGCCGCACGCCGTCAGCAGCAGGCACGCCGCGAGGAAAAGCGGCACAACATATTTCTTCATGGTTTATTCTCCTTATCGCAGCCGCCGGAACAGCTGCCGCAGTCTCCGCCGCAGCCGCGCTTCCGGTTTTTCCAGCCGCGCTTCACGGCGATCACCGCCCACACGGCGACGCCGAGCAAAATAATGATATCCCCTATGGACATACGATGCCTTTCATTTCACCAAATAAGCAGTGCGATCTGGTAGACCGCCGCGCCGAGTCCCCAGGCGAGCAGGCACTGAAACACCACAACGCCGAACGTTTTCCACACCGAGTCAAGCTCCCGCCGGATCGCCGCGACCGCCGCCACGCAGGGCGTATAGAGCAGCGTGAACACAAGAAACGCTGCCGCGCTGCGCACGGAGAAAAGCGTGGAGAGCGCCGCGCCGCCGGTGAGCACGCCGAGCGTGCTGACAACGGCTTCCTTTGCCATAAAGCCCGCGATGAGCGAGGTGCATACGCGCCAATCGGCAAAGCCGAGCGGCGCGAAGAGCGGCGCGAGAAGTCCGCCGAGCGCGGCGAGAAGGCTCTGCGAATTGTCCGAAACGGGGTTGATGCGCGTGTCGAACGTCTGCAAAAACCAGATCACAAGGCTTGCCACGAAAATGACGGTAAAGGCGCGGTGAAGAAAATCCTTCGCCTTGTCCCACATGAGCTGGAGCGTTGTGCGCACCGAGGGCATGCGGTAATTCGGCAGCTCCATCACAAACGGGATGGGGTTGCCGCGAAAGAGCGTTTTTCCGAACACGAGCGCCGCCAGAACGCCGATAAGGATGCCGAAAACGTACAGTCCGCCCATGGCGAGCGCCTTATACTTGGGGAAAAACGCCGCGACGAACACGGAATAGATGGGGATCTTGGCGCTGCAGCTCATAAACGGCGTGAGCAGCACGGTCATGCGGCGGTCACGCTCGCTCGTGAGCGTCCGCGTTGCCATGACCGCCGGAACGGTGCAGCCGAAGCCGATGAGCATCGGCACAACGCTCTTTCCGGAGAGACCGATGCGGCGCAGGAGCTTGTCCATCACGAACGCGACACGCGCCATATACCCGGTGTCCTCCAGCATGGAGAGGAAAAAGAACAGCACTACAATGATGGGCAGGAAGCTCACCACATTGCCGACGCCGCCGAACAGCCCGTCGATAACGAGCGAGTGTACGACCGGATTGATGCCGTAAGCCGTGAGCGCCGCGTCTGTCACCCCTGCCAATGCGTTGATCCCCATGGCAAGCAGGTCAGACAAAAACGCGCCGATCACTTCAAACGTGAGATAAAACACCAGCAGCATAATGCCGACAAAGATCGGCAGGGCGAATATGCGGTGGGTAAGGACGTTATCGATAGCGCGCGAACGTTTCCGCTCGCGGCTCTCCTCGGGTTTTTTCACCGTTTCGGCGCAGACCGATTCGATGAAGGAATACCGCATGTCGGCAATGGCGGCGTTGCGGTCGAGCCCCGTTTCGCGCTCCATTTCCACGATGCTGTGCTCACACAGCTCCAGCTCGTTCTCGTCGAGCGCGAGACGCGCGACGATATCGCTATTCCCCTCGATCACGTTCATGGCCGCCCAGCGGGCGCTCATCCGGGCGCGCTCGGCGTGATCCTCCACCACGTGCGTCACGGCGTGGATGCAGCGGTGGACCGGTCCGGGCGGGCAGAAGTCGTATACCTCCGGCTTGCGCCCCGTGGCTGCCGTGCGGCAGGCGAGCTCCGTCAGATCGGCGATGCCTTCGCCCTTTGCCGCGCTGATCGGCACGACCGGGATGCCCAGCAGCTCCGAGAGCTTCACAGTATCGACCGTGCCGCCGTTGGCGCGCACCTCGTCCATCATATTCAGCGCGAGCACCATCGGCACCTGCATCTCGATCATCTGCAGCGTGAGATAAAGGTTTCGCTCAATGTTCGTGGCGTCCACGATGTTGATGATGCCGTCGGGCCGGCCGTCAAGAATGAAATCGCGCGTTACGATCTCTTCGGCGGAATAAGGCCGCAGCGAATAGATGCCCGGCAGGTCGACGACCTCGTCGCCCTTCGTGTTGCGGATGCTGCCGCTTTTGCTGTCCACCGTAACGCCGGGGAAATTGCCGACGTGCTGATTGCTTCCGGTGAGCTGATTGAAAAGCGTCGTTTTGCCGCAGTTCTGGTTTCCGGCAAGAGCGAATCTCATGCGAGCTCCACCTCCACCTTGGCGGCGTCTTCCAGCCGCAGCGAAAGCGTATACCCGCGCAAAAACACCTCCACCGGATCCCCCATCGGCGCAATGCGCGTTACGGTAATATGCGTTTTGGGAATGACTCCCATATCAAGCAGCCGGAGCCGGAGAGCGCCCTCGCCTCCGACGCTTCGGATGATCCCCGACTGTCCCACATGCAGTTTATCCAACGTCATTTCTTTTTCACCCATTTTATATTGTATTCTCTATTTTACGGCATTATCGTCAAAAATCAATATCCAATCTGCCGGTTTTATCCCGCCTTACACTTTTGCCTAAAACGTATATTGATTTCCTCTTTCGGCTCTGCTAATATAGTACACAAGATGCAATGACATCCGTATTATATATGCCGGAGGATTCATCATGTGCACACAAGCTCTGCCGGAAGGCATTTACCGTGAAGAGATCGTTTTCACGCCGGAGGAGACAGACAGCTTTGGCCGCGTCCGGCCCGACGCGCTCGCCCACCGCTTTCAGGAGATCGCCGCAGTACACCACGCCTCGCTCGGCGTCGGGCAGGAGATCGCCGTGACGAAGGGCTGCTTCTGGGCGCTCGCGCGCACGGAGATTCGCATTTCCCGGCTGCCCGCCGTGGGCGAGCGCGTGTTTCTCGACACCTGGGTCGGGCGGCAGTCGCACGGACTGTTCTGGCGGCACTACCGGATCGCCGGTGAGGACGGCGCGGTGCTTCTCTACGCCGTTTCGATCTGGGTCATCATGGATATCGAGAGCCGCGCGCTCACCAAAGATCACGCCTGGGCCGTTGTTTCGCGCGTCACGGTCGAGGGTGAACTGCCCGCGGCGTTCAAGTCCATCCCCTTCCCTCGTGAGCTGCCGCAGCGTAGTTCCCGCCGCGTGACCGACACCGAGACCGACGGAAACGGCCATCTCAACAACTGTCTGTATCTCCGTTGGGGGCAGGATCTGCTGCCGGAGGAATTTGCACGCACGCATGCGCTGCGCAGCGTCTGGATCGAATATCGGAAAGAATTACCGCGCGGCACAGAATCGGAGTTGACGTATTCGCTCAGCGGGAGTACTCTGTATGTGCGGGGAACCGCAGAAAACAAAGAACGATTTTTGCTGAGGATGGAATATGATGAAACGGTTTGAAAGCGATTATCTGGAAGGCGCACATCCCGATGTGCTCCGGGCACTGATCGAAACGAACGGCGAGCAGACCCCCGGCTACGGAGAGGACCCCCACTGCGAAGCCGCCCGCGCCCTGCTGCGCGAGCGCTGCGCTCTGCCGGAGGGGGAGGTACAGTTCCTCGTCGGCGGCACGCAGGTCAACCGCACCGTGATCGCCTCGATCCTGCGCCCCCATCAGGGCGTCGTTGCGGCGGACACCGGCCACATCGCCGCGCACGAGACCGGCGCGATCGAAAACTCCGGCCACAAGGTGCTGACCGTACCGAACACGGACGGCAAGATCGCCGCCGCGCAGGTTGAGGAGCTTTGCCGCGCGCATTACGCCGACGCGAGCTTTGAGCACACGGTGCAGCCGGGCATGGTGTACATCTCGAACCCCACGGAATTCGGCACCGTATACACCCGCGGCGAGCTGGAAGCGCTCCACGCCGTGTGCAGGGCGCGCCATCTCCCGCTCTTTATCGACGGCGCGCGTCTCGGCGCCGCGCTCTACAGCCCGGTGTGCGACTATACGCTCGCGGACATGGCGCACATGTGCGACGTGTTCACGATCGGCGGCACGAAAATGGGCCTTCTCTTCGGCGAGGCGGCAGTGTTCTCCGCGCCGGAGCTGGCTAAGGATTTCCGTTACTTCATCAAGCAGAACGGCGGCATGCTGGCCAAGGGCCGTCTGCTCGGCGTGCAGTTTTACGCAGCCTTCAAGGACGGGCTCTATGACCGCATCGGCGCGGAGGAGGTACGTCTTGCGCTTCGTCTGCGCGACGGCTTCCGCGCCCGCGGCTGGGCCTTTCTGGTGGAGTCTCCCTCCAACCAGCAGTTCCCCATTCTGCCGGACGCGCTCATTGAGCGGCTCAAGCCGGAGTTTTCGTGCAGCCATACGCAGTCTTTCCCCAACGGCATGAGCGCCGTGCGCTTCTGCACGAGCTGGGCGACGACCGACGCCGACATCGACGCGCTGCTTGACGCCGTTCCCATCAACGCCTGAACCGCATAAATATTGCCAAAGCCGCCCCGCCCGGATCGATTTTTCGGGTGGGGCAGCTGTCCGTTAGAAAGGTTGCGCGATAGTTGGTGGCGCAACCGGCAGTTTGGAGCGATCTACGATTCCACAAAACGGATGGTGGCAGATTCGGCGCGAGGACTGCACGGGGGCTTAAAGATACTTCCTCACGGCCTCCTAAAGACTTGGGGGGAACCCTGCGGCGCACGAGTAAAACGATGCTGCGGAGTTATGACAACCGCGCCAGCGGAGACCTGCTATGTTCCCAGCGTTAGGGGGCGTGGCAAATATGACGAGTAATCCGAACAGAATAACAGTAGCCGCACCAGGTTTTTATCCGAAGATTTTTTTCAGACTGGTGCGGCTGTTTAAGTATTAAGATATTAAGGAGGCGAGAGTGATGTTTGAAAAATTCCATCGAGGTGACATATATTCGGCTGATTTAAGTCCTGGTATTGGCTCCGAACAAAGTGGCTCTCGTCCTGTACTCATTCTTCAAAACAATGTGGGAAATTGTTTCAGTCCTACGATTATTATTGCAGCAATTACCAGTGTAAGTAAAAAAAACAGAAAATTCCCCACGCATTACCACTTAAACGACAGATGCGGTTTGATGAAACCATCTGTTGTTATGCTGGAACAGATCAGAACAATCGACAAGTCGAGGTTAAAAAACTATATTGGTCATCTAAACAAGGATGACATGGAAAACATAAACAAGACGCTCTTGTGTAGTCTGGGGATTACATAAAAGTGCCGAAAGGCCGTATCATTTTCAGGCTGTGCAAGTAGAGTTATAATTTCGTTAGGAATTGCGGAGGTGATTCTGAATGGAGAATATCCAGAATAAAAGCGCATTGATTCCTTCAGATGAAATCCGGTCAGAAGAACTTCTGGCGGAACAAAAATTTGAAGCGTTTATCACTTCGCTGGCACATATTATCGAGAAATATGGTATGAGAGTGCTGGGCGAGGTTGACGGAGCTGCGTGAGAATCGCAGCTTTACATAGGATATTTTCCAAAAGTAAATTTTGGAGGTATGAATTATGAACCGATATGGAAAACGCTGTGTTTTGTATCCGAGGGTCAGCACAGAGATGCAAGTGGACGGATACAGCCTGGAAGGTCAAAAAAATATGCTGACACGATTTGCGGATCGTGAGGAAATGATCGTTGTTGATACTTATGAAGATGCCGGTAAATCCGGTAAATCCATTGAGGGACGACCTGCCTTTCAAAAAATGCTCAGAGATATTGAGGATGGCTTGGACATTGACTATATTTTAGTGTATAAGCTGTCACGGTTTGGCCGTAATGCAGCAGATATACTTAACTCTTTGGAGTTGGTTCAATCTTATGGTGTAAATCTGATTTGCATAGAAGAAGGGATTGATTCCTCTCAGACAAGCGGAAAACTTTTGATTTCTGTACTATCTGCTGTGGCTGAGATTGAGCGTGAGAATATTATCGAGCAGACGATGAACGGGCGGCGCGAAAAGGCACGGCAGGGTGGATGGAATGGTGGCTTTGCTCCCTACGGATATACACTGGAAGATAACAAGCTGATGATTGAAGAAACAGAGGCTGTGGCAATACGGAAGATTTTTGAATTATATACTTCATCGGAAATCGGTTTGGGTGGTATTGCGAATCAGTTGAACTTACAAGGTATACGGAAAATTCCGAGGCAGAATGGCACATTAGAGGATTGGACAGGACATTTTATTAAACTGATATTGGATAACCCGGTTTATTGCGGTAAAATTGCCTATGGACGGAGAACGAAGGAAAAAGTCAAAGGCACAAAAAACGATTACCAGATGAAAAGAAATGACGATTACATTCTGACAGAGGGACAGCATAAAGGAATCGTTAGTGAGGAGGTATGGGAAAAGGCTCATGCCAAGCGTCTTAGAACCGGAGTAAAGCAACCGTCAAAAATTGGGCGGGATCGAGTTCATTTGTTATCAGGTCTGCTGAAATGCCCGGTTTGTGGAAGTCCCATGTATACGAATAAACACGCATGGACAAATAAAGATGGCACTTACAAAGAAATTTACTATTATGTATGTAGTCGGAATAGGATGGTCCGGGGTAAGCATTGTGAATATAAGGCGATGCTGAAAAAGACCGATATTGAACCGATGGTCATTGAGGCAATTCGTGAGATCGTAAGGAATGAGGAATATGCCCAAGCCATTAAAAAACGGATTGGCGTTCAGATTGACACGAAAGCAGTGGATAAAGAACTGGAGGGCTATCAGGCAAAGCTGAAGGAAGTTGATCTGAATAAAACAAGATTGGAACGGGAAATTGACAGTCTCCCTGCTGATGCAAAATACCGGGAACGAAAGCTCCATGATATGACCTTGCGGTTAGATTCCCTATATGATGTCATTGTTGAGCTGGAGGAAAAAATCGAAGATGCCAGACTTCGGCGAGATGCAATTAAGCAGCAGGCAATTACTCTTGAGAATATTTACAAAATCATGGTGAATTTCGACTGCGTTTATAATATAATAAATGACGAAGAAAAGAGAAATGTGGTCACAGCCTTGATTAAGGAAATTGAAATTTACAGGAATGACGAGTCTGAATATCCGCTAAAGCGGATTGGTTTGAATTTTCCGGTGTTCAAGGATGGCGGGGAAGTTACGGAGCTTTTGTGGGACAAAGGGAATACCGTTGAGACGGTCTGTTTATTGTCCAAACTTCATGAAGCGAAGCATCATGTGAATGTGAGACTGGATATGGACGAACTGGATTTGACATCTGCGGAGAGTAAGGCTACATACGAGGAGATTAGAAAATACGTGGCAGAGCATTATGATGGGATGAAGGTGTCTAATCTGTATATTGCACAGGTTAAGGCTAAGTACGGGATTATAGAGCGTGAGAATTACAATAAACCTAAATCTGATGATGCCAGACAGCCTAAGTGTCCAAAGGAGAAGGAAGCGGCTATTGCAGAAGCGTTGAGTTTTTTTCAGATGATATAAAGTTTCGTAAAAAATGTGAAATAGTGCATTATTTCTCTTTTTTAAAGTAAGATAGTGATATTATTATTGTAAAAAGATTATAGAGTAATCGGGAAATTTCTAGAAAACGCATGCTTTTCAGCTTATTGCAGATTTCATAATCTTTGATGGAAAGTAATGGCTTATCAAACATTGATATTCCTCCTTTCCTCACACAGATTACTGTGCTCCGGAAGCGTATAGAATGAGGAATCAGAACGGTTGCTCGGCGCTTTTTTTAGGGTTTCTTAAAGTGGGAATATCGGCATGCATTATGATATTGTCAAAAGAGTATGACAAAGCGAGACCTTGAGAGAAGAAATTCCCCGGTTTTTTCATGGAAGAAAGTGAGCACATGCCTTATAGGAGTAACATACCGTGTAAACATCCTGACTATGCAGCACTTATTACGCACGGTCAGATGTATTGTGACGAGCACAAGAAATTACATAAGAGTGACAGAGCCTATGCAAGTGAGCGGGGGTATGGGGCCAAGTGGCAGAGTGAGAAAAGGAAGTTTTTAGATAGCAGTCTATTCTGTGTGAAATGTTATGAGGAAGGACATCTCGCGAAAACTACAATCGTGGATCACATTAAACCTCATTGTGGAGACCAGAAAATCTTCTGGGGTCGTAGGAACTGGCAACCTTTATGTGAGCGTCATCATAATGTAAAGTCGATGACGGAAGACGGATATGTGGAGTACAAGCTTTGAGAGCGAGGGTAGGTGACATCTGAATCTTTACATCTCTTAGGCTTCAAGACCGGCCCCTTCTTCTGTGCAAAATCGCGAAATGGAAGAAGGGGGATGATTTTCAATATTGTGTTATTATTTTTTTCATATTTGACGAAAATAATAATAGAAATGATAAGAGTGTTACAATGGATGTGGTGGTTAGAATTACACCGACTTCTGTAAAAAATATTGCATTTTATGTGCCGTTATGATAATATATAGAAGCTATATTTCACTATTGACAAATATAATTTGTTGTAGTATTATGGACAGAATTTCAGTTGAGAGAGGTGAGGAAGGATGACAAAGGCTAAAACATTTATGGATTCTTTCATGGAAAAATTAAATACAAATGGTTTTAACAAAGACAATCAGCCTAATAAAGGTCCTGAACTTACAATGGAATTTGTTGGAAAACAGGTAGAGTCATATACTAATCTTATTAAATCTGAAATTTTTAATGTTGCAACAAAGTAAAGGGTGGTTATGATGTTTGAATCTGAAGAAGATCGACAGCATTTCCTTGTTAAATATAATATTTCTCAGGATCGGTTTAGAGAGTCTCTCTTGTCGTGGGAAACACTTAGAGAGATTGCTGATGATTTTGAAGTTCATAGGAATGAACACTTGAATACTGTTCAAGCGTATGCATTAGCAATACAGCAGTGTTCGAGTGTTCATTCTTTGAGTTTTAGAGTAAAAGATACAGAGCATTTGGTAGAGAAAATTATTCGTAAAAATGGGAAATATGTTGCTGAAGGAAATGCTATCACAGTAAATAATTATAAAGAGTATATAACAGATTTGATGGGACTTCGTATATTGTTATTGTTTAAAGAAGATTGGAGAGAAGTCCATACTTTCTTGTCAGAAAAGTATAGTAAACGGTTTGTTGAAGACCCATTTGCTTATATAAGAAAAGGCGATGACCGCCATCTTTATGATGGGATAATAAAAATTAAAGAAGAGCGTCCATATAGATCTGTTCACTATGTAATTCGTCATGAAGATGGGGCTGGGTTGGAGATTCAGGTTAGAACTCTTTTTGAAGAAGCATGGAGCGAAGTAGATCATAAAATCCGTTATCCTTATAATATTGGCAATGAAATGATGAATGGATATCTTTCTATTATGAATAGAGCGGCTGGTATGGCCGATGAGATGGGTACATTTATTAATAGCTATATCAAAGGCTTTGAGGAAATGTCTACTAATGGAATGATTTGCGATAATGATGTATATAACTACATAATTGATCGTATTTCAAAATGTGAAGATGAAGAACTTAAAGCAGATATTATTGGAAAAATAAGACGGGCGGAGGATTTTCAGAAATTAAATCTTATGTCGGACACCTTAAAAAATATGTTGAAAAAAATATAGACAAGTAACGAGGCTTTATACATGGAAGAAAAAAAGAGCAAAACGATACAAGAAGAACTAAACGAGAACTTTACAAATGAATATATTTACAATGTTGGTCTATTAGTTCATAGTCTTGCAGAAAAATTTTATGAGGAAAATGAATTAGAGGGAAGAGTATATTTCAATGATGATATTTTTGCTAATTGTTTAATTGATATTCTGGTGGATATTGTTAGACTTAAGCATTTTCATGATATTGATTTGGTGAATTATATTAAGCTGATATCATATACTGCATCGTGGATAATAAAGAGAAAACCATTTCAATTACTTGAAAATGCAGGAGAGGAATATATATACATTAATGAAAAGTTTGCTTTATCGTTATTGCTTCAGGCAGTAGGTTTCTTTGATTCTAATATGAAGATAAAAGAAGGTGAAGAAGGTAAACTAATCAAAAATGTTTCGGCTATATTTTATCATTTGAAATATAGAAATACAAATCCGCAGACATTAGAATTATTGCTTGTTGGTATAGAAAACGGAAAATTGTGTCAGATAGTGTAGAAATGAAAAGTTAGTATTAGATTGAGCGTCTTTGAAAATATTCAAGGCGCTTTTATTATGCAGAAAAAGGGTTTGTAGGCTTTTTGTTTACAGAAAAATTTTTCGTGGATATAATAAACATGACATATAGTTGTCGTGTTGTGTTAGATATGATATATATGGAGTGTGGGAACTATGAAGATAGATAGGCTTATTGGGATATTGTCAATCTTACTGCAGGAAGAAAAGACAACGGCCCCTGAACTGGCAGAAAAATTTGAGGTATCTCGCAGGACAATAAATCGGGATATTGAAGCCCTTTGCAAAGCAGGTATTCCAATAAGGACGGCACAGGGGACCGGTGGCGGTATTAGTATTATGGACGGATACCGTATGGATAGGACAATTCTGACATCCAAAGATATGCAGATGATCCTTGCGGGGCTGAGGAGCCTTGACAGTGTGAGTGGGAACCGATACTACGGTCAGTTGATGGAGAAAATCCAGACTGGATCATCAGAGTTTATTAGTGGAAGAGACTCTATGCTGATTGATTTGTCTTCATGGTATAAAGGCTCTCTTGCTCCGAAAATTAAGGTAATCCAAAATGCAATAGAAAACAGGCATACCATACAGTTCATGTATTATGCTCCATCTGGAGAGAGCAACCGAAGGGTAGAACCATATTATCTGGTTTTCCAGTGGTCGAGCT
>OHBM01002505.1_pt1 | contig 12155 bp, 28 predicted proteins | sample 1577251 | NCBI WGS metagenome assembly OHBM01 (sample SAMEA3541557, study PRJEB24748) | human gut metagenome | biome: human gut; feature: human-associated habitat; material: faeces | place: China | collected 2012
TCAAAGACTTTGGAGTTAGACGATAGAACGGTTCTGAAAGGTGTTGTCCGCTTAGAGAACATCGAAGGTGCGGAATTAGGAGATAAAGGTTATCTCTTCGGAGATTGCTGTGCTTGGGTTAAGGATATTGTTCCGATTCCTCTCACTCAATTCATTATAAAAAAGAATGGATGGATAGCATCTGAAGCTGATTACATTAATACTAGTTGCCATATAAGATTATCAAGAAGATTTGAGGAATACTCTGCCTACAAATCTTCGCATTATAATACTGTATGGCTAAGATACGTAAGAAGTGTTTCCGATTTACAACATCTTCTTTTCGGTCTAGGTATTAATCACGAAATGGAGGTGTAGGCATGAGTGTAGCAACACAAGTAAACTACCCTTGTCCTTTCTATGGAAGAAAATGTTATCAATGCGGTTATTGGAATCGTAGAGGAAATGAGTGTGAGATAATAACTCATAAAGACAGAAAGATTTGATGTTTAACCGCCTTCTGGCATAAATAGATAGTTGTATGTTTGAATGCAAAGGTAAAAGATACCCATTATTATTCATGTTAATAACGGTACTCTTATTGCCATTTATATGGATATTCATAGTTTTATTTTGGTCGCAGGATGATAGCCTAACACCGAAATTTATAAATTATATTAGATGGCAAACAACTGGTGTTGACCATCATAAAAAGTAACTAACCATCCTTATTGGATATAAATATAAGTAATATGAATGCATCAGAAGCAAAGAGAAAGTTGTGTGAGTTGAGAAGTAGTCTTAGAGACAAAGAAGCAGACAAGGCTATTTGGATAGCCATTCGTGCTATTGATACTTGCACCGAGAATGGATTTATTGTTGAAGATTAACCATCCTGCAAAGGATATAAATATAAGTAGTATGAAAAAGATTATTTTGGCAGCCTTAGTCGTTGCAAGTTTGTTCGCTTCTTGCTCTAGCGAGAAGACTTTTAAAAAGAAAGATGGCTCTACGATTACAGCAAAGCCTTATGGCTGGGCTAGTAAGGAAAACAAAGTAGAAGGTGTTAACTACGAGTTGAATGCTCCAGATGTTGTAGCATCTATCATCTTCGCCCCATCTGTTATCGCTCCAGTTTTACTGACAGCTTACGATGTATGGGAGCCAGTATCATACACTGAGCCATCTAAGTAACTAACCACCCTCTCCTGCAAAAGGGAGAGGGTAAAAAGAAAGAAAAGCGTTCTTTGACTTAGTGGATTACCGCAAATAAATTTGGAGATTACAAATATTTTCTGTATCTTTGCAGCGTTTTAAAATATAAATGATATGGCAAAGACTAAGAAAATTACAGTTAAAGATGTTGAAATCTCTGTATTATTAAAGGGAGATGAGAATGACTATATCTGTTTAACGGATATGACAAAAGGATTTGATGGTGGAAGTAAATTAATCGAGAAATGGTTGAGTAACAAATCTACTATTGATTTCCTTGGAGTTTGGGAGAGTATGAACAACCCTAATTTTAATTCCCCCGAATTCGGGGGAATTAGAAAAGAGACGGGAAGTAACAGCTTTTACATTTCCATCTCTGAATACGTTAAAAAGACCAATGCAATAGGAATATTTGCAAAGGCTGGTAGATATGGTGGTACATTTGCGCATAAGGACATAGCTTATCATTTCGGAATGTGGCTTAGTCCTGAGTTCAATCTTTTAGTTATAAAAGAATTTCAAAGATTGAAAGAATCTCAAAGCAATCCTCTATTACTGCATTGGGATGTAAAAAGATTGCTTTCTAAGGTGAATTATGCTGTACATACTGATGCTATTAAAGAATGTATCATACCACAGTTGACAATAGAAGAGACTAAACGTAATATCACAAGCAGTATTTATGCAGGCGAGGCTGATATGCTTAACCTTGCATTATTTGGTTATACAGCGAAAGACTGGGAAAAAGCTAACCCAGTATTAGCTAAGAAGGGGTTGAATATGCGTGACACGGCTACAATTAATCAGCTTATTGTACTATCAGCAATGGAATCGTATAACTCTGTTCTCATAAAGGATGGAAAGCCTAGACGAGAGAGATTCCTTGCTTTACATAAAATGGCAAAGGAGCAATTAAAATCTCTAGACAAGCATAATGCAGAGCAACGTTTTAGAAAACTATCTCCAGGAGGTGACTCTCCTTTATTAGAGTAGGCTATATCAGCAAATTTTAAAACATAGGTCTAACGACCACTTTATAAGCGGTAATCCACAAGTTGGGTTGCCGCTTTTTGTATTCAATAATTTAAAAGAAGAATATGACAGACAGATTCAGATTAGCAAGCCAGATAGCAGTCCTCAAAGAGATTGCTGCTGACTATCAAGGCAAGACAATAGATAATATCATTCAACAGATGGAGGCAAGGTTTGATGAAGTGATTAAACATGAAACAATATAGAACTATGGATAAGAAAGAGAAATCAATCAATAGTCATATTGATAAGGCTATAGGCTATTCAGATAAGGCTCATGACGAGTTGCAAATCGCTCTAAATATTGCTTTGGAAGGAAAAGGGCTTAGTAACGAGGAAAAGGAACTTTTAAGCGTTGGCTTTGCAACAGGTTCAGAAGAAGCCGTAGAGCGTGTTGCTGATGGTAGTTGTAATGATGAATATATCAGTGCATTTGATAGCCCAATTAGAGACTGCCGAATATCTGAGGTATATCGCATGACAGGTGAGCAGATACGTGAATATTTTAATTTGTGACAACTATGGATAAGAAGAAAGTTAAAGAGCTAGCACTTGATACTTTAACCAGTATCAAAGAAGCTATAAGCAGCACTGATGATGTTATCTTAAGCCTAACGTTAGCAAATATAGCAAGTAAGATTGCTTTGATCGGTGTAGAAGTAAATAAGTCAGACTGGGTATCTGTTGAGGATGGGTTGCCACCTTACGGAGAAGAAGTCTTTGTAACAAGCAAGATGGCTCCTGATAATGTTTTCAAAAACAGAAGAGTGGAATGCACTACCGTCCCAAAAGATGGTAATGACTTCATCATCTTATGGGAAGGGAGAATGGCTCGTATCACTCATTGGAAACCTATTGATAAGTTGGAGGAATAAGTATGGAGAAAATTTATACAGGCGAAATTCAGAGATTGTTTCCGATTTTAGAGGCAATTAAAGAAGGTAAGACCATTCAGTGGAACGATATGGGCGTATGGTGTGATATTAATGGTGACGATGAGGGCTTTGTTCTTGATACATTGATAGGAAAACCTGATGGCTATCGCATCAAGCCAGAGCCAAAGTTCCGCCCATTTAAGAACGCAGAAGAGTGCTGGCAAGAAATGATGAAGCATCAGCCGTTTGGGTGGGTGAAGATGAAAGGTACAGAAAGTAAGTATTACATGATTAAAGGTATTGCAAGTCAAGTGGTAATTGGATTTAATGAAACTCCTTTTAGCTATAAGAGAGTATTTGAAGATTATACCTTTGCCGATGGAACTCCATTTGGCGTAAAAGTGGAGGAATAGTTATGGCATGGGTAGCAAAAGATTATATCGGAGAATGGATATTCAACTGCAAGCCTGATATGTGGGCTGGTGATTGTATCGAACATAATTATTGGTTGCCACAAGATAGATATGGAGCTTATGGTTTTCAACTTCCAAATGGTAGCATTAAAAAGCTCATCGGAAAAGAACTTACTTGGAAGGATGAGCCAGTAGAACTTAAAGAAGAGTAACATGGAAGAATTATTGAAGAGAATAGTAGATACTGCTATTCATAACTTAATTTCTGATAGTAGGGTATACGTACCTCCACCTACAAGGAAGGAGAGACGTAAACGTGAAAGAGAACTTAAAAAGAAGTTCCCTCTCGATTTGACCAAGTTTATAGAATCACATGGAACTTAAATAAGAATAAGTATGCTTACATCAGACGAATTATACAAGATGAAACATTGCATTGGCTTAGATTGGAAGAAACCAAAAAGAGGTGTTTATGAAGCCTTTCGCAATGGAGTGATGTATTATGATGAGCCAGATACCTTATGGGATTCCTTATGGTCAAAAGGATATGCTAAAAGAAGCATTCGCCCTTATGGTAAAGGGGACACTCGTGATATATATTATTATAGTGTAAACGAAAATGGGTTAAAAGAAATGGAAAAGTACTTAGATTTAAAAATTAAGATTTTAAGATAGCTTATGGAAATAGGGAATATAAAGTTTAAGGCAAAGAAAACCTTGGATGGAAAATGGATAAAAGGTGACTTGGTTCACCACAAAGATTCAGATAATGTCTGGATAACAGACTACGAGAACCAACTGACATCACCAGTTGATCCATTTACCGTCTGTCAGTTCACGGGCGTGAAGGACATGAACGGGAAGGGGATTTATGCCGGCGACATCATATCCAACCTTGAAACAGGAAGTGTTTTTGAGGTGGTATGGAATGATCGATTGAAGAGGCTTGATTGCAAAATCCTTAATGGGGCAAATGGTGCAGGTGTTCCTTTTGGAATATTTGTGTCAAGATACAAAAGAATCGTTGTATTGATGTCAAAGTTTGATAAGGAGAAGTAGCGTATGAAGAAGATAAGTTTTAATCTCAAATATCTTATAACCAAATACGATTGGTGCTTTTATTTCATTCCAGGTTTAATCGTATGGAAGCCTTATAATGGTGTTTATGAAATTAATGTAGGCTTTCTGCTTTGGGAGTTTAATATTAGAATAAGAACAAAAAAAAGAAGTAACGTATGGAGAAACGAATAATTTTAGACGAACAAGATATTAACGAATTTCACGAGGATGCAGCGATTCTACGCTGGATATACGACTTAATGACGAAAGAGTATCTTATAAGTGAGCACTCCAAAAATATGCCACGTTTTGCTGGAATAATTAATAAATTAAAACAATTATAGCGTATGATGCTTAAAAAAGATAGAAGAAATGAAGAAGGAAATGTTTGACTTCTCGGAGGCTCTGAGAAGAATGAAGGAGGGGAAGAAAGTGAGAAGGATAATTTGGGAAGAATGTGGAGCTTATATCCATATTGTCTCTGAGACTATTGTGGCTGTATGCGATGGAGAATTCTTTCCTTGTGTTTTCAAAGATTCTGAGGATATTCTCGCAAATGACTGGGAGGAGGTGTAAGGATGAAGAAGAAAGTATTGACCCTCACCATCAGCAAGCAATGGTTTGACATGATTGCTGATGACAAGAAAAATGAAGAGTATCGGGAGGTAAAGCCGTATTGGGTAGCACGATTATTTCGCAATAACAGCAATATTGTTGATGTGCGACATCTTGCCTTGGCTTTGGCAGGGCGAACGGATTTACTTAAAAAATATATTGACGCACAGAGAATTGTGTTAAAACAATATACTCACGTCCTCTTTATCAACGGCTACCGCAAGGATAGTCCACGTATCGAAAAGGAGATTGTGAGTATCACCATCGGCAAACCTAAGAAAGGCTTATGCCCCGACAAGTGGCTTGATACTGAGTTTTTTATCATTAAATTCAAGTAGCGTATGACAAACGAGGAATTTTTCTATGCTCATCTAGGTGAGCGAGTTCTTTATAAAGGAAAGGATATTGGCGCATACGTAGCAGGGTATATTGAAGATAAGTATATCATCTTAGGATTTAATGATTATACAGGCGGCATTCAGTGCTTCACTTCTAAAGTGAAAAATCTTTGTGCAGTGTATCGCTCCTACCGATTCGCTAAATTGAAGTATGTAGAGGTAGTAGATAAAAGTACAGATAAAGAAGTAGCTTATGAAGATTAGATTAGCTAAGAAGATAATGAGACACAATACGCCTTATTGGATATTTCGTTACCTCTGCTATAATCGCATAATGTTACCAGGAGCGGGATATAAGGTCGATTTTAAAGACCACCGTATCATCAAGGCGATAAGTTTTACAAATCACTGGAATGCCCGTAGGTATATTAACGAATTGATAAAGTCCAATAAGAAGCATCCGTTCAAGCTAAGAGATGTTCAATGTGATGCAAAAAGATTAAAACAGTATAACGTATGAAAGAAGAAAGATGTTGCGGTAACTGTCATTGGTTTGACAATGAAGACGTTTACGGCGTAGGATGGTGCTGTAATAACGAGCACGAATCATCTTGCGACCTAGTATGTGATGATCATGAATTTTAAACTTTAAATATTAAAATGGAAAAGATTTACAGACATTTCAAAGGAGGTTATTACAGATTTATTACTGAGGTCACTAATAGTGAGACTCAGGAGAAAGAAGTTGTTTATCAGGCTCTCTATGGAGAACACAAGGTTTGGACTCGTCCTGCTGGTATGTTCTACGGAAAGGTGAATGTTGATGGCGTGGAAATTGACAGATTCGCCGAGGTTGTTGGCGTACCAGTCTTGTTTAAAAAGACCACCGAGAACGCTATTATGCCAACTAAGGCGCACGATGATGATTTCTGCTACGACTGCTATGCGGTTTCAGAAGAAGAGGTTGCGCCTAACGTATGGAAATACGGTCTCGGATTTGCGCTACAGATTGAAAACCGCAATAAGCCTGCTGGTATTTCAAGATGCTTCACGCTTCGTCCTCGCTCTTCTGTATGGAAGACTGGCATGGCTCTCAGTAACTCAGAAGCAACCATTGATGATGGTTTTGTTGGCGAGATTTCTGCCGTATTCTATCACGTTATGCCAAATATGCCGCGATACAAGGTTGGTGATAAAATCGTGCAATTCCACCTAGAAACAAGTGACAACATCATGTTTGTAGAGACGGATGAATTAAACAAAACAGAGCGTGGTGATAACGGCTACGGCTCTTCTGATAAAAAGTAATACATGAATATCACAGATGAACAGAAAACGTATATAAAGGAACACCCTTACGAATCTCCTTACGCAATGGCAAAGAGCTTCGGTTGCGCAGTACAGACTGTTTACTGGTGGCTACATAGGCTGCATGGGGATTCGTTCAAGGACGCAAGAAAAGAGCAAAGAGAGAAGATCAGGGAATCTGTCCGTAAGCTATATCCGGATTACTCTTCTTCCGAAATTTCCAAAGAGCTTAGGATAACAAAGTCATGTGTAACAAACATAGCAAAGTCACTTGGCGTTACTCATACCCAGGAAACGGAAGAAAGACTTCGGTTGAAATGTGCTCAGGCAATAATAAGACCGGAGATAATAGCTAAACGTTCTGAATCTCTAAAAAAGACGCTGAGGCTTGACAGGTACAGAGCAACGAATGGAATAAAACAGAAGACCCGACGCAAGTTCAAGACCATTCCGAGCAGATGTCTCTGTGCAAGGAACTATCTCTGCAATAAATACAACTACTTCTACGACAAAGATTACGGAGATCTGCTTACCATATTCTACGACAGCGAAACCAAGATACTGAGTGAAGATCAGCAGAAACACTACGAGACGAAGTATGGTATCAAGTTCCTCCAGGGAGCTGAAGAATAATTAATAATTTCTGTGCATTATTATATGTTTAGGGGTGGCTACACATCGCGTGCGGTCACCCCTTTTTCTGTTTATAAATCAATAACCAAATAAAAACATTAGAAAAACTAAGAACGTTTGTGTAGCTTTAATTTCCAGTATATCCAACCTAAAAATGCGAGAATGCCTATAAAAAGGCAAACTGAAGCTATCTTACCTATATTCAAGAACGCTCTGTCGGTCTTTGATATTGGCTTCTCTATTTCAACTTTATATGGTATCGAATCTCGTACAATCAAGGTATCAGATTTATTTCTTACGATGTATCGGTCTTTATATTGAAGTTGATACTTATCCTTGAATACTGTATCACCTCTAATATAAACAGATACGCTATCATGCACATAGACGGAATCAGTCTTCAACAAAGAATCCGTCTTTACTACGACCCTATCTTTGTATTCTGTAACAGGAACATACTTAGTAGTAGTGCATCTACAGAACATTGATAGAATCAGCATTGCTACTGCAATAGCAATTACAACTCTTGTTATCTTATCAATCAGTTTCATAAGCTTACTGAATTACAATCGTTACTTTTTCCTTTTTATCCCAAGCTGTCTTCATGTTCTGAATGAGCTTGTTTGTCCAAAATCGAGAATCGCTAACCCATCCTTTCTTATCGTTTTTACCGATAAGAATACACCCCTCAGTATCTTTTGCAGAGTTACCGCTATGTATGCGTATTCCTTCAAATCCTTTGACATTCAGAAGTAATGGCAACATCTTCTTGAATCTGTTAGAATAGGTATATACACATTCATAGCTGCCGATTGGTATTGCAGTCTGCCCATATACCTTTTTGTTTTTGATTTCGTCCAAATCCATTTTCTGATTCAATCCTCTGTCTGTATCTTCAAGAGTATTGCATCCGAACAATTTGCCATTCACGTACAGGCGGCTAATAGTATAGCCATCCTTTTTCCAAGCTCTATCAATTAGTACTTCCATTTTTATTTTCCTCCTCTTTTTTATCAAACTCATTGTTGAGCCTGTCAATAATCGGTTTCCAATAGCTCGGCAATGCCTTCGCAAACTCAAACCTCAGAACATAATAAATAACTCTGAATGCAACATTCTTAGGGTATGCCTTAATAAGGTTCTTGAACGAATTGCATATATACACATAGCAGAATATATACGTAAGCATCTTAATCACAAATAATGCTTCTGTATTATCGTTGCAACTTACCATGATTCCATACATGACATACACAATAACAATATACAAGAGCATTTCTAAAAGTGCGTTCTTGAACTTCGATGCAGAAAAGTTCTTGCATCGCACAACACTCACGCCGTCAGCTCGCATACCACAGAAGATGTTGAAGCCAAAGGCGATAACCAACGCCAGAACAAAACCTTCTGTTGGCGTTGCAAAGGCAAGTATAGCTGAAAATATAGTAACACCTATCTGCCGAATCTGTGAAGAATCTAATAAATCTGTCATAATCTGTTATCCTGAATAATTAATAAAAATAAAGTTTCGGTCTCTTTCTGCAAAGATAGCAAAAAAAACCGAAACTTCATTCAGAATAACGAAAAACTTTATACTTTTAAATCATGATACGGCAATTCTCCGTTATTTAAGAAAGAAATGCACTCATCGAAAATCTTACGTTCATAATCGAGCGCATTGATTTTAGGAAACCATTTCTTTATCTTTTCGTCATTGCGTTTTACCATTTCCCCCCAAAGGACACACCAGTCTTCGAGATTGATGTTGTCGTTCTTGACCTCATGCCAATAGTCCTTGGCTACATCTTTAGTATGAAGCTGACCGATGAGGCAAAGATGCATATCTGCCATTTCTTCATCAAAATGGCACTCACCAATCTCACATTGAACTTGCTTCATCATATCAAGCATTACACCGTCATTCATTCCAACTTCGCAACAATCAGCCATTGTTGCAACACAATTCTTAATAGTCTGTATATCGTTGCTTGCCAATATGTTTTCAAATACCTTTTTCATAACCTTATGTTTTTAGTGTTACTTCAAGAAATACTCTCTGATGTCGTACACGCCATCCTTATCTTTTAACAAGTCGAGTGCAAGGTGGTTGGCGTACTTAACAAGATGTTCTGTATCAATGTCCTTAACATCTTCCTTGCCGAGTATCTTTGCGATGGTACATCCGTGGTCGCTTACAACCTGATTCATGGCAACGTACAAAGCATAATCGTTGTAGTAAGGTTTCTCCTCTGTCGCAAGTCCGAGGCTATTCATTGCGTTGAGCCACGTCTGCATATCCCAAGTGGCAGGCGGATTCATACCGTTTATAATCTCAGATGCCTCCTTCTTGGTGAGATAGTTCTTCCACTTGATAGCGCAAAGCTTATCAAGATACTCTTGCGCAAGCTCTGGGTGCTTCGATGCCATATCCTTCATCATGCAACGCATCGTATTACCGAATACGTGCATATACTTTACGTTTGCTGATGATGCCATCATTCCATACAGCTCATCGAACTTACTCATAATCTCTTTTGCTTCCATATTGTCTTGTATTTATATATGTTATTATTCTGCTGTTATCAGACTTCTCAGCTCTTCAAAATCATTTTTGGTAAAGCTGATACTCTTTTTGCTGCCAAAGAGGATAGTCGTTATGATGTTGTCGGGTAAATCAATAGACAAAGTACCGCCATCAATGCGACCTTTGACAAATCCGAAATCAAACTCATAGTTACTTATATTCTCCAACATCTGCATGAGGTCTGAGAATATGGTATCGGCATCAATGTCTCCGTTCTCATCGGCGATGAATAGGGTAGCGTTATCAATGCTCTTGCTCCAACTATCCTTGTGTTTGGCGATGATATTGTGCGAAGCTCGCTTCATATATACGGAAGGGATAGCCAATGCAGGGTTTTCTTTAACCATGTCGCTAATTCTTGCGTCTGCCCACAAATCCAATGATGTAAGCAGCTTTTCTTTCAATTCTGTTACGTTCATTTCTTAGTTCCTCCTTTCTTTGTTCCTTGTACCATAGCGAGATACTCTTGCCAAGTCTTGTCACTATGATTAGTCATATAGTCGTTGAGCATAGCAGATTTCTGTTCTTCTGCTTGCGCTACTTCCTTTCTCAAACGCTGCATCAAAGATAGATGTTTCTTCAATGCCTCCTGTCCCTGCTGAGTACTCTCAATACGAGGGCGTATGATGCGCAATTCCTCGTCTTGTACTAACTTAGACACATATTGCAAGCTATCAACGTATTCCTGATTCTGCATCAAGTACTGACGTTGTGCGCCTGTAAGATTGTCTTCAATCTTATCAATCTCATCCCATAAAGGGGTGGAAGACTGCTGCGCTTGCATATTGATAGATGCTCGCTTCTGCTGTATTGCCTCATACATCTTCTGTAGCTCAGCATCCATCATTTGCGGCTGTTGCTGACTTGTGCCCATATCAAGCAAAGGGCTGTTTCCGAAATTCATCATAATCAATATCTTTAAGTTGGTGATATATTATAGAGAGGTGAGAGGGCATCCACCGACGAGGGCAAACACCCCTCACCAACTCATTTTTTCTTAGTCTTTTTTACGGACTTTCTTGCTCTGTTACGCTCCTGTAGTGGGCGTGGAAGGAGCAGTGCTGTTACAGCAATAGCTGCCGTAGCCCGAAATTACTGGCGTAGATGGGAGTACCAACTGACCACGCAAGCAATTGCAGGTCTTCTCGTTAACGTAAGCCATCATAAGCTTCTCCTTGTAAGGAGTGAGGGCTTCCATAACGGCTACCTTCTTGTCGAGGTCGCTATACTTAGCCTGTAGTGCGTCATACTGGTCTCTCTGATTCTTGTACAAACCAAAGTCTGCATCAATCTGAGACTTGTAAAGACCGAACTCAGCCTGCATTGCACGGCGGTTCTCAGCGTTGATAGCATCGTTAGCACCCTTATACATAGAGAACTTCTCTGCGATGTCAGTTTCACGCATAGCGTAGAACTTGTTAGCGGTGTCGAGCTTCAAACCGAACATGTCGGTAAGCAGCTTAACCTCATCAGCGCATTCCTTCTCCATTACCTGCAAGGCAGTTGGCTGATTTGAGCTTGCGTTAGCTCCGTAAGCGTTGATGTTCACGTTCTCAGGCATATTGCTGCCACCAAGTGAACCAAACACGCTGCGGTTGTTACCGCCAAGCAACCAAGCACCAGCACCGAGTGCTGTGCCGATGATACCAAGGGTAAGACCAGCATTGCCTGTTGCCTTAGAAGCATAATCATCGTGCTTCTTTCCCTCTTCGTAGATTTTCTTTTCCACGACCTTTGCATCTGTCATTTCCATAATACAATCTTTTGAAATCCTTAATATTAACTAACACTATGTAATCGATTACGGATGCAAAGGTACAAAGAACATAGGAGAACAAATATAACTCTATCACACTTTCTTTTATTGCTTGATTATCAGTGATTTAATGTGATAGGAGGTAATATCATAAATAACAAAAAAAGAGAGGCAATCACTTACCTCTCTTACTCTTAATGAAGTGCAGAATATCCCACTTCTTAAAATATCGGGTGTGTCCTCGTTTTTTGCACACGCCATTCGGAATGTCGCCCCTTGCAACCATCCTGTTAAGGGTAGCATCAGAAACGTGCAGTTTCTCCTTGACTTCCTCGGTAGATAGCATCGGAT
>OHBM01002506.1_pt1 | contig 12154 bp, 10 predicted proteins | sample 1577251 | NCBI WGS metagenome assembly OHBM01 (sample SAMEA3541557, study PRJEB24748) | human gut metagenome | biome: human gut; feature: human-associated habitat; material: faeces | place: China | collected 2012
TACGATTGTGGAACTTCACCCTCGTTGACCTTCTGCTTTTTCGTCAGGAAATCCATAGTGAACTTTTTCTGCAACAGTGCCGAGCCTTTGTACTTCTCGTTCGTGAGAATGCTTTCCACGGTTCGTCTGTGCCACTTCTCACCGCCGGCAGGGGCAGGAATCTCCCTCTCCATCAGCATTTTGGCTATCTTATAGTATGAAAGCCCTTCCATGAAAGATTTGTAAATCAGTCGGACAACCTCAGCTTCCTCCGGTGCGATCTCAGGAAGTCCGTCCTCGCCCTTACGATATCCTAAGAATCGTCCGTAAGGCATTGTGACCTTTTCGTCCGCCATACGCTTTCGCTGTCCCCACGTTACATTCTCAGAAATGGATCGCGATTCCTCTTGTGCCAATGAACTCATAATTGTGATATGCTCAAATAGTAACACCCCAACGTACAGTTTTCAATCATGAGTTTTCATCGCTATACAGCGATTTCTTATCTTTCAACGGCTTATCAAGGAACTTGTAGTAGATGTTAATCACCCTCGGTCTATCAGCGGAATACTCGTCCACGGTCACATACTCAATGAGCTCTAAGCACAGTTCACGGGTAAGTTCCTGAATATCAATGTACTTTTTCAGCCTGCGGATGAATTCCTCTACATCTTCCATGTCCTGCTTCTCCGCTGAGAGCTTTTCCTCCAGTTCATCAACGATCATTCTAAGCTCATGTTGTTCTGCCTCATACTTCTGCAAGAAATTCACGTAGAGATGCTCAGGAATTTTCCCCATGACCTTATCTTCATACACCGACTGCATCAAGCTGTCAAGCTCCGCAAGGCGATGTCTGCTGTCGTTCAGCTTTTTTACATCGGCTTTGGACTGCCGTGAGGTCTGCTGTTCCTTTTTGGAAAGAAAAGCTGTTCTCGCAGTATCTTCATCAGCTATCACAAGGCTTGCCATAGAGCGGATATCTGCAAGCACAATCGCTTCAATCTCTTTCTGTGTAATGTAATGACTTGTGCAGGCACATTTCCCGAATGAAGCATAAGAATCGCAGTTAAAGAATATCTTGCGGTATCTTTCGCCTTGTCTGTTCTTCCTGTTCTGTCCTGCTGACTTCATTTTGAAACCACAGTCACAGCAGTACAGCAATCCGCTGAGAGGTTTCAGCGTACCGTCCTTTGAGCGCTTTCCTCTGCTGACGGATTGTTCAACTTCTCGTACTCTGTCCCAAAGTTCCTGAGAGATGATAGGCTCGTGATTGTTCTCAGTAACGATCCAATCCGACTGCTCTTTCTTCACGGTTTTGTGGTTTTTATAGGAAATCGTTGTGGTTCGGTTCATCGCCATGTTTCCAAGATAGATTGGATTATTCAAAATGGTTCGTATCGTTGTCTGACACCATAAATGCCGAGTAAACTTCGGATTGACTTTACCCTGCTTCTGATAAAAATAATCAGACGGAATAGGGATACTATCAGCATTGAGCTGGTCTGCAATATGACGTGGTGTCACCCCCTGCCAACGGAGTTTGAAGATGCGTCGTACCACCTCGGCAGCTTCAGGATCAATGATAGGTGTATGCTTTTCATCGTCAGCCTTTGTGTATCCGTAAGCGGCATAGGAGCTTTTATATCTACCCTCTCGTGCATTTGCTTCAATGACCGCCTTGATCTTTTTGCTGGTGGAAGAAGCGTGCCACTCGTTGAACAAGTTAATGACCGGCATCATCTCCATAGCATTGCTGTCACGATTAGAGGTATCCACATTATCGTTCAGAGCGATAAAGCGGATATTGTGAAGCGGAAAAATATAATCTATATACTGACCTACTTCGATATAATTACGACCAAACCTACTTAAATCCTTACAGATAATGAGGTTGATCCTGCCTGTCTGTGCATCGGAAAGCAATCTCTGCACCGAAGGCCTGTTGAAGTCCGTTCCGCTGAAACCGTCATCAACGTATGTATCAACAAGATTCCAGCCCTGTTCACGGACATATTTTGTGAGGATAAGTTTCTGATGTTCAATCGACAGGGATTCGCCAGCTCGCATATCCTCCTGTGAGAGGCGGACATAGATTCCTGCATTGTAAATGGTCTGCTTTGCCATAGCAACTCCTTTCAAACAAAGCAGCCAAATTCAACATTATCATTATAGCGCATAATGCCGAATTTGGCAAGCCTTTTTTCGTAACTCTTCGTATGTTTATGCCGTTTTCAAAACCTCGTCCATTGCCTGTTCAAAGGCAATACGGTACAACACATCATCAAGTTCCTTTGCACCTACGAAGTGACTTTTGACGATATATTTCTTTCCGTCAATGGTGTACTCCGAAGTCCTTACGGGGCAGTCCTTGTAGGCATCGTTCATCTCCTGCAAAGTCTTATTATTCATGTTGTTCTCCTCATAGCAGGTACTTCCCCTGCTTTCTATCTTGTTTTATGTTTATTCCAGTCCCCACGATTTTTTCTTTTTAGTGGGCTGGTATTCTATCTGTTGTGCCTGTTCCCGCTGCTGCTCCCGAAGCATCTCTTTTGCCTGCCTGAGAATAGAGGGGGCTATCCTTTCAAGCGTAGCAAGTATCTCTCTGTACTCCGTGTTCTCAGCCTTGACCGTTTGCAGTTCGGAGGAAAGCTGTGATTTCTCAGACCTGACTGCTTTCAGCTTATCAAGAGCATCATCAAGTTCGGCAGTAACTTCTTCACCACGCTGACGCAGGTCATAAATGGTGAGGTCAGCCTTGTCTCGCTTGTCCATAGCCTTTTTCGTAAGGCTTTCCAGAGTTTCGATACGGCTGATGATCGAATCCTTATTTCGGATAATGGACATACCGCTTTTCAGCATATCGTGCAGCTCGGATACAGCTACAAGGAACTCGTGTTCAGCCTTTTCATTCTTCTGTAAGTCAGGCAGATATTTCAGCGCCCTGTTGATCTGCTCCACCTTTTTAGAAAGTTCTGCTTCTGCCTGAGCATTTTGCTCTGCCAGTTCGTCAGCCTGCCTGCGCTTCTCCTTATACTCAGGTATCTCCAGTGTCCCTCTCGCCTTTTCGGGAGCAAGGGACTTGATACCATGTTCAAGGCAGATTTTATTCAGCACCTCGACCTCGGCAGCTCGCCAGCGGGCAATAGCCTGCTTGCCTTCGCCGTACCCCATTTCTTTCAGAGCCTGGGCGATACCATTCTGAACGTCCTGACCACGCTTGTAATGCCCGACAGGAATGTAGTCGATGTGCAGGTGAGGTGTTGCTTCGTCCATGTGCAGGACAGCGTTGAAAACGTAGAAGTTGGGATTGCGTTTTTGAAATCCCTCCATATACTCTTTCAAGCAATCGGCAACAAGCTGAAAATCCTCAGTGCCGTATCCCGAATCCTCACGCTTTCCGATCTGCACAACGTCCTCATAAAAGCTATTACGTTTGTCGGCGGCAGTGCGGACAGTGTTGCAGGGCTTCACACCAAAAAGGTGTTCGTAGTAGCTGCCGTGAACCTTGCGATCGTTACGCTTCTGTTTGGCATTGTAACGCTCGGTGGATTCAGCAAAAAGCTGCTCGTAGGCTTCACCAATTGGCTGACGCACGAAGGTGATGTTCTGCGGAGGGCGTAGCGGATCAACATTGTCCGCCATGAACTCCCTGTTATTGTGAGTCAGAGAACCCTTTCCCTGACCGAATGAGATTCTTTTCTGTTTCATAGTTTTGCCTTTCTTGTTTATTGGATTTGCTTCTCTCTTTCTACGAAATCCAACAAAAAAATCATAGGCATCAACTCCTTTCATGACCGCTAAGGCGGAATTGTTAACGCAAAGCCCTGACGGGCGGAGGGGCGCGGAGCGCCGATTACAAGGGGACGTGAGCGCCGCTTGTAACTCCGTAGTACTTGCGGCAGCATCAGACCGCCACAAGAACTACTCCGCCCTGCGGGGCTATCCCTGACGGGAGAAGAACGGCTGACGGATCAGCCGAAATGTGGGTACATTTATTCAAAAATCCGCATTACATTTTTTGAAAAACATCATATTGAAAATGATATTTTCTGCAAAAATTTCAGCTCGGATTTTGTAAAAATACTCGCTCCGAGATCATAAAGATCAGAACGGCGGCTCCACCTCAACTTCGTACTTTTCAAGGAGCTGATCAAGCTCATTTTCGTAGAGCGTGATCTCCTCATTCGACAGGTAGAGATAGTAGCGAGCGAGTGCATCACGGAGATGAAGACCGCTTCTTTTCCAGAGGATAAATTTAAGTGTTTCGAGCTTACTCATATCTCACGCCCCCTTTCCCTGAAAATACTCTACAAGGTCAGCCTTGTTCACGAGTATTTTTCCGTTCCTGCCTGCGCCTGTTCTTACGGACTTTACCTTGCCCTGCTTCACAAGCTGACGGACGGTGTGTTCGGAAAGTCCGCTGATGAGTGCGGCACTCTCTTTGATAGTCAGCATCTCCACCTTGTCGGCGGTCGGTGTTTTGGCGGTCTGCGGAGCGGAGTTCTCCCCGTCCTCGGTGAGCTGAATGAGCAGCTCCAGAATGTTGTCTACGATTGCTTTCTTTTCTGTTGTATTCATAGTAATAAACCTCTCTCTTTCTACAGTTTTTATGTTGTGAACTATAGACATTTTAAGCACAATAGCTCCTATAATGTCTAAAATGTTTATTGTGTACGGATGTGGGGATTGATATAGACCATTACCCCCGAACGGTTGCAGCCGTTTGCTGCCGGAACAGTTTCACGGCGGAGATAGCCGTATTCCTCTAGCATATCCATTGTCTCAGCAAAGTCGGCGGCGTTTTTGAAAAGTGTGCAGCGACAGCGCTTGTATAAATCATTCTGCCTGATCTGCTGAATGTGCTTGGAGCGTATCTTGTTCAGCACACGTTCTGCCTTGATCGTGCCGAGGTCAACGTCACCGAGACTGTAAGCATATATCGCCTGTTCCCGGAAATACTCACCGATCTCAATGGCGTTGCAAAATGTGTCCAGCATCACACGGTTCTCCACAGGCTGGGCACCATTCAGCGCACAATTGATACAATGAATGATACTGCACAGGCGGAGCAGTTCGCCGTGATACTTGCCGCCCCAGTCCTTGCAGAAAGCCATATCTGTGACAAGGTGCGGTTCGATGAAGTTGTTGTAGTAGTCAACGAACTCGCCGTATGCCTTTGCATCGAAATGCAGATACAGCTCTTTCTCGTCATGGTAGGTGAACTTCGCACCGAGGAGCTTGTACACAAGGTTCTTGTAGCTCTCAGCGACCTGTTCGGGAACAGCCTGCGTGTCATACTTGCGAGAACCGATATTGCTCACTGGGAAACAATACATGAACCTCGCTATCAGACCACTGCCACGGAACACAGGATTGTTTATCATGCCATCAAAGACATAGGGCTGACAGGCAAGACAGATGCTCATGTAGGGCTTTTTGAGGACTATGCTCGCTCTGGTTGCTCTGTCGCTGATATAGGTCTCGCCGTTCCACGATTTCAGCAGGAGGTCGAGATTCGGAACGTTGTTGGAATAGCGTCCGCTGAAATTACCGAGCATTCCGGCTTCATCGGATATCATAAGGAGTGTGCCGTTTTCTTCAAGCAAATTCACAAGAGATTCGGGTGTAACATCGTCAACCGCTATTCTGCGGAAATTGCTCGGTGGCATATTGCTCAGCTCTGTTCGGAGCTCGGCTATCTCCTCGGCGGTAACGTCTTTCTTCTTTTCAAGTGCTTCGAGCTTGCTCTCAAGCAGCTTTCGTTCTGCCTGCACCGTGTAGATGTCCTGCTTGTTGTTCTCGTTCCAGTCATGAGCGAACTGGATATACGGTCGCTTTATAAGAGAGATAACAGGAGACTTCTTGAAGCTCGGCTCTGCTATCGTCAGGGTGTCGAGTACCAGCGGCTCAGTATGGTCACGCTTTGCCGCCATACGGTAAACTCCTGAAAAGCAGTAGCTCACCGCCGAGAGTATTGAAGTGCCTGCCATAGCAACGTCCGTTGATGTGGTAGTCGCTATTGCGTCTGCCATATCACCTATAATAGGTGGGAGGGCGTTCACAGGGAACGGCAGGAGGTTTGTCCCGTCGGGACGGAGGGGTGTGGGCTGCGCCCACGTTGTTTCGTTGTTCAACTATCATCTTCCTTTCATGTTAACTAAGAAGCGCTTCTATATAGAGGCAGAAAAAGCTGCTTTTTCAACCTAAATAGGCTGAATATCGAAAAAAGTTTACATTTTTCTGCTGTCAGCCGATCTTTGCCTGCTGACATGACCATTGTAACATTTCTTTCGGAGGTCTTGTGCGTGTATTGCGTATTTACGCAAAAGAGTACGCATAATATTTTTAAATACGCTGTATGTTACGCTATAATACGCATTCAAATTGACATATTGCGTGTGATGTGTTATAATATCAGAAGATACCGAAAGCGAGGAGAGCGTATGGGAATTACGACAATTTACCGTATAAACGAAACAGACCGCACGATAAATATCGCACAGTCTGTTAATGATACTGATGAAAGCTTACACGGTGCAGTCCTGAATACGAGAATGTACACTTTCGATGAGCTGATGAATCAGCATAAAGTGTTCTGCGAACATACCGAGCCTTATGACGCTTTCAAGGACAGGCTCAACAGCGCCTTGCGTATTGACAAGAGCATTGAAGTCAGCACCGATGATATGATCGCAAGGTTTGTTGCCGAGTATGGGGAAAATGTCTTTTTCAGGGGCTTTGTGTCTGCGGTCATTGATTTGTATGATACTGAGCGTTATCAGCTCTTGAAGCCGAATGATGTTGTGATTGCTAAGCTGAACAGAAATAAGATACAGACGGGCATTTCTGAACGCATCAATGCTTTTTTCGATACGCAGCTCAGCTTGCTGTCCAGTGAAGCGTATTTCAACTACAATATGACTATGGAGCAGTTCTCACTCTCGTCTGGTAGGACAGTTATCGCTGCCGATGATTACACGTTCAATGTGTTTCATGAAAGTGATAACTGCCTGCTGACTATCCTTGCAGAGATCGGGCAGCTCGTTCATAAAAACAAGTGGACAGTATGCGAGTGCGGTTTCTGCCACAAGCTGTTCCTCGGAACGGAAGGTGAAGTCTGCTGTCACGCTGCCGAGTGCATCAAAGCTCAGAAGCAGCAGAAAGAAAAAATCATAGAGGAGAGTACGCAGGAGTATTCTGCGATCAAGAAGGACTATGATTCCTTTGTACGCAGATACAAGGGCTACCTCGATGTGGTGGAGATCGAGCGCTATCACCCTGATGATTACGATGAATTTATGCAGGCAAAGCAGGAACGTATGGAGAAAATGACGGCCCTCAAAAAGAAACTGATACGAAACGACTTGCCTTCTGCGGAGTTGTATGAGTTGGGCAGGCAGTATAAAGTGGAGATCAAGGCTCTCGCTGAGGGGATACTTGATAAGTATGGGTTTGATGTGACTGCGGTGGCTAAGATAAAGAAGCCGAGGAAATAGTGGGAACTTTAATTCCGGTGGAGTCGAAGTTGGAAACAACGTAAGATTGGGGAATGATATTGTTTTTTCGACATAGTTATGGTATAATATAGTAAAACCGCTTGCTGAGGGGGATAACTAAATGATTGATGCTCAAAAAACAGTTGGTATAATTGAAAGCTACAAACAGTATTTCCCAGAACACTGGGAAGATGAAAAATACAAGTGGGAAGCTGTCAAGCATTTTCAGGATAACTGGGATATTGAAGCCGAGAATTTTGGTGCAATGTTTAAGAAAGCAACCGATAAGACTTTTAATCTGCTTGCATCAGGATATGCTTATCCGAGAGGAATGATACTTGAATTTGCGAAAGCCGATGATACCGCTGTCCGTGAAATGTTCCGCAGACTGTTTGATGAAAGTCTTGACCTTTCAGACAGGGTGACCGAGTTTATGAATACCGCTGAGGAACTGCGAAACAAATACAATGACGGCACTTGGAAGAAGCATTATCAGAATACCAATTATATCAGCACCTATCTGTGGCTGATGTATCCGGATAAATACTATATCTACAAGTATGAGCTATACCGGGCAGTCGCCAAAGAACTGGATGACAGTTATCTGCCCAAAAAGAACGGTGCTGCTGAAACTATGGTCGGCGGATTTAAGATGTATGACGAGATCTGCGAGATACTAAACCGAGATAGCGAGCTCAGACAGATGCTCGAATCGGCTCTGACGGATAGCTGCTATAAGGACAGCCAGCTTAAAACGATGACCGCTGATTTTGACTTTTACCTGACAAGATTTTATGGTGAAGAATCCTCTGTTGAGAACAATGATACCTGTGCAGCATCATGGCTTCTTGCATGGAATCCTAAAAACTATGATTGGGAAAACGTCGAAGAGCCGTTCAGTTTAGATACAATGTTCAATAGAATTTGCAGCGGCGGTGGTTACTATGATTGTTGGCGCTGTATGAGTTCTAAAATCAAATGTGGCGATTTATTATATATCATGAAGCTTGGAAAAGAACCCAAGGGTATTTTTGCGGCAGGTTATGCTATTAGCGATAGCTATATCGATGATGATGACGTTAGAGTTGTTGATGTTCTTCTAACAAAGGCTATTGATTTTAGAACAGAAAGTATTATTCCTCAACAAACACTGAAAGACTTATTCCCGGATCAGCAATGGAGTTCGCAAGGCGCAGGAATCTCGATCAAACCCGAAGCCTCTAAGTGGCTTATTGAAAACTGGGATTCATTTACAAAGCACAATAAGGGGAATCCGACTTCTGAAACAGAAAACATATCCACTGAAACTGTTATTTGGAAGATAAGTCATGGCACTCCTCAAACAAGCGGTATTACAACAGAAATTCGCCAAATACTTGAAAGTAAAAAGGTAGTTATTGTCAATCAGCTTACTAATCGTTTGGCGGTACAAAACACTCCGCAAGGTCAAGTATATATGAACGAAATAAAGAAAGGCGACTATTTCTATCTCTGTTATGCTGGTGAGATTGTTTTGTTTGGTCAATTCATATCAGATGACACCAAACTCAATCAGGAAATGGTGCATGAATGGAACGATTATGATTGGTACGAACGTCCATATAGACTTATTGCACGCTCATTGATTCATGACAAATATACCGGTACAAAGAAGATATGGACATCTAATTATAATTCCACCTGCGTAAAAGTAACCGATAACGAACTGTTTGAAGAATTGATTTTACAGCCTTATTTCGGATTGAAAATATCCGATCTTAGCACCACAGAATTCCACGAACCATACACTAAAGAAAAATTCCTTAAAGAAGTCTTCCTCACCGAATCCGAATACAACAAGCTACATTCCCTCGTCCTCAGAAAGAAAAACATCATATTACAAGGTGCGCCCGGTGTAGGTAAGACTTTCTCTGCAAAGAGGCTTGCATACTCAATTATCGGAGAGAAAAACGAAAACCGTATCTGTATGGTGCAGTTCCATCAGAACTATTCCTATGAGGATTTCATTATGGGATACCGCCCGAATGATAGCAGCGGATTCGAACTGCAAAGCGGTGTGTTTTATAATTTTTGCATCAGATGCAAAGAGAATCCCGACAAGCCGTATTTCTTCATCATTGACGAGATCAATCGTGGCAATCTCAGCAAGATATTCGGTGAACTGCTCATGCTGATCGAGACTGATAAGCGTGGCGAGAAGCATAAGCTAAACCTCGTTTACGGTGGAACGGCTTTCTATATTCCCGAAAATCTGCATATCATCGGCATGATGAACACCGCAGACAGAAGCCTTGCTATGATCGACTACGCCCTTCGCAGACGTTTCAGCTTCTACACGATGCAGCCTGCTTTTGAAAACGCCGATCAGAACGGTTTTGGCGATTATACGGCGGATATTCAGTGTGAGCTGTATCACTCTGTTATCGCTAAGATCAGAGAGCTGAATGATACTATCCGCAAGGACAGCACGCTCGGCAAGGGCTTCGAGATCGGTCACAGCTATTTTGCACCCGAAAATAAATCGGAGATAAATGATGAATGGGTGCGTGGTGTCGTGGAATATGAAATCATTCCGCTGATCAAGGAGTACTGGTTCGATGACGATAAGAAGGTCGATGAATGGACAAAGGCTCTCTATCAGGCGATAGGTGATTGATATGACCATTAACAAGGGGATTTTCATCCAGAATATCTACTATATGCTGTCCTACGCCTTTCAGATATTGAAGCAGGAGGACTATCAAAATGTCGCTGGAGAGAAGTTCGAGAAGATACACGATCTCTTTGCGGCGATACTTGAAAAAGGCGTATCCCGACAGGTAAAGCAAGGGCTACACCGTGAGTATGTTCCGATGCAGGAAGACCTTTCCGTCATGCGTGGTAAGCTAAACATGGGCGAAACGGTTCGGCTGAAAGTGCAGAACAAACAAAAACTCGGCTGTGAATTCGACGAGTTCTCGGAGGACAACCTTTATAATCAGATACTGAAAGTCACGATACACAGGCTTATACTAGCAGAAGATGTTGCACCAGAAAGAAAACAGGCACTCAGGCGGGTAAGCGTATACTTTGGCAATGTCAGGCTGATACAGCCCGATCATATTGCATGGAACCGGCTCATCTATCAGCGCAGCAACCGCAATTATGAGCTGCTGCTGAATATCTGCTATCTTGTGCTGAACGGTATGCTCCAGACCACCGAGGACGGCAGTTACAAGCTGCTTGCTTTCTCTGATGAACACATGGAACGGCTGTATGAGAAATTTATTCTGGAATACTACAAACAGCACCATCCTGAGCTTGATCCGAAATCTGTTCAGGTAAAGTGGAATCTGACCGAGCAGCCTGATGAAACGATGATACAGTTCCTTCCAAAGATGCAAACCGACATCACTTTGCAGAAAGGCGATAAAACGCTCATCATTGATGCCAAATATTACGGCAAGTCAATGGCGCAAAGCTACTCAAAAGAAACGCTGCGGTCGGCACACCTGTATCAAATTTTCGCCTATGTGAAGAACATGGATACTACGAATACGGGGAATGTTTCGGGGCTGCTGCTCTATGCCAAGACCGAGGACGAGGTGTTTCCCGAAGGTGAGCCGTTTGTGATTGGAGGGAATAGTATCGGGGCGAGGACGCTGGATTTAAACAATTCATTCGACCTGATATCTACACAGTTAGAAAGTGTAATATATGACTATAGATTAGGAGGTTGAAACACATGGCAAATATTATAGCGATCATCTGGGACTTTGACAAAACGCTTATAAGCAATTATATGCAGACGCCGATATTTGAAGAATACGGCATAGATGCAAGCACTTTCTGGAAGGAAGTTAACGCTTTCCCTCATGAGTTGGAGCAAAAAGGAATTAGAGTAAACAGGGATACCTGCTATTTGAATTTCCTTATAAAATATGCACGTGAAGGCAAATTCAAAGGATTAAACAACGATAAACTGTTTGAATATGGTAAGCAGATGTCTTTTTATGAAGGCGTTCCGGAAATATTTGAAGCAACTAAGGCAATAGTAGAAAGTGATTCAAAATACGGGAAGTATGACATAAAAGTTGAACATTATATCGTAAGCACAGGTACGGCACAAACAATACGTGGATCACTTGTCAAGGATCATGTTGAGGACATATGGGGATGCGAACTGATCGATTCTGTTGATGAAAGTGGAAATATGGTTTTAAGTGAGATTGTTTATGCCCTCGATAATACATCTAAAACAAGAGCATTATTTGAAATTAATAAAGGTGTTGGAAAGCGTGACGGTGTAGATGTAAACAGTAAACTCCCGGAGGAATTCAGAAGAGTCAAGTTTGAGAATATGATATACATTGCGGATGGACCGAGTGATATTCCTGCTTTTTCTCTTGTAAATAAGGGAAATGGCGCAACATTCGCTATCTATCCCAAGGGAGATGATAAGGCGTTTCAACAAGTTGAGCAAATGAGGAAAGACGGCAGAATAAACATGTATGCCGAAGCCGACTATTCCAAAGGTACTACTGCATATATGTGGATATGTAATAAAGTGAAAGAATATGCCGAGAGGATTTATGCGACTGAAAAAGCAAAGTTAGAAAGGAACACATCATCTGCACCGTCGCATTTAGAACCTGTCTTCACAAGCTAAAATCTACGCAACAGGGTTTGTAAATTGGAAA
>OHBM01002511.1_pt1 | contig 12145 bp, 10 predicted proteins | sample 1577251 | NCBI WGS metagenome assembly OHBM01 (sample SAMEA3541557, study PRJEB24748) | human gut metagenome | biome: human gut; feature: human-associated habitat; material: faeces | place: China | collected 2012
CTACGGCGTGGGCGTATGCGAAAAGGGATGCTGCCTTGCGGTAACATCCCTTTTGACGCTTGGTTATTCAATTTTTGAGCTAACCTGTTTGCCCTCTGCCCTTAAAAGCGTTGATTTTACTGGGTTTCTGCTTGTTTTCCTATGTCAACGCTCTTTAAGCCGGAGGGATTTTTCCCGTTTATTCCACCATTTCCAGAACGCGTCCATAGATCCGCTGGGACAGCGGCAGGGCCTCGTCCAGCAGGATCTGTCCCCGGGTGCGATACTGGGCGGCAAAGGCCACGTCCCGGATGCTGCCCAGGTTGATGAGGACGTTGAGCCATGCCCCCTGGATGGCGCACCCCAGGTGCAGGGCCGCGCAGCCCAGGTCGCTGGCCGCATTGGCGTTGGACCGGTCCACCAGCCCCTCCGTCAGGCGCAGCGCCTCCAGCGACAGCTCCATCATCTCAAAGGGGGTCCTGGTGCAGCCCTGCAGGGCCTGCTGCATGGCCTGGGACCGGGCGGTCTTCTCCTCGTCGGTGCCCTTGGGCATAGCGAACACGGCAGACACGGCGTTGAAGGCCTCCGTGTCCCGCTGCATCACGTCCAGGAACCGGTGCTCCAGGTCCCGGGCCTTTTCCAGGGTCTCCCGTGCCAGGCCATCGAATTCGGCGTACTTCTTTTTGCCCACGGTCAAAGACCCCACCATGGCGGTCAGGGCTGCGCCCAGGGCCCCGGCCAGTGCCGCGGCAGACCCGCCGCCGGGAGCCGGTGCGTCGGAGCCCAGCAGGTCCGCAAAGCCCCGTACCGTCAGTTCAGAAAGCTGCATGACGTCCTCCTTATTCCATGCCCACCAGGTGATACTCCATCACCTGCTTATGGCAGTCAAAATTCTCCAGCTTCAGGTAGTATTCCGCGCAGTCCACCAGGGCCTTGGCCGGGGTCAGGCCCACCAGCTCCGTGCCGATAATGCGCACGCCCCACCGGTCCGCCAGGGCCCGGATCATCTCATAGGCGTAATACAGCGGCGTCCCCTCATAGTTCACCATATTCATGGACACCTGGGCCACGTTCCGGTCCTCCAGCAGCAGGCCGATGGCCTTGCAGTATTTGAACCCGCCGGAGGAGCCGCGGATGGCCTTGGCGATGGACTTTGCGATCTCCACGTTGTCCGTGTCCAGGTTCACGTTGAAGGCCACCAGCGGCATCCGTGCGCCGATGGCGATGATCCCGGCAGTGGGGTGGACCTTCCTTTCGCCAAAATCCGGGGCCCACTCCGGCTGCCGGAGCTTCTCGGGCATTCCCTCGAACTGTCCCTTGCGGATCTTGGCCAGGTTCACCCGATCCGGAGACGTGGCGGAGTCCTCGTACAGGAAGCTGGGGATCCGCAGCTCGTCCCAGATACGCCCCGCCACCTGCTTGGACAGCTCCACGCACTCCTGCACAGTCATGTCCATGGTGGGCACAAAGGGGATCACGTCCGTGGCCCCCATCCGGGGATGGGCGCCCTGATGCTTCGTCAGGTCGATGACCTCCATGGCCCGCTTGGCCAGCCGGAAGGCTGCCTCGCCGATGCCCTCCGGGGACCCCACCAGTGTGAACACGCACCGGTTATGGGTGCCGTCGGACTGCACGTCCAGCACCGTACACCCGGGAACGGCCTTGGCCGTATCCACCAGGGCGTTGAAGGCCGCCTCATCCCGCTCCCGGCTGACGCTGAAATTGGGGATGCACTCCACAAGCTTCATCATATTATTTTTCCTCCCTGTCCTCTGTGCTCTGATTCGTTATTACAGCTCTCCGCAGACGGCCTCTGCCGCCTGGGACAGCGCGTGCTCCTTTACCAGCTCCTCCGCCCGGACCATCAGCGGGTGCATCACCACGTCCTCCTCGATGGGGGGGATCACGGTCCGGATGCGGTCGTACACGGCCCGGGTGGCGGGCGACAGCTTGTCCTCATCTCGCAGCCACAGGGCCTGTGCCCCGGCGAACAGCTCAATGGCCAGCACCTTCTGGCTGTTGTCCAGGATCATCAGCGCCTTCCGGGCGGCGGTGGTGCCCATGCTGACGTGATCCTCCTGGTTGGCCGATGACGGGATGGAGTCCACCGATGCCGGATGGGCGTATACCTTGCTCTCCGACACCATGGAGGCCGCCGCGTACTGGGCGATCATGAAGCCGGAGTGTACGCCGCCGTGCTTCGTCAGGAAGGCCGGCAGCCCCTCGGACAGGGCCGGATTCACCAGCCGCTCCAGCCGCCGCTCGGATACATTGGCAAATTCTGCCACCGCGATGCCCAGGAAATCCATGGCCAGAGCCACCGGCTGCCCGTGGAAATTGCCGCCGGAGATGACCTCGTCCTCCTCCGGGAAGATCAGGGGGTTGTCGGTAACGGCGTTGATCTCCCGGCTTACCGCGTCCCACACATAGCCGATGGCGTCCCGGCTGGCCCCGTGGATCTGAGGGGTGCAGCGAATGGCGTAGGCATCCTGGACCTTGTCCGGATTCAGGGCGAAGGACAGCCGGCTGCCCTCCAGCAGGCGGCGCAGGTTCTCCGCCGCGGTGATCTGCCCCGGCTGGCCCCGCAGGGCGTGTACCTTGGGATCGAAGGCCTTCCGGATACCGTGCAGGGCCTGGCAGGTCATGGCGGCGGCGATGTCCGCCGTTTTGGCCAGGTCCCGGGCGTCATACACCGCCTGGCAGGCGATGGCCGTCATGATCTGGGTGCCGTTGATCAGGGCCAGGCCCTCCTTGGCGGCCAGCTGGATGGTGTCGATGCCGGCGGCGGCCATGGCCTCCCGGCCCGGCAGCACCCGGCCCTGATACTCCGCCTCTCCCTCGCCCAGCATCACCAGCACCATGTGGGCCAGGGGAGCCAGGTCGCCGCTGGCGCCCAGGGAGCCCTTCTCCGGGATAATGGGATGGACGCCCCGATTCAGCATAGCCAGCAGCGTCTCCATGGTGGACAGACGAATGCCGGAATTGCCCCGGGACAGGGCGTTCAGCCGCAGCAGCATCGCCGCCCGCACCACCCGGGCGGGCAGCGGCCGGCCCATGCCGCAGGCGTGGGAGATGATCAGATTCCTTTGCAGCTGGGCCGTCTCCTCCTCCGGCACAAACACCGTGGAGAACTTGCCGAACCCGGTGGTCAGGCCGTATACCACGGCCTTTTCCGCCAGCTTCCGGTCCACATAGGCCCGGGCGGCGTTGATGCGCTCTACAGCCTCCGGCGCGATGGCCACCGTCTCCCCCTGCCGGGAGACGGCGATGACCTGTTCAATGGTCAGGTCGTTTCCGTTGATATAGATCATGTTCCGTTCCTCCTACTCCTCATGCACGATCCGTCCCTTCTTCATCACCGTGCCCACCAGGTTGCTGCCGAACCGATAGCACACATAGTCCAGGTCCGGCGCGTTCCACAGCAGCAGATCCGCCTGCTTCCCCGGCTCCACGGAGCCGATGGTTCCGGCCCGGCCGATGGCGGCGGCGGCGTTCAGCGTCACCGCCGTCAGCACCTCCTCCGGGGTCATCCGGTATTTCAGGCACGCGATGTTCATGGCCAGCTGCAGACTGCTGCCGGGGCAGGACCCGGGATTGAAGTCCGTGGCCACCGCCACCGGGACTCCCGCATTCACCATGTCCCGAACCGGGGCATAGTCCGCCCCCAGATAGAAGCTGGTGGCCGGCAGGCAGCAGGCCACGGTGCCCCCCCGGGCCAGACTCCGGATGCCCTCCGGCGGGCAGACGATCAGATGCTCCGCACTGACCGCGCCCATTTCTCCCGCCAGCTGCGAGCCGCCGATGGCGTCGATCTCGTCGGCGTGGACCTTAGGCCGCAGCCCGTGGCGCAGTCCGGCCTCCAGAATGGTCCGGGACTCCTCCGCCGTAAACACACCCGTCTCGCAGAACACATCGCAGAACTCCGCCAGCCCCTCCCGGGCCGCCCGGGGGATCATCTCCTGGCACAGCAGGCGGATGTATGCCTCCCGCCGTCCCCGGTATTCCTCCGGCAGGGCGTGGGCCCCCATAAATGTGGCCGCCAGCTCCACCGGCTGCGTTTCCTTCAGCCGCCGGATGACCCGCAGCTGCTTCATCTCCTGCTCCGGGTCCAGGCCATATCCGCTTTTCGCCTCGCAGGTGGTAACACCCATCCGCAGCATCTCCGCCAGAGCTTCCGCCGCCTTCTGCGCCAGCTGCTCCTCTGTAGCCGCCCGGGTGGCCCGAACGGTGGAGAGAATGCCGCCGCCCTGGGCCAGAATATCCAGATACGGCACGCCGCGGAGCTTCTGCCCCAGCTCATTCTGCCGCCACCCGCCGAAGATCAGGTGTGTATGGGCGTCCACCAGTCCCGGGGTCACCAGCCGTCCCCCGGCGTCGATGACCCGGTCGCCCTCCGCCGGAGCAGGGGTCCCCTGCCCCACGGCGGCAATGGTCTCGCCGCATAGCTCCACCCAGGCGTTCCGCAGCAGCGTCACGTCTCCCTGCTGCGTGCCCCGCCGGGCGGAATGGCCCCGGGGCGTGGCCAGCAGGCCGATGTTCGTAATGTAGGTACCCATGGTCCCTCCTTACCGGGCCCCGTGGAGCACGGCTGCAATGATGTCGTCGTCCTCCGGCGCGGCATAGGGCAGGGTGATATGATCCTGCCCCGCATACAGGCGGTTATACTCCATGGCCGTGGTGACGGCGTTGTCGTTCCGGGCCCAGCTGCGCCGGGCCACACCCACCATGGTGTCCCAGGGCATACTCATACGCAGGATGGTATCCACCCGCTCCGAGCCGTCCAGCACCATGCCGAACCCGCCGTTGATGGACTTGCCGATGCCCACGCCGCCGCCGTTGTGCAGGGCGATAAGGCTCATGCCCCGGGCGGCGTTGCCGGCATAGCACTGGGTGGCCATGTCCGCCATGATGTTGGAGCCGTCCTTGATGTTGGAGGTCTCCCGGAAGGGGGAGTCCGTTCCACCGGTGTCGTGGTGGTCCCGGCCCAGCATCACGGGGCCGATCTCGCCGTTGCGCACCATCTCGTTGAACTTCAGCGCGATGTTCATGCGCCCCATGGCGTCCTGATACAGGATGCGGCACTGGGTGCCCACCACCATGCGGTTGCGCTTGGCGTCCCGCACCCACACATAGTTGTCATAGTCCTGATACCGCCGGTTGTGGGCCAGGATATACTCCGCCGCCGCGGCGTCGGTCTTGTCCAGGTCCTCGCTGCGGCCGGACAGGCAGCACCACCGGAAGGGCCCGTAGCCGAAGTCGAACAGGCACGGCCCCAGAATGTCCTCCACATACGAGGGGAACACAAATCCGTCCAGGTCGTTTTCGCCGTTGCGGCACACGTCCCGCACCCCCGCGTCAAACACGGCCTTCAGGAAGCTGTTGCCATAGTCGAAGAAATACGTCCCCCGGTCGTGGAATTTGCAGATCATCTCATAATGCCGCCGCAGCGACTGATCCACCAGCTGCCGGAATCTCTCCGGATCCCGGTCCAGCAGCTCCGTCCGCTGGGCAAAGGTCAGCCCCTGGGGGCAGTATCCGCCGTCATAGGGCACATGGCAGGAGGTCTGGTCGCTGAGCAGGTCCACATGCACGTTGTTGTCATACAGGTATTCCAGCAGGTCCACCACATTTCCGTGATAGGCGATGGCGCAGGGGGTCTTGTCCGCCAGATGCTGCCGGGCCATAGCCAGCGCCTGCTCCAGGCTGTCGGTGCGCTGGCTGACCCATCCCTGGGTATAGCGGGTCTCGATGCGGGAGTCGTCCACCTCTGCGATGATGGACACGGCCCCGGCGATCTCCGCCGCCTTGCCCTGGGCCCCGCTCATGCCGCCCAGGCCCGCCGACACGAACAGCCGCCCCGCCAGGTTCCCGTCGGCGGGAATCCCCAGCTTCAGCCGCCCGGCGTTGAGCAGGGTGTTGAAGGTCCCGTGCACGATGCCCTGGGGCCCGATGTACATCCAGCCGCCTGCCGTCATCTGGCCGTAGTTGGCCACGCCCAGGGCGGCGGCGCGGTTGAAGTTCTTCTGGTCGTCAAAGGCGCCCACCATCAGGCCGTTGGTGATGATGCACCGGGGCGCCAGCTTGTGGCTGTGGAACAGGCCCAGCGGGTGGCCGGACATAACCACCAGCGTCTGCTCATCGGTCATGACCTCCAGATACTTCTTGATGAGCCGGTACTGCATCCAGTTCTGGCACACCTGCCCCGTCTCGCCGTAGGTCACCAGCTCATAGGGGTACAGGGCCACGTCGAAGTCCAGGTTGTTGTCCATCATCACCTGGAAGGCCTTGGCCTCTATGCAGTTGCCCCGATACTGGTCGATGGGCTTGCCGTGAAGCGCGCCCTCCGGCCGGAAGCGATATCCGTAGATCCGGCCATGCTCCTCCAGCTCCCGGGCAAACTCCCTTGTCATCTGCAAATGATGGTCCGGGTGGATGTACCGCAGGGCGTTGCGGATGGCCAGCGCCTTGTCTGCCTGGGACAGATGGGCCTCCCGCCTGGGGGCCCGCCGGATCCCCTCCCGGAAGGTGGGATATGGGGGCAGGTCGTAATCCAATTTCACCGTCATTGCGTTGTCAACATCATAAAATGCCATAAGCTGCCTCCTGTCTTTGTTGAATATTTCCTGATTATCTATTATATTCAATTGCGGCGAATCTGTCAATTCAGCAAAAAGAAGTGATAATTTCATGTTTCATTTGGTGCTTTTCAATAATTTCTCTCCAAAAACCCATCTCAATGTACCGGGACAGCCAAATTCTGAACCCCCAGCGCCCCAGGCTTTACTGCACTGCCTGAATACACACACTTTCGCGGATAAAATTTTTCGTAATCATTTGTTACCGTCTTGTAACGGAATGTACCTTGATTCCCCGGCGGCAGTTCTCTACAATATCAGACAGAATCGTTTATAGGGGGATCGCATCCATGAAAAAAAAGACCATCGCCGCTCTGGCGGCAGGCGGAGCTCTGCTGCTGGCAGCCGCCGTCATCGGCGTTCTGAGCCTTGCAAAGGGCTATTTTATCCTCACACCGCCCACTCACATCCAGCTCAACGGCCCGTCCGAGGAACGTATCGCCGCCTTCGCTGCCTACACGGACCCCCGCGCCCTCTATCGGCCAAGCTGCGCCCCGGCGCCCAGCTGCTGCGGGGCAGCAACCGCACCGATACCGCCGTCACCGTGGAAGGCCGGGTGAACACCGAGGTCCCCGGGGACTATACCCTGACGTATCAGGCGGAGTACCGGGGGCAGCGCTACACGGCCCGCCGTCTGATCCATGTGGAGGACCGGGAGGCCCCGGAGCTGACGCTGGCCGGGGATACGGAGGTCACCGTCTCCCGCTTTGACCTGTTCCAGGACCCGGGAGCCGCCGCCCGGGACCGCTGCGACGGTGATCTCACCGCCTCTATCCGGGTAACGGACCAGGAAAGCGGCGACATCCACGTTCTCACCTACACCGTCACCGACAAGGCCGGAAATACCGCCACTGCCACCCGTCGGGTGACGGTCCGGGACGTGGTGGCCCCGGTCATCACGCTGTCCGGTCAGCGGGAGCTGTTCGTTCCCCTGGGCGGTACATTCAGGGATCCCGGAGCCACGGCCCAGGATGACGCCGACGGCGACCTGACCGCAGCCATCCGCCGGGCCGGCACTGTGGACACCTCCGTTCCCGGGGTCTATACCCTGACCTATACCGTGTCCGACAAGGCGGGCAATACTGCCTCTGCCACCCGCCAGGTGTCCGTATATGAAAATACCACCACCGGCTCCAGTCCCGTCTACCTGACCTTCGATGACGGCCCCAGCGACCGGGTGACGCCCCGGGTGCTGGACACTCTGAAGGCCTATAACGTCCGCGCCACCTTCTTCATCGTCAACTACGGCGAGTCCGGTAAGGCTCTGATCCGCCGGATGATCGACGAGGGCCACACCGTGGCCATCCACGGCTACTCCCACGATTACGCTGCCATTTATAAGAGCGACGAGGCCTTCATGCAGAATATCTATCGTCTGCGGGACCGGCTTCGGGCAGACTTCGGGTATGAGGCCACCATCATCCGCTTCCCCGGAGGCAGCTCCAACACCGTCAGCCGCCAGTACAGCGTGGGCATCATGAGCCGTCTGGCCCAGCGGGTCCAGAACGAGGGCTTCACCTATTTTGACTGGAATGTATCCAGCGGCGACGCTGCCGGCACCCCCGCCTCCTCGGGCCGGATCTACAGTGCCGTCACCTCCGCCCTGCGCCATGGCCGCAGCAACGTGGTGCTGATGCACGACGCCGGGGCCAAGGGCACCACCGCCGACGCCCTGCCGGATATCATCCAGTATTGTCTGGCCAACGGCTACAGCATCCAGGCCATTACCCCCGCCACCAAGCCCGTCCACCACGGCATCGCCAACTGACGCGGCCCCTTTTCCCGCTGCCATAAACGCACCCCGTGCGGCAGACCGCTCTCCTGGCGGTCCGCCCTGCGGGGTGCGTTGGCTTACCGGGCGGGCAAAAAATAAATCCTGCGGTCCCCCCTTTTCTTTTAAGGAAATATACGCTATAATACCATTTCAGAACGATTTACACCGGGAGGGAAAAACATGTCCTCACAGCTGCTGGAGATATTGAACAGCGTGAAAACCATGTCCATTGTGGGCATGTGCAAAAACGCAGGAAAGACCACTATGCTTAACTGGATGCTGCATCACGACCGGCTTCAGGGAACCCTGGGCCTGACGTCCATCGGGCGGGACGGCGAGTCCACCGACGTGGTGACGGGTACAGAAAAGCCCGGCATTTTCGTCCGGGAGGGAACCCTGATCGCCACGGCCCGGGACATGCTGCGGCTGGGCGATGTGACCACGGAGATTCTGGAGACCACCGGCATCCCCACGCCTCTGGGCGAGGTGGTGATCCTTCGGGCCCGCAGCGCCGGAAACGTCCAGCTGGCAGGGCCGTCCATCACCAGCCAGCTGCGGGAGGTATCCCGGATGTTCTTTGATTTGGGAGCGGATAAGTCCATCATCGACGGGGCCCTGGGCCGGAAGTCTCTGGGCGCCCGGGCGGTTGCCGAGGGCGTGGTGCTGTGCACCGGCGCGTCGTATCACATGAGCATGGAAAGGGTGGTGGCGGATACCGCCAATATCTACCGCATCATGAATCTGCCCAAGGCGGAGACCCTGCCGCCGGAGGCGGAGAACGGCCTGGAGAAATGTCTGAAGGAGCACGGCGAGGTCCTGGCCCCCGGAGCGCTGACGGACTCCATGGTGGTGCCCCTGCTGCGCAGCGGCGTGCTGCGGGGCGGACGGCTGGTGGTGAAGGACCCCAGCCGGGTGCTGCTGACGCCGGATACCCTGGACAAGCTGCAGACCCGGCAGGTGCGGCTGGAAACTGCCGAGGCAGCCCGGACCCTGTGCGTGACCATCAACCCTGTGTCCGCCTACGGGTGGAAGTTCGATAAAGACGAGTTCATGGCCCGGATGCGGGAGGCCGTGGACGTTCCGGTGATCAATGTAAAGGAGGAGCTGGCATGATCGAGATCCGTTTCGAGGAAAGAGAAAAAATCGGCCTGCAGTATATTCTGGAGAGTCTCCATGGGTGCAGCCCCTTTGGCCAGGAGCGCATTCGCCGCCTGCGGTACTATACCCCCGACCAACGGCAGGAGCTGGAGCTGGAGCTGTACAATGTGGAGCGGGCCGCCGCCCATGCGGAGGAGCTGAAGGACCTGTACGACCAGATCTGTGTGGTGCTGTGCCAGATGAAGGACATCCGCGGCTCCCTGCGCCGGTGCCGGGAGCTGGAGGTGCCGGACCATGTGGAGCTGTTTGAGCTCAAGGGCTATCTCCAGCGGCTGGAGACCCTGCGGCCCATGTTTGAGCGGCTGCGGGATGCGGCGGGACTTACGGGCCTGGAATTTCATGATCCCGCTCCGGCTCTGGCCATTCTGGACCCGGAAAACACCCGCAGCCGGGGCTTTTACATCCCCGATGCCGCCACGCCGAAGCTGCGGGAGATCCGCGCCGCCAAGAAGCAGGTGGAGGAGCAGCTGTACCGGGCCCAGACTGACGCGGAGAAGGACGATCTGCGGCAGAAGCGGGTGCGCATCTGCGCCGAGGAGGACAGCGAGGAGATGAAGGTCCGCCGGGCCATGGGCGCGGCCCTGGCTCCTCTGGCCGACGATCTGATGGCCGACGCCGACACCGCCGGGCGGCTGGATTTTCTCATTCAGAAGGCGCTGTTTGCCCACCGGTACGGTGGGGTACGGCCGGAGATCACCGACACCGCTCTGGAGCTGACGGATATGATCAACCCGGAGCTGTGCGACCTTTTACGGGAGCAGGGTCGTTCCTTTGTGCCGGTGTCCATCTCTCTGGACCGGGGCGCAGCGGTGATCACCGGTGCCAACATGGGCGGCAAGTCCGTGGCCATGAAAACCGTGGCCCTGAACGTGCTGCTTTTGCAGGCAGGATTCCTGGTATGCGCCAAGCAGGCCCGGATGCCTCTGTTCTGGAGCGTGAAAATGCTGTTTGACGATTTGCAGTCCATCCAGTCGGGCCTGTCCGGCTTCGGCAGCGAGATCGTCCAGTTCCAGAAGGCCCTGGCGGAGGTGGAGCAGGGGTACTCCCTGTTCCTGCTGGACGAATTTGCCCGGGGTACCAACCCCGATGAGGGCGCCATCATCGTCCAGGCCGTCACCCGGTACTTAAACGACGTCAATGCCATCTCCCTGCTGACCACCCACTATGACAAGGTGGCCGAGCACGCCCGCATCCACTACCAGATCATCGGCCTGCGGGATGTGGATCCGGAGCAGATCCGCCGGGAGCTGGCCGCTACCAATGAGGACGGCGTGGCCGTCATCGCCCGGCACATGAACTATGGTCTGTACCGGGTGGAGGGCAGGTCCGACTGCCCCCGGGACGCGCTGAATATCTGCCGGATGCTGTCGCTGAAGCCGGAAATTCTGGAAAAGATCGAGCAGAGCTATTGATTTTATTACAGGGAGAAATGCCCGTGCAGCGTGGGCATTTCTCCCTGTGTGCTATATCGTCCCCAACATTATATCCAAAGGAAACAGGGTGCGAAAAAATTGTCAGATGTACAAAAAAGTTATTGTGATTTCTGTCACAAATTCTATTGACAAATTCCTCCGCATCGCGATATAATGGGTGCAACAGAAGTTCATACTACAATCAATAGAGGCGCGGGCGACAGGGTACTGCTTCGCAGGGGACAGACATCCGTTACAAACGGAGCAGAAAGGGGCCGCCCGCCGAAAGGACAATGTCGGTCTGTGACCTTGCCCTTGGGGACGCTTGCGTAAGCTGCGTTACTGTCATGTTATTGTGTTTGTAACATGGAGCGCTATTGGTCAATGACCTTGACCGATAGCGCTCTTTTTATGCCCGAAAGAACGCCGGAAGAAGGAAGGCCCGTTTGCAGCACGGCTTCTGTTGAAGGCGATCCCAAAAAAACTGAAGGAGGAAAATACTTATGGAAAAGATGACTTCTCTGCTGCGTCTGCGTATGAGCGCCAAGGATGCTCATTACGGCGGAAACCTGGTGGACGGCGCACACATGGTGCACCTGTTCGGCGACGTGGCCACCGAGCTGCTGATCAAGTGCGACGGCGACGAGGGCCTGTTCTGTGCCTATGACAACGTGGAGTTCCTGGCTCCCGTGTACGCCGGCGACTACATCGAAGCCTATGGCGAGATCGAGAAGGTCGGCAACACCTCCCGCACCATGAAGTTCGAGGCCCGCAAGGTCATCGTGTCCCGTCCCGACATCAGCGCTTCCGCTGCCGACGTTCTGGAAGAGCCCATCGTGGTCTGCCGCGCCCACGGCACCTGCGTGACTCCCAAGGACTGCCAGCGCAAGAAGATCGAGAAGTAAGGGAGCGATAGAAATGGAAAAGCTGATCATTACCGCTGCTATCTGCGGCGCTGAGGTCACCAAGGAGCAGAATCCCGCCGTTCCCTACACCGTGGAGGAAATGGTCCGCGAGGCCAAGTCCGCCTACGAGGCCGGCGCCGCCATTCTGCACATCCACGTCCGCGAGGACGACGGCACCCCCACCCAGGACCGCGAGCGCTTCCGGGTGGTCATGGACGCCATCCGCAAGGAGCTGCCCGACGTCATCATGATCCCCTCCACCGGCGGCGCCACCGGTATGTC
>OHBM01002517.1_pt1 | contig 12118 bp, 9 predicted proteins | sample 1577251 | NCBI WGS metagenome assembly OHBM01 (sample SAMEA3541557, study PRJEB24748) | human gut metagenome | biome: human gut; feature: human-associated habitat; material: faeces | place: China | collected 2012
CAACAAGGACTGGTTCTGGAGCGTGACATTGACAGGCGGTCATGTGATGGATCAGATCCGCAAGATCTCGGAAGGGCTTAAGAATGACATTGACAATCCTTACGACTCCTCCAAGCCGAAGATCCTCTTCGTGGAAGGCGGCTCCCAGTACGACATTTACGCGATGCGCTCTGCTGGAATCGATCCGGCGACAGGAAAAGAGATATTCATAAAGAAAAATGGTGAATATACTTTCAACTACGATGAAAAAGAGAGAGTCGCTGTCGGAAACACTAATCCTATCCTTCAAGGTTCGTTGATGAACACGTTGAGGTACAAGGGATTCTCTATCAGTGTCGCCACTTCCTACACATTCGGGTCTGACTATTTTAACTCAACTCTTAAGAACAAGGTCGAGAACATAGACCTCAATTACAATGTTGATCGTAGAGTCTTCACCGACAGGTGGAAAGAGCCCGGCGACCACACCCGTTTCCTTGGAATCGGCACGTCCAGCAGTTCTTCCCAGTACTCCGAAAGATTCGTTGAGAAGCGTAATGAACTGTACATCTCAAGCATTCAGGTTATGTACGATTTCGCACCTAAGGCAATCACGAGGCTCGGACTTCGTAAACTTGCCATCGGCTTCGGACTCTCGGACATAGCACACATCTCCACAGTGAAGTTTGAAAGGGGAACGGAGTACCCTTACTGCCGTGGCATCAACCTGATTTTCCGCCCTACATTCTAATAAGGAGGACAGACAATATGAAAAGCAGAAAAATATTCATAACAATCATAGCCGCGGCTGCGGTTTTTGTCTCCGGGTGCTCGAAATTTCTTGACGTTCATCCTAAAGGAGAGAAAATAAATATGTTCGAGACTGCCGAAGAATATGAGGACGCACTTTACGGTGTCTATAATGAGTTGACTGGCGCCAATCTTTACGGACAGTACATCTACCTGCTTCCGGAGGTGCTGAGTCAGAATTTCACAACCTCGGACTATAAGTATTCAGAACTCGCTGAAGGAGAAATGACCACACAAGGTGCCACTGCCACAAAGCGCGACATCTGGAAATCCGCCTACACTGCCGTCAATCACATCAACAATATTGTTGAGCATGCAGAGGACGACATTGACACCTACAAGCATTCCGGCTTGTACCTCGGTGAGGCTTTGGCGTTGAGGGCTTTGGTGCATTTTGAGTTGTTGAAACTCTTCGGTCCACCATATTGGGCTTCGGAAGCCGAGAAAAAACAGGTTCTTCCTTATGTCACCAAATATTCATTCGACATCAAGGATTTTGATTCCTACGATGCAGTCTATGAGTCCATTCTCTCCGATCTGGGAAGAGCCGAGGAGTATCTTGCCGAGGATGCCACTCTTGTTCCTGCCGACCGTGACAAGACCGCCAACTCATTCACGGACGCAAGAATCGCTCACATGAACTTGTACGCTGTCCAGGCGCTTATCGCAAAAGTTTACTGGAGCAAGGATGATCTTGACAATGCAGAAAAATATGCGGAGAAGGTTATCTCCAGTGGTAAATTCTCTTTCCGTCCGGCCAGTGCTTTTGTGCAACCTGACAACGGGACATTGGATCTTCACGAGACCATTTTCGGACTTTATGTCAGTGACGAGAGTACAATGATGAAGAAACTCGCTCTTTCTGAGACGGTTGGCTCGTCAGCCATGAGATTGGCATCCGACTACTCTGTCCTTTACGAAAAGAACTCTGGAGCCAGCACGGATTATAGGCTTCCCGCTTGGTTCGACCCTTCAATTCCAGCATGCCGCAAGATGGTTAACAACATATTCATCACAGGAAGCAACACTTATAACGGAAAGTCCATTCTTGGCTATGATGTCATCCGTCTTCCGGAACTGTACTACATTGTAGCGGAGGCGAACATCACTAAAGACCCTGCCAAGGCCAAGGAATATTTTGACAAGGTGCTGAAGTCCAGAGGCCGTGAGACGTTAGAGGAGTCTGGGGAGCAACTTACAGAAGATCTTCTCTTCGAGGAAAGAGAACGAGAGTTTTACGGAGAAGGATTCACGTGGTTCGACATGAAGAAGGAGCGTAAGGACATCATGACAGTTTCCGGCAAGACATTGCCTGGCAACGTTGCGGCAACCTACACTCTGACTGTACCGGACGAAGAGTGGGAGTCCAGAAAGAACATTGAGATTTGAAATTAAAATTGGATCAACGATGAAGAGATTGATATATACATTAATAGTATGTCTTCCGTTTCTTGCTTCATGCGATGGGACATGGGTGATGTACGATAACGCGCAGAAGGATCACCTCTATTTTCAGGATAGGATCCAGACGATAATGAAGTCTTTTGCGCTTCTGTCTCAGGATGAGATAGAGGTCTCCGCCAATGTCTATGTGATGGGTAATGTTTCAGACGTGGACAGGCCGTTCAAGGTTGAGAGTGTTGACACACCTGAAGGAACAGTCCTGACTTTCGGCGGTGTCGAGTATCCGGTGATTTCAGCAAGGGAAGACGTTGATTTTGAGGTGGGGGACTGTGTTATACCAGCGGGTGAGGTGTCCACGACAGTCAACGTGACACTCAAGCGTCAGCCAGAGATGAAGAACGGAGGTTATGTGAGAGTGCATCTGAGGCTTGTTCCTTATGAGAACTTCGAGCCTCTCCCGGCTGACACTACCAGTGGTGTTGTCATGTCTCCGGATTTTCAGGTTTATGTCAATGATGGTGATCCTGCCTGCCCTACTTGGTGGAGACCATCGGCCAGCAAGCCGGCGGGTTGGGACTACGATCTGGGCAACTTCTACCCCGCCAAGTTCCGCAAGCTGCTGGAATTCTATCACAAGACAGCCGAGACAAATCCTACTTTCTACGAGTATTGTGTGGCTCATTACGGAGAGAATCTGGATGCGGAGCCTAGCTCCGAGAACAACAAGATGGTAAGATTCTGGCGCCAGACCTACATGGCCGCGTGGGCTACTTATGTCTTCTGCCCTTTGTATGAGTACTATGAGCAGTACTACAAAGACCATCCTGATGACCCGAACTTAGAGGTGATGGGATCTGACAATGTGAACATCAATGCATTCAAGGGCTGGGGAGACCCAAGAAGCGGTAGGTATGGTTTCCTTAACTAAATCAGCATATTCATTATGAAAAAAATCAGATATAGCATATTCGCTGCCATTTTGCTTCTTTCTGTCTTCCCCTCATGCTGGAAGATAGATGAGGGTGAGACCTTGAAATTGGAGCCGATTGATGTAGTGGCAGTGTCAGACACAATCAACGCTGACCTTGGTGTTGAACTGAAATACGAAGGCTTGACTGTCAAGAGCGGCCTTGAAGTGAAATACGAGTGGACGTACGGCCAGCCAGCGGACGGAAAGACGATCGCCGACCACCTTTTCAAGGCGGGAACAATCGAACAGTTCTCTACTTCACCGACCATTGACTACACGTTCTCAAAGATTGGGACATTTCTTCTGAGGCTTAGACTGGACAATGGAGAGAGTGTGTCTTATAAGTACTTTACTCTCAACGTGAACTCTGGCTATGACGAGGGCGTTGCAATCCTTAGTAACGATCCGGAGGGGAACGGTAGTCTTACTTTTGTGAAGACTTTGACTTCAGATGAGAGTGCAGCTGGCAAGCAGGAGGTTTTTCAGGACGTTTTCGCTTCCATCAACCCAGGACAGACTCTGAAGAACGGTGTGGCTCTTTATATGTCCAACGCGACTGTCAAGAAAGTTGACTATTCTGGACTTCTTATCGCGACAAAAGATGACCAAGGCACGATGTGGCACATGGAAGCCAAGACGTTCCAGTTGTTCCAGAAAGCCAGCATGGTCGCAGCCGGAGCCAACTTCAAGGCGTTCGGTGGAGAGTTGGCAACGACATCGGGTTTCGCTTCTTTCATGATCGGGGACAATTCCCACATCTACCGCTACGACATGCTTCTTGGTAATTACACCGACATGACCGACATCAAGCCGATGACTCGGATCTTCGGCGGGCTGTCCAGAACTTCGGCGACATCCGAGTCTGTCCGCGCCACGATTTACTACACGGACGATACCCTTTGCCTGAGAAGAAACGCCTCGGCCGGAGCGGTGTATTATTCTGAAAAGGGCTATTCAGTGGTGAATATGGCGACGATGAGAACTGCCAAGAAAAATGGACTTTATGTTCTTTTTAGAAAAAAGGAGAACCCTGACGAGTACCTTATCCGCAATACTGATGGTGTCGGAGGATCCGGCACTTTCAAAAATTGGGGGACTTCCGTCAACTTCACCACATCAGACCTGAAGATGGATGAGGATAGTAAATTCGTGAACACAAAGCACTCCGCTGATGTTTATTACACTTTCCAAAATGCCATTTACAGATGGTCCCTGATCAGCGCCCCGGCCACCAAACCGACGATCACGCTTCCTGCAGGAGAGCAGATCCGTGACATAGCCACCAATTTCAAAGGACGTGGCAAGGGAGATGATGGAGAGGATCTTCTTTATGTCGTGACCTACAATCCATCAAGAGCCGGTGACAAGAAAGGAAGTCTCTATGTTTACTCGTTCTCTGATGACTCGCTTGTCCGTTCCTATGAGGGAATCTGCGATGATCCGGTCTCCGTGCTTTACAAGTACAGAGTGAATTGATAATAAATCATAACTAAAAAAATACTATGACAAAAAGGAGTATTATCCTGACTTTGATCGCCGCCGCACTGTTGGTCCCGTCCACAGACGCGGCAGCGTCCGTGTTTAAGAAAAAGAAGAAAAAGGCTCAGACGGAGGCTACAGCGGCTCAGAAACCGGCTCCGAAGAAGAAGCAGACCCCTTACGAGAAGCTGATGAAGGAGGTTGCCGATTCGGCCTGCGGAAAGACGTTCAATCTTTACCGCACGTCCAAGGACAAGATCTATATGGGCTTTCCAAGGAATATGATGGGACGTAGGATGCTTGTGGGCAGCACGATCACCGCCACAAGCAATCCGGCCTATCTGAACGTCGGGTATAAGTACGTGAAGCCGACATATTTCCAGATTGACCTCAAGGACAGCCTTGTGGTGCTGACTGTTCCGGGCACGAACGCCACGAGTTCCGATCCCGGGATGCAGGCCGCCATCGAGCGCAGCTATATTCCTAAGGTCTTGAGAAGGATCGCCGTGCAGGCGACGAGCAAGGACAGCTCGGAGGTGGTCTTCGAGGTGACTCCGCTCATCAATTCGGTCGCTCCGAAGGGAAAGGACTTCTCCCTCACTAAGGCGGCTGACGAGAAATCAACCTGGTTCAGCGATCTCAAGGCATTCAGTGACAACGCTTCCGTGAAGGTGCATTCCAATGTGGACTTCACGAAGACCTTCCTGATGCTGAAAGGCAAAGTGGGATCCGGCTCGATGGCCTACACGGTTTCGTTTATGCTGCTTCCGGAGAACCCGATGCCGGCCCGTGTGCAGGATTCGAGGATCGGAGTGTTCCCGGTCGGCCCGGGAGAGGGCAGTGTGAAGTACAATCTCACATCCGCCGAGGATGGGTTCAAAGGCTATGTGCTGGCCTCCCGCTGGAGACTTGAGCTCTCAGACACTACCGCTTGGCAGAAAGGTCAGAAGGTCGCGGTCAAGAATCCGATTGTCTGGTACGTGGACAATTCGTTCCCTGAGGCTTGGAAGGCTCCGATCAAGGAGGGTGTCCTGGCTTGGAACAAAGCTTTCGAGGCCATCGGACTGAAGGACGTGATGCAGGTGCGTGACTTCCCTACAGCCGATGAGGATCCTCAGTTCGATCCGGACAACCTTAAATATTCCTGCATCAGGTATGTCCCTGACGCCACGATGAACGCTATGGGCCCGTCTTGGGTTGATCCGGTGACGGGAGAGATCCTGAACGCGTCTGTGCTTGTGTACAACGATGTCATCAAGCTCATCAACAACTGGCGCTTCGTGCAGACGGCACAAGTGGATGAGAAGGTCCGTGCCGTGAAGATGCCGCAGGACATCATCGATGAGTCACTTGTCTATGTGATCTCTCACGAAATAGGTCACACTCTGGGACTTATGCACAATATGGGAGCATCTTCGGCCTATCCGACCGACTCTTTGAGGAACGCCGCTTTCACCGCGAAGTATGGCACGACCCCGTCGATTATGGACTATGCCCGCTTCAACTATGTGGCGCAGCCTGGGGACAAAGGCGTCAAGCTTGTGCCGCCGTCTCTGGGGGTTTATGATGAATATGCCATCAAGTGGCTGTACACTCCTGTGATCGGAGCCAAGGACATCTGGGAGGAGGCTGAGATCGCCGGTAAGATCATCGAGGCCAAGGCCGGTGATCCGCTTTACCGCTACGGAGCGCAGCAGATGGCCAGTGCCAGCTATGGCTCTTATGATCCGAGCGCGAGGACTGAGGATCTCGGGGATGATCCGATCAAGTCCAGCGACTACGGTATCAAGAACCTCAAGTACATCCTTCCTAAGATGAACGGGTGGATCGGTGCCGATGACAGCGATTTCACACACAGGAATGATCTCTACCTTCAGCTGACGAACCAGTACTACCGCTACATCAACAATGTGATGGCTCAAGTCGGAGGAATATACTTGAACAACGTCAAGGAGGGCTCGACGGTCAAGCCATCTGTGCCGGTTTCCAGAAAGGTTCAGAAGGCTTCCTTGAAATGGGTGGTAGGACAGCTCCGCGCTTCCTCGTGGATCAACGACGCTGACGTTACCTCAAACCTGCCGTTGTCGGCTCCGCAGTCCAACAAGATCTGCGCTCAGGTGGCGAAGGCGTTGGCCTCGACCGTTCCGGCGAATGTTATGTTGACCTCGGTGGTCCCCGGCGCTGGCAAGCCTTACACCGTAAAGGAATATTACGACGACCTTTACAATGAGCTGTTCGCTTCCTCAATCGCCGGACGCAGGCTGACATCTGAGGAAAAGACTCTCCAGAGGGAGGTTCTGACCGCTTCGGCGAAGGATGTCAAGTCTATGCTTGCCAAGTCGTTTGCTGAGGATCCCGATATTGATGAATATGCCGCCGAGCCGATGTGGTGCGGATGCGATGACATCAACCTTGGCGAGGGCAAAGGCCCTTACCAGAAAAGCGTAAGCGTCCTTACGATCGATGAGAGTGACGGATGCAGGATCGTGTTCCTGAACAAGGTCAAGGCATTGGCCTCTTCCCGCCGGTCTTCCGCTCCGTCCGAGGACAAGGCTCACTATGAGTACCTTCTCGCCCGTGTCAACGCCGCCCTCCAGAACCAGAAATAAAACTTTTGGTCGCTGCGGTTCGACAGGCTCAGCGACCGAACAAGCAAACATATTCATTGATGAAAATTAAGTTGATTATTGCGGCGATGGCCGCGTTGGCTGTATCGGCCTGCTCCACGCTGAAGGATGGAGAGTACAACCTTTCGGTGGTGTCCACCGGTGACGGCCACGGCTACTGGTTTGCCAAACCGATAGAAGACGGAGGGCGGGCCAGAGGCTCCCTGATGGCCCAAAGTGCCTTTGTGAACGGTGTCCGTGCCGAGAAAGGTGCCGACAATGTCATCCTTATAGATGCCGGAGACAATTTCTTCGGCAGCGGCGCCCCGTTCTATTACAACTATGTGGACACAACCTCCTCGCATCTCTATCCGAGACTGGCTTCCTATATGAAATACGACGCCGTTGTCGCCGGCCATTCCGATTTCGAGTCCGGCCACCGTGTCTATGACCGTGTCGCCAAGGAGATGAAGAAGGAAGGCATCCCGCTTCTGGCCGGCAACGCCCTGTCCGACAGGAACGGCAAGCCATATTTCCCGGCATATTCAATAATTAAGAAAGGAGGAGTCAAGGTCGCGGTTCTGGGGTACACCAACGCCGCTAACGCCTCGCTGATGGACGGAAGCTGCGTCTCCGGCCTCCGTTTCGAGTCGCTTCTGCCTCTGGTTCAGGAGGATGTGGATAAGGTGCGCTCCAAGGAAAAGCCGCATATCGTGATAGTCGTGGCTCACACCGCGATGGGAAAGGGCGACGGCCTGAAACTTGAGAAACAGGGACTTGACCTGTTCAAGAGCCTTAGAGGAGTGGATGTTGTCGTCACCGGTCACGACCACGCCAACAAGGTGATGAGCGCCGACAGCATCGTGGTCTTGGATTGCGGCAGGACCGGCCAGAACGCCGGTGTCACTGACATCAAGCTCGTAGTGAAAGGAGGAAAGGTCGTCAGCCGCACCTTGGATGCCAGAATGACCTCCATCAAGAGTGAGGAATATGACACCGCTATGGAAGAGGCCTTTGAGGCTGATTACGATAAGGTTCGTAGTTTCATTACGGGCACCGTCGGCGAGATCAAGAAGGGCTTGGTTTCCAGAGAGTTCTACTACAAACAGTGCGACTATATGAACTTCCTGCACGCCCTCGCTATGAGCGCCTACCCGGTTGACATTTCCCTTTCGGCGACCCTTCTGATTGACGGGAAAGTCCCTGCAGGAGAGGTCCGTTATCAGGACATCCGCAAGGTCTATCCTTACGAGAACAAACTGGTCGTGCTGAGACTGACCGGCGCTGAGATTCTGAAATATCTTGAGGCCAGTTATGATGCGTGGATCAACACTGTGACTGAACCTTACGAGAATGCTCACGTGTTGAAAATCAAACAGTCCAAGGATTACTCCACCGGCAAGATGGCCTGGAAGCTCGCCAAGAGTCCGGCCAATTTCGATTCCGCCGCCGGGATCAACTACACTGTCGATGTGACTAAGCCTTACGGCTCCCGTGTCGTGATCACCTATATGGCAGACGGAAGCAAGTTCGAACTTGATAAGGAATATACCGCCGCGATAACCACCTACAGGTCAGTAGGTTCTGGAGGACTGCTTAAGGCCGCCGGGCTGGAGGACATGAAGTCTGTCGAAGACCGGATTGTCTACCGAGGCCCGGAGTTCAGAACGATTCTCTACCGGTACTTCAAGAAGAACGGAAGCATTGATCCTGCTGTCGTTGGTGATCCAAAGGTCGTCGGCTCCTGGAAGTTCGTCCCGGAGTTCGCTCCCGCAGCCATCAAGGCAGACGTCGAATTGCTTTACGGAAAATAATGAATATATTCGCGTTGATGAAAAAGATAGTCCTGAATAACGTTGTCCTTGCGGTGGCCGTTCTGCTCGCCGCAGGGACATATTCATTCGCCCAGACTCCCGCGACTCCGGAGCAAAGGGCTGCCGCCGAGGCCGAGTTCGGAGTGAAGAACGTTGTGTGCAAGTATGACACCAAGGCCGAGATGATGGCTGACCTGAACAGAACAGGCGGGGAATATTTCATGTACAGTTTTGACGATGTGAGATTGACCCCGGCTCCCAAAGGGTACAAGCCTGTTTATATCAGTCATATAGGCCGTCATGGCGCAAGGTATGCGATCAGCGATCCGATTTATGAGAATCTCCGCAAGGTTTTCACTGACGCTCATTCGGCTGGAAAGCTGACAGAGGCAGGTGAAAGCCTTATGGCTCGTTATGAAGCTTTCTACCCATCTGTGGCCCATCGTGGTGGAGAACTTACACATAAGGGTCAGGATCAGCTTCGTGGCATCGCTGATGTGATGTATAAGTCTTTCCCGGAGGTGTTCAAGGGCAAGACCAAGGCCGAGGTTCTGTGTACGGTCACCCCGCGCGTGATTGTCAGTATGACTTCGTTCATGGATGAGATCAAAGGGTTGGACAAAGACCTGACTTTCACGCTTGAGTGCAGTAAGTCGATCATGCCTCGGATCCACCCGACGGGTTCGATGAATCCGTACAAAGTCAAGACCAAGGTTCCTGCCGCTGCCAGGGCACAGGCTGACAGCCTCCGTGCAGCAAGGGTCGATGTCAAGGGTTTCTGCTCCAAGTATTTCAATGACACTGACTATCTTGAGAAAGAGTATGGCCTTTGGAAATTCGAGTTGGATCTGAGGAGTGTCATTCTGGATTTCCAGTGTCTTGACGAAGTCCCTGCGGACAGGTTTGAGGACGTGTTCACTCCGGAGGAACTCTTCGCGATCTGGGAGGTGTGGAATTTCAACGGTTATCTGAGCATGGGACGCTCTCCGATGACAGACAACAAAGGGTGTCTCAGCACCGCCGCCATACTCCGGGACATGATCGAGTGCGCGGACCGTGACCTTGCTTCCGGAGACATCAACTTGAGTCTCAGGTTTTCGCATGACATAGCCATATTGCCTTTGCTCTCGTACATGAAACTTGACAACTTCGGCGCTGTGCTGACCGATCCTTCCGATGTGAAAAACTGGTGGAGGAGCGATTTGATTCCGATGGCCTCCAATCTTCAGCTCATCTTCTACCGCAGCAAGCGTGCCTCGGAGATCCTCGTCAAAGTCCTCTACAACGGCCACGAGGCCTCCCTGCCGATCCCGCAGGTCGCTCCGTCCTTCTATTCCTGGACCGCCTTCAAGGACTATTACAGGAATTGACTTCCAGTAGAGATGGACTCTATGGTTTATCTGGCTTTGGCAATGGAATGCGCGCGCAGCGCGAAGCGACGCAAGAAGGTTCAAAAGGCTGACTTGCTCAGCCTTTTGAGCTCGCAGTCGGCCTTGATTTTGTCGATTATGGCGCAGACGACCTTGTAGGTCTTGCTGTCCTTGGTGTAGTTGGCGGGGACGGTGAAGTTGACGCGGCCTTGGTGCTGGAGGGTCTTGGCGAAGGCTTTCTTCTTCGGACTGCTCTCGTCGTAGACGGCGATGGCGTGCCCTCCGAACATCTTGACGATCTTCATGCACGGGATGTCGGTCTCACCGTCACCGAAGTAGATCATCTGGGGGTAGGGGATTCTCTTCTTGTCCTCGGCGACACTTTCGTTGACCATCTTGTTGTCGTGGGCGCTGAATATTCCCTTGTTGATCTTGAATATGTACTGGGTCTTGGCCGTGTAGTCGACGGCGATTCCCGGCCACTCGGCCTCGCCGTCCTTGTTGTACATGTAGCGATCGCAAAGCAGAAAACAGATCCTACGTTTCGAACAACAGTAACCAGTGAATTGGCTGCCACCGCCTCTGTTCCAAGATGTCCCAGAATTACGGAATACATGGAAAAAGCCACACTCCAGGAAAGGTCATTTCCAAGTGCCGGGAGAGAAAGGTGAATGAAATCATTCAGCAGCGTCTTGCTTCGGATAAACATATAAGCTGGATTCAGTTTTACATCTTTACTCAACAAAGATACGATCACGCAGGCAACGAGCTGTATCAGCCTGGAAGATGCCGTTGCGATCGCCACACCGGTCACTCCAAGCTTCGGTGCTCCAAACAGTCCAAAAATAAACATTGCATTCAACAGAATATTCAGTCCAAATGCCAGCATATTCAATGTCATACTGATCGTCACGCGGCCGATGCTTCGAAGGATCGCAAGGTAGATTTCTGTCACTCCCCAGCAGAGATAAGTAATTCCCATGATCCGTATGTAAGAAGATCCGATCGCGATCAGTTCCTGATCTGAAGTGAATAATAATAACATCCTCTGCGGCATGGTAAATGCAGCCAGTGCCACAAGTGCTGAGATTGCAAACGAAAAGCGAAGGGCAATTCCCTCTACGGCATGGATCGCCTGCATGTTTTTCTTGCCAAAGTACTGTGCACACAAAAGGGATGCTCCTGTGCCCAGTCCATAATATACCATAAACAGAATGTTAGAATAATTTGCTGCCAGTGATACTGCCGAGATCGCAGACTGTCCTACATAATTCAGCATGATCACATCCGATGAGTTTACTGCCGCACTGAGCAGGTTCTGAATGATGATCGGAATCGCAAGCTTGAACATCTGCCGGTAAAAATCGTCTTTTTTGACTGTTTTTACCATGGCAGCATTGGTGTTTCTACTTTTTTATCGCGGAGCATCAGGTCTCTTACGGCGTCGGCTGCTGGTTTGTCTTCAAACAGAACTTTGTTGACTTCCATGATGATCGGCATCTCTACTTCGTATTTCTCAGCAAGGCTCTTGGCTGCCTTGGCGGAATAAACGCCCTCGACGACCATCTGAACTTCATCCATTGCCTGCTGCATCGTGTATCCCTTACCGATCAGATAGCCGGCTTTGCGGTTACGGCTGTGGACACTCGCGCATCTGGACAAACAGGATCTGGTCTACATTCTGAA
>OHBM01002519.1_pt1 | contig 12116 bp, 8 predicted proteins | sample 1577251 | NCBI WGS metagenome assembly OHBM01 (sample SAMEA3541557, study PRJEB24748) | human gut metagenome | biome: human gut; feature: human-associated habitat; material: faeces | place: China | collected 2012
ATATTATATCATATGAATTTTTCCGATGCAAGATATAATTTTTATTTTTTCAAATTTTTTTGTCCTTTACTCCAGAAGTACTTCACCGGATGTCTCTTTCAGACGCAGTACCACTGCCGAAAATTCCGTCAGGGTGATGTTCAGTTTTCCACCCTTTACCTCATAGGTCACCGGATTGGTAGAAAATCCATCCTCATGGGAATACATGATCTGCTCTAACTCACATTCTTTTGGCAGTCCCACCGGCCATACGACCATCTCTACGGTACGGCTGACCGCATCGTTGTTAAGTACCACTAAAAAATGTTCCCTGCGATTATAACGCGCATAACATAAGAAGTTGTACTCGCCCCATACGAACTGTATCGAACCGGTCTTAAATGCTTCATGCTCTTTGTGAATTCTGATCATTTCCCGATGGAAATTCAAAAGATCCATATCCTCACTTCCCCACGGATAGGTCCTGCGGTTGTCCGGATCGGTAAATCCACAGACTCCGGCCTCATCGCCGTAATAGATCGTCGGTGCTCCCGGCCAGGTCATCTGCATCACAACGGCCTCACGCATGACCGCCACGTTGATATCCTGGGAGGCTGCCTCATATCCCAAGTTCGCCACACGCCCTACTTTGTGGTTCGTTCTGGTCAGGAAACGGGAATGGTCATGGTTGGAAAGCTCGTTCATCGCCACCTGAAGCGATGGTGCCAGAAAGCTTGCCATATGATGACGCATTGCTCCGGTAAATGCTGCTTCATTGCCGAGCAGGTCGCCGCGGAACTCATCGCTGTGCTTTTCCATTCCGGTAAAGAACCAGGTCAGTGGCTCCATAAAGGCATCATAGTTCATAACGGTATCCCATTCATCACCGCGAAGCCAGGACTTGGCATCGCCGTAATGTTCTGCCAGAATGATCGCATTCGGATTGGCCTCTTTTACGACTTTGCGGAATTCTTTCCAGAACTGATGGTTATATTCATTAGAAAATCCAAGGTCAGCAGCCACATCCAATCTCCAGCCATCGACATTGAACGGCGGGGAAACCCATTTCTTTCCGATCTCCAAAATATAATCGTGCAGCTTCGGTGACTGCTCATAGCAAAGCTTCGGCAGGGTATCATGTCCCCACCAGCCATCATATGCACTGTTATAAGGCCACGCATGATCATTAAAAAACTGAAAATAATTGTGATACGGACTATCCTTACTGAGATAGGCGCCCTTTTCATATCCGGGCGCATTCTCATAAATACGCTCTCTGTCCATCCATTTATTAAAGGATCCGCAATGATTAAACACACCATCCAGAATGACCTTCATGCCACGCTTATGAGCCTCCGCCACCACCTGTGCAAAAAGCTCATTGCTGGCTTCGAGATTTTCCTTATTGGTCACGCGGTCAATATATCTGGTTGCTTCACGATTCTCCTTCTGATCGGGACGCAAAAGCTCTCCCTCGTCATGGACAATTTTTCCAATATGCGGATCAATGTAGTCATAATCCTGAATATCATACTTGTGATTGGACGGAGAAACAAACAGGGGATTAAAATAAATAACATCAATGCCCAGATCCTGCAGATAATCCATCTTATCAAGTACACCCTGCAGATCACCTCCATAAAATTCACGGACCCCCATGCTGGCCGGATGCTTGTTCCAGTCCTCTACGCGGACGGATTTGTCCCCGATATACTGATATTCATTTGTCAGGACATCATTCGTCGGATCGCCATTATAGAAGCGATCCACGTAGATCTGGTACATTACCGCTCCCTTAGCCCATTTCGGCGTCTTAAAGCCCGGAATAATCCGGAAAAAGAACGTTTCCTCAGGGTACTTGGAAACTCCGCGCGTATCATAGACACAATTAATCCTTCCGACCTGCACCTCAAAATAATAGCTGTACTGTTCCTGCTCTACCTCGATGGAACAGGTAAAATAATCAAACTCATCGTCCCCTTCTGTAACGGTCATCAGAATTCTCTCATTATCGTGTACCAGAAAAACCCGGTCGATATTCTTCGCCTTGGTACGGAATCGTACCTGTACTTCAGAATACGGATTGGGTTCTGCAGGACTGATATAATTCTCTGTTGTGTCACTGAATAATGCCGCACGGTTAAAAACCGGCCTCATTTCTGATATATATATCATGTTTTGCTCGGTTTTCATAATACGATTGATATCCATATACAATATGCTCCATCTGTTTTTTATAGAATGGTAACTATTCTGATTCGTTACACAGAATGAGTATAACCCGATCGAAAAATTTACAATCAGATCTATTTTATACCAACCATGCCCCAGAATCAAGAAGAGTATGCATCGCCATAACTTTATCGCTTTGATGCGTTAAAGTTATGGCATGGTAAAAAAGACAGTAAACACTTACTGTCCTTTTTAGAGAAGGTATTTCTTTCTTATGGGGTATAGCAAAAACTATATAATGTATTGGGGGGGTTACAAGTAGTATAATAGCATATGCCTATTTTTGCGTAAATACTCACGATTCACAAATATTACAAAAATGACCTTCTCTTTTTGTGCATTTTCACCAATTCAAGATATATATATTAAATAATAAAGCCTTATTAACAGAAGGCAGAAAGATAAACCTTAATTTCCTGCTTTGCAGGCATCACCCTGAGTGCACCTCTTTTGGTTGTAATAAGCGAAGCTGCCGCATTTGCAAACTGTAACATTTCTTCCATATCTGTTTTTGTTAAATTTCGAAACCCTCTGTCCAGAATCTGATGCAGCATACATCCCATAAAAGTATCTCCGGCACCTGTGGTTTCAATAGTATGGGGATTTAAAAATGCCGGAATTTCTGCCCGCTGTTCACCACAATAAGCACGGCTTCCCTGTTTTCCCATTGATATCAAAAGAAGTGGAATATGATATTGGGTTTGTATATACTCTGCCGCCTGATCAAAATCTTCTTTTCCGGTAAACCAGACCAGCTCATCATCTGATATTTTTAACACCTGACAATGCCGTACTCCGTATTCTATCTGTTCTCTGGCAAGAGCATCCGTTTTCCACAGTGGTTTTCTTAAATTTGGATCAAACGAAATAATAACTCCTGCTTCTTCAGCAATACCAACTGCTTTCCGTGTTGCTGTTCTGACCGGTTCGTTTGTAAGGGACAGGGAACCATAATGAAAGATCTTCGTCATTTTAATCAGATTCTCCTGTATCTCTTCCGGTCTGAGCATAATATCTGCCCCCGGATTCCTGTAAAAGAAAAAATCCCTGTCTCCATCTGATTTCTTTTGCACCACAGCCAATGTTGTACGCACATCATCAAAGCACAAATTGTCCGTTGCAATGGAAACTTCCTTCAATGCCTTTTCAAGTTGGAATCCAAAGCCATCTCGTCCAACCTTACCGATAAACGCTGTTTTACGCCCAAGCTTCTGCAGCATAGCAAGAACATTGCAGGGAGCTCCTCCTGGATTTGCCTCAAAAATCGGGTTGCCCTGCTCGCTATATCCGTTTTGTGTAAAATCTATCAACAATTCACCAAGCGCAACAACATCATACTTCTTCATTATCATACCTCAATATTATACTTGGTAATATTCATACAAGCCTCACCATCACAGGAAAAAGATATGGAATTTTCACTTAAGGGTGTATAGATCAGCGAAGTCATCACCTGCTCTCCGTTATTTACAAAGATTTCCACAGAATACCTGTCCACTAATACCCTGAGACTTAACATTCCATTCTCTTCTTCTACATACATACTACGCATACTGGTAGCATCCCTTTTCAATCCGGAATATGTACGGTCGAATGTAAGTACTTTTTCTTTTCTGTTATAGATAATTTCAGAATACCGGCTGTCACCTGCTGCCAGTTTAATTCTGTATTTTTGATATGTATCTCCTGTCAGCTGAATTTCCATATCAATACTTCTTCCGTCAATGTCAGCCAGACTTAATTCCTTTCCAACCACAACATTCTCATATGATACTTTACCTGTCCGGTATTTTTCCAACTCCCTTACCGGCCACTGGCAGACATGCCCTTCCTTTATCGTGAGTTCACGCGGTATTGTCATCATACCAGACCAGGCATGGATGTCCTGATATATCGGATTATCCCATGATTGCATCCAGCCAATTAATATTCTTCTTCCATCCTCTGTCTGCATCGTCTGGGGAGCATAAAAATCTAATCCGTAATCTACATTTTGTATTTTTTCACGGTTAAATTTATAATTACATTTGCAATAGGTTCCAATCAGAAACACAGAATTGTTTCCACTATGAAATTCCCGTTCCTTCGCTTCCATTTCCTGTGGCGAAACCATTAATACATATTTCTCTTCCAAATGATAAAAATCCGGACATTCCCACATTTTCCCTAATTCATTTGCACTTTTGTCTATAATTCCGACAAATTTCCACGAATCAAGCCGATCTGCTGAGAACAATGCGACCTGCCCGCTTCCGTCACTTCCCCTACTGCCAACCACCATATAGTATTTATCTTCTTCTTTCCATATCTTGGGATCACGGAAATCTTCCCTGCTGCTTCCTTCCGGTAACATATCAGAACGTACTACAGGATTACAAGAAATTTTTTGATAATTGATACCATCACCTATTGCTACACATTGATTCTGACGGGCATATGCTTTCCCATCCTTCAAGACTTCATTCACTCCGGTATATACCAATACCTGCTTTCCTTTATCTTCTATTGCACTTCCGGAAAATACACCATAGCTGTCGTATTCCTGATCCGGAGCAAGCGCCGCAGGTAAATATTCCCACTTAATAAAATCTTTACTCTTTGCATGTCCCCAGTGCATAGAATTCCAACAGGTTTCATATGGATAGTACTGAAAGAATAAATGATGTTCCTTATGATAATCCGAAAATCCATTCGGGTCATTCATCCAGCCGACCGAATTGGAAAAATGAAAAACCGGACGTTCCTCCATGTTGATTTTATTTATTTCTTTCTGTTCAAATTCTCTTGCTTTTTCTAACAACTGACTCATCATATTCCTCCGATTATTGATATGGATCTACCTGATTTCCATCATGTAAAACGTACCAAAAAGGCGTAACTGTATATTCACATGTTGCATTCACTGACCATCCGTTATCATTGTATTTTTCCAGAAAACCTTCAAACTGATTTTGAAAAGGAATTGCATCACATATATGAAAACGCAACAGAGAAGTGTTTCCGTTTCCATCCAGTGGAACTGCATTCTGCACAGCATATGCACTATCAAAATATACATGTGGAGGTTCAGCCGCCCAGGCATATCCTATATAATCTTCGCTTCCGGTTCCAAAAGAAGAAGGAAATTTTTCACCATCAATAAAAAATTTTTCGTCACCTTCTCCCCACCACCAATCAATGGTTTTGTTATCCGCAATACCATACCACCATTCTTCTGCTTCATTTTCAGGTTTTACAAAATGATTATCCACCACAAGATGCATACCGCAAAAACGGCCCTTCCCTTTGCATAATAAAACCGGCCAATCCGGCCATCTGTCGCCTGCTTTTTCGAAACGTTCCTTTTCAAGATAAGCGAATTCTGTTCCATGCTCTTTTGCATGAAACCTCATAAGCTGTTCTGCCTCATCCAGGGATATATCTGCATAACGGACTCTAAAATCCAATCTGAGCTTTATATTATGATTATTTATAATTTTAATAATAACTGATTTACATGGCATATACCAGAACGCTGCACATTCTCTTTCGGTATGGGAAACTGGCCAGGAACGATATTCACAGGATTCCTTTATAACTCCAAAAAAGGAGGCCAAACTGCATGACACACTCTTTTCCTTTTCACCATCCCAGTATATCTCTATTCGAAGCTTCTCCAGATCTTCCCAGGCACATTGCTTTTCATCTACAAGAAGCCAGATTCCACTAATTGCCAAAGGCTTATCTGACTGATAAAGAATCTTTTGTTCTCCAGCCCCGCAGTTCAACGTCAGATTTTCAATCAAAGTATTTTCAAGCTGATTTGCTTCATATGCTTCCTTACCTCTTAAATAAAACTTTCGATCCAGTACAGCAAGCGCTGTTTGGACTTCAATTTCCATATCCAGTGAATATTCAGGAAGCTCCACGCATGATGGAAATTTAGTATAAGTGATGTGATAAAATTCACCCCATCCAGGATCCAAAGTAACTTTACAGTAATGATTAAAAGGAATTGGAATAAACCGGTTTCTACCCCTTGATAAAATCGGCATTAATTCAGGAAAATTAGCTGGCCATTCCACTCTGCTTTCATCATAGGCATATCTCTCAAATAATTTTCGAAATGGCATATCCATTTTCTCTTTTTGCTCATTCTCTGTATAGATTCTAATATGCCCCTCCTGTGGATTTGCACTCCAGATCCGCCAGATCACTCCGGGTCCTTCCATTTCAAATGCCACAAGACGATCTTTTTCCATACGGATATACCCATCACAATCTCTGTTTGCTCCCCATAGGCTGTAAGTATCTGTTGAAGGATCATAGGAGGAATTCCGGTCATAACTTGAGAAATTTCCTCCCATCTCTCCTTTTTCAGGAGGAATGGCGAGCATTTCCATATTTGTCATTTTTTCTAATAAATCCTGGTATGTTAATTTCATATTTCACCTCTGAATCTTAAATTTAGTTTGCTGTGCCTGCAAAAGCCATTCCTTCAATTAATTTATCCTTAAAGAACAGATATAAAATTACCACTGGAATCATTGAAATTGTAATTCCTGTAAGCATCCATGAAAAATCATTCCAATAACTGTTAGACAAAGACTTCAAAGCAATAGGCAGTGTAAATTTTTCCGGTCTGTTTAACACCAGATATGGCCACATAAAGTCATTCCAGCAATCCAATGCTTTCAAAATACCCAGAGAAGCCAATCCCCCCTTCATCTGGGGTAATACCAATCTATGAAATATATAAAATTCAGAAGCTCCGTCAATTCTCCCTGCTTCAACAAAATAATCCGGTATTCCATTCAGGAACTGTTTTAACATAAAAATGCCAAATGTATCAAATAAAAACGGAATAATCAATGCATTATAACTGTTCAGCCATTTAAACCATGACATCAGCTGATACTTGGGAACAAGGGTTACCGTCCACGGAATCATCATGGTACTTAAAATCGCAGCAAACAAAAGATGTTTCCCTTTAAACTCCATTTTTTCCAGTACATATGCAGCTATTGCGCTTGTGTATAGCACAGCAACCACCCTTATAACTGCGAGAAACATAGAATTAAAGGTAACTCTGATGAAATCCAGTTTTGAAAAAACCGCCTTATAGTTATCTAACGTAAAGTCCAGATTCAAAAATCCATCCGGGATTTTCAGCAAATCCGAATTAGGTTTAAATGAGCCGATAATTAAAACAACAAATACCAGTATCATGGACAGAGCCATAATCATTAAAAACGCATTTACCAGAAAATTAAATATCTTTGCTTTGCTCATAACACCGACCCCCTATGCATTCTTCTTTTTTGAATTAAGCAGTGTCAAAATCAAAATAACAAAAAACATTACAAATGAAACTGCAGATGCTTTACCAAAGTCATAGCTCTTAAATGCTGTCTCGTACAGATAAAGTCCCATTACATAACTTGATGTTCCAGGTCCGCCTTCTGTCATGACAAAAAACTGATCAAACGACTGGATATAACCAATAATGGAAGTAATTAGTAAAAATGTGGTAACTGCCCCCAGCAAAGGAAGCATAATATGCCGAAAGATCTGAGGTTTCGTTGCTCCATCTACCTTGGCAGCCTCATAAATAGCCGGAGAAACCTGAGAAATTCCTGCAAGGTATAAAACAACGGCAAATCCAACGTCCTTCCAGACGGTCATTATAATAATGGCCGGCAGAGCAAAGCTGCTATCATTCAGCCAGTTAGGGCCACTGACACCTATCACGCTTAACAGCCAGTTGAAGATACCATTTTGGGCATCAAAAAACCATTTCCATACATAAGAAGCTGCAACCATTGAAATTACAATAGGAAGGAAAAAAGCCGTCCTGTAAAATTCCTTCAGCTTTTGGGAAGAAAAATAAATCATGACTGCTATGACCATCCCCAGGAAACACCTGAGGATGGTTGCAATCACCGAAAAAATAACAGAATTAATAATTCCTGCCCTGAATTTTGGTGCACTGAAAATACTAATATAGTTGTCAAGCCCATTAAATGTGAATGTGCCCCTGGCAATATTCCAGTTAAAGAAGCTTCCTACCAAGGCATAAATCATCGGGAAGAATACAAATATGCCATAAAATAATATAAGTGCCGCCACAACAATATAAACCATCATCTTCTGACCACTTCGTATACTTTTTTTCCGTTGTCTGCTAATCATATGTTTTTCTCCCATAATTTCTGTTATTCTCACAACTTAGCTATTTGATAAATTCATTTGCATATTGATAATCTCTCTCCGAGAAGAACCAATTACCTTCTTCTGCCAGTGCATCTGAGCACACCTTCTGTGCTGATGTCAAAGTCGATGCAATATCTGCATTTTCCTTAAAAATCGGATCCACAACATAGGTAATATAATTGTTATCAGCATAAGATCCGGGTACAGGACCTGGCCAGACCGTACGATCCACATAATTCTTTAATTCTTTGAATACAACATTTCCATCAATTTTTTCCTGATTTTCTCTCAACGAAATTTTACGTGGATACATACTTAACAGTTCATCAAATTCATATACCGCATCATCATTTGCCAGTAAATATGTCAGGAAATCAAATGCCGCCTCAATCTTTGCCTCATCCTTCAAAGTAGCACTAACAGCGAGAGAAGAGTCCCCTCCGTTACGGCCATATGCAGGGCAAACCTCTCCTTCAACAAAGGAAGGTGTCTGGAAATATCCAATGTTCTTATCCGGGGCATTAGATTTGAGTGAGTAAGTTAACCATCCCCAGTTGTAAATCATGGCTGACTCGCCGGTTGCAAATGTATTGGCAGCCGTATCAAAATTTCTGTCATTTACTTTGTATTCATCATATAGCTTTTGAATAAACTGAATATTCTCAGCAACAATCGGATCATCGATGATGGGAGTTCCTTCTTTGTCAAACATTGGAAGTCCTTTTTCATAGTTTAAGCTTTCCAACAGGAAAGATATATTTCCATTAAAACCGAAACCTGCCACAGTCATCTTTCCATTATCATCTACTTTTGTAAGCTTCTTGGCTACTGCAATCAACTGATCCCACGTTTTAGGAATATCTTCTTCTGTCAGACCTGCTTCTGCCCACTGATCCTTGTCATAGAAGATACCACTGGTCATAATGCCATAAGGAATATAATAAATATTGTCGTTATACTTAAACTGTTCCAGTCCAACATAATCTTTTAACAGTCCATCTACATTAAACCTGTCCTGTGTCCACGGCATACCACAAGTATTAACAATTGCAGTATTCCATCCATTATGTGTTGAGAACATATCCGGTGCTGTCCCATTCTGGGTTTCCAGAATAACTTTTTGGGCAACATCTTCTGTCTGAAGCTGTATATCAATCTTTACATTAGGTCGTAATTGCATATAGTTATTTGCCCACTCAACATAGTAATCACCAATTGTTCCACTAGGTGCATAAACCAAAAGAGAAACATCCTCTCCATTATTTACAGGTACATTACCATCCCATACCAGATTGTCCCCATAAACTGGTAATTCTCCATCTGTTGATGTTTCTTCTGTAGAGGAAGCGGTCACCTCATCAGTCGTTTCTGTAGTCGCTGCAGCTTCTCCTGTTTCTGTTGTAGTGTTGGACGAACCACATCCTGTTGCCATGCTGACCAGCATGGTTCCAGCTAATACCATTGAAGTTAATTTCAGTAGTCTCTTTCTCATAATTTCCCTTTCTTCCATTTATCATGGCATTTACTTATAGTTGTTATTTTTCAAAAGTAACCGGTTGCTTTCTTTTCTTGACTAGATAATACATCATCAACATGAATATGTAAATATGTTTTTGCATTTTTTACATTTTATACAATATTATTGTTCTATATTTGTATATTTTGAATGCATTTTACTTATATTTTTAGAGTAACCGGTTATTTTTCACTTTACATTTTAAGAATGAGTGGTAAAATAAGATATAACAATTCACTTATTATGAAATAGGTAATTGGTTTTCAGTAAGCAGTATGATATTATCCATAGTGTAGATACAGAAGAAAGGCAGGTACTTATGGGATCCAAAGTCACTTTTGACGATATTGCAGCCTACACACATTTTTCAAAAACAACCATTTCACGTTATTTCAATAATCCGGAAAGCGTCACCCTGCAAAACCGAAAGATTATTTCAGATGCCCTGGAAGCACTAAATTATAAAAATAATAAGGTGGCCAGAATTCTGGCAAACGGTAAATCAGAATTTATCGGTATCATTATTCCTCATTTTGAGCATCAGTTTTACAGCAGCATTGTTCAACACCTGATTGACACCTATACCACATATGGATATAAGTTTATTATTTTTCTTGGAAAAGAAGATCCAGATAAGGAAAGAAAATATATCCGTGAATTATTATCTTATAAAATTGAAGGATTAATAGAATTAAGCCACAATCTCCCTTCTGAGGAACTAAAGGAAATCGGAATTCCTGTCGTTTCCATTGAACGTGAAGACCAATATATCAGCAGCGTTAATACCAATAACTTCTACGGAGGAAGGTTAGCTGCAGAACAATTTATCAGAGACAACTGTGATGTCCTGATTCACGTAAATACGAAAGATCATGAAATGTCACCTGGTTATCAGCGTATTCGTGGCTTTATCGATTTATGTGAATCCCATCATTCCAGTTATAAAATATATCAGGAAGACTTTCCTCATTCTTATGATAAATTATACCAGAAAATAGAAACCATCTATGACAATATAGAAAAAGACTATAAAGGGCAAAAAAAAGGAATCTTTTGGTCTTCGGATACTTATGCCAGCATATTTATCAACATATTATTAAAACATGGCAAAAGCATCCCTGACGAATATGAAATTATCGGTTTTGATAACGCACCTGTTTCCAGGGAATCCTATCTCCCGTTTTCCACAGTTTCACAGGATGCTAAGGCACTGGCCGAAAACTGTATACGTATTATACAGCATCAGATTAATGCTTCAAAATCCAACTCCCGTCAGCAGATCGAACATATTGTTATTGAGCCGTCACTGATCCTGAGATCTACCACCGGACAAAAGGCATAAAATAACTGCCATAACAGAGATGGTTTTCTACCGTACCTCTGTTGTTATGGCAGTTTATATTCTGTAACAGTTCAACTGCAAATTCAGTTTTCCATCACATGATTATCCTGTTTACAAATTTCTCTACTGTCAAACAACGCTTCGAATTCTTCTCTTCCGATCTTTTCCTTTACAAGAAGAAGCTCGGCACACCTGTTTAACACATCCATGTGCTCTAAGATGATTTCCTTCGCCTTACGGTAACAGTCATCTACAATATCCTTGACTTCGGTATCAATCTTTCCGGAAATCAGTTCACTGTGACTCTTGGCATGTGCAAGATCCCTGCCGATAAAGACCTCATCTTCATCATTTTCATAATTAATCACACCAAGCTTTTCGGACATACCGTAACGGGTTACCATATTTCTGGCTGTCTTGGTTGCCTTCTGGATATCATTGGAGGCACCGGTTGTAATATCATTAAACACAATTTCTTCTGCAATTCTTCCGCCTAAGGAAACCATAATATCCTGCAGCATATGGCTCTTAGTTAAGAACATTTCATCCTTTTCCGGAAGGGGCATCGTATAGCCGGCTGCCCCAAGTCCCGTCGGGATAATGGAAATCATATGAACCGGATCCACATCCGGAAGCACATGGAACAGGATCGCATGACCTGCTTCATGGAATGCCGTGATTCTCTTTTCCTTATCCGAAATCACACGGCTCTTCTTCTCTACGCCAAGCCCAACCTTAATAAAGGCCTTCTCAATATCCTTCTGGATAATATAGGTACGGTTTTCCTTTGCTGCAACAATGGATGCCTCATTCAGAAGATTTTCCAGATCTGCACCGGTAAATCCGGCAGTTGTC
>OHBM01002528.1_pt1 | contig 12092 bp, 14 predicted proteins | sample 1577251 | NCBI WGS metagenome assembly OHBM01 (sample SAMEA3541557, study PRJEB24748) | human gut metagenome | biome: human gut; feature: human-associated habitat; material: faeces | place: China | collected 2012
TCGGCGATCTCTATGAGATCAAGACCGTTCGTATGACGATCTTCCAGCCGCGGCTCTCCGGTATCGAGGATTCTTCCGAGAAGACCGTCAAGGAGCTTACCTCCTGGGGCAAGAGCTATGTCAAGCCGAGAGCAAAGCTCGCGGACAAGGGCGAAGGCGACTTCGCGCCGAGCGAAGAAGCCTGCCGTTTCTGCCGTGCAAAGAATCAGTGCCGCGCCCGTGCCGAAGAGAACCTCAAGCTCTTCGACGAGAGCCCCGACCCGTTGCTCATCTCTCCCGAAGAGGCAGGCATGATTCTTGCCAAGTCCGCGGACATTGAAACCTGGCTCAAGGACCTGCGCGAGCTTGTGTCTGGCGCGCTGACTGCCGGTGAAACAGTAACCGGCTGGAAAATGGTCGAGGGCCGCAGCAACCGCAAGTTCGCGGACGAAGACAAGGTCGTCGCGGCTATGAAGGCCGCCGGCTATGACGAGTCTCTTCTTTACGACCGCAAGCTCATCACGCTTACGCAGATGGAGCGCGACTTCGGCAAGAAGACCCTCGCTGAGATTCTCGGCGATTTGATCGTCAAGCCTCAGGGCGCACCGACGCTTGCACCTGAATCGGACAAGCGGCCTGCGTATCGCTTTGAAGACCAGGTCCTCAAAGCCTTTGACGAGTAAGAGGAGGAAACGACAATGACGCAATCGAAAAGCCGGCGGCTCCTGTATCAGCAGGCGCGCTTGATTCGTATTCAGTGGGCTGTCATTCTGGCGCTCGTCTGCACGATCGTTCTTATGGCGATTTTCCTGCCGAAGGCAAAAGCCGTTGAAGAGACTGCGGCGCCGGCCTTAGAGCTTGAGCCCACGTCGTATGTGACACATGAGATCATGCCTGAGCCTGTTATCGAGGCTGAGCCCGAAGAGATCGAACCCGTTCTCGAAGAGCTTGGCGAGTTCCGTCTGACCGCGTATTGCGCTTGCCGCAAGTGCTGCGGGAAAGACCCTGGCGACTTTGGTTACGGCGTTACCGCATCTGGCGCGGTCGTCGAAGCCGGCCGAACGATTGCAGTTGACTCCTCTGTTATCCCTCTTGGCTCTGAGATCGTGATCGACGGGCATACATACGTTGCCGAAGACACGGGCAGCGCCATCAAGGGAAACCGCATTGACATTTACTTCGATACCCACCAGGAAGCATTAAATTTCGGCGTTCAATATGCCGACGTCTACATTATTAAAAATTAAAAGGAGATTTTTACAATGGCTACTGCTACTCAGATCACTACCGGTCGCGTTCGTTTTTCCTACGTCAACGCCTTTACCCCTCGCGCAGCTCAGGAAGGCGCTCAGCCGAAGTACAGCGTGACCCTGCTGATTCCGAAGACCGATAAGAACACGATCGCGAAGATCAAGGCCGCGATCGAGGCTGCGAAGACTGCTTATCTGCAGAAGCACTCTGGCAAGAAGCTGCCTTCCACTCTGAAAACCACTTTGCATGACGGCGACGGTGAGCGCCCGAACGGCGGCGAGTTCGGCCCCGAGTGCAAGGGTCACTACGTTATGACCTGCAGCTCCAACAACAAGCCCGTGATCGTCTACGCCGATAAGACCCCGATCACCGAGGCGAGCGAGCTTTATTCCGGCTGTTACGGCCGTGCGATCGTCAACTTCTATGTCTACGATACGAACGGCAATAAGGGTGTTTCTGCCGGCCTGAACGGCATTATGAAGCTCAGCGACGGCGAGCCCCTGTCTGGCGGCGTCGTGACTGACTCTGACTGGGACGACGACTTCGAGGACGAAGACGACGAGCTCCTGAGCTGAGTCTATGAAGATCGTCTGGCGCACGATTCCCGACTTTCCTGAGTATGAGATCAATCGCTTAGGAGAGATTCGGCGCAAGAGTACGGGGCGCGTGCTAAAGCCTTTTGACGATCGGCGCGGTTATCTGCGAGTAAGCCTGAGCGGCCGCAATATGAAGGTTCACTTGCTCGTCGCAAAAATGTTTGTACCGAATCCGCACGGTTACCCCGTTGTAGATCACAAACGCGGCAATAAGCATGATAACCGCGCCAGTCAGCTCGAGTGGTGCACGATCGCGGAAAATACGCGGCGTGCCCACGCTCTCGGGCTTTACCCCCCCCGTAAGAAAGGAGCGGCAAAGTGACAAAGCAAGAATATAAAGACTTGCAGCGAGCGTTATCTGCTTTGCTTGACAAAGAGCGTTTGCGCCGCAAGGGCCTAAGCGGCCGCGAAAAAGACGGCTATGAAATGGGCGTTCGTGCCTGCAAAAGTGCGCTGTCCAGTTATAGCCCAGATAGAGAGGCCGACGCATGAGAACACTTGCAATCGATATTGAAACCTATTCTTCGGTCTCTCTTCAAAAAGCCGGCGTTTATGCCTATGCCGCGAGTCCAGACTTTGAGATTTTACTCTTCGGTTACGCTTGGGACGATGGTCCCGTCGAGGTTATCGACATGGCGCAAGGCCAAAAGCTACCCCAGGAGCTCCAGGACGCTCTGTATGACCCCGAAATCTTAAAGACAGCATTCAATGCGTCTTTTGAACGGACTTGTCTGAGCGCGTTTATGGGCCGTGTAACGCCGTCCGAGCAATGGAGCTGCACCGCCGTTATGGCTCGTGAGCTTGGCTTGCCCGGTAGCTTGGAGGCCGTTGGTGAAGTGATTGGCCTCCCAGAGGACAAGCAGAAGTCGAAGACGGGCAAAGCGCTAATTCGTTACTTCTCTATTCCTTGTAAGGCAACGAAGGTCAACGGCGAGCGCACGCGCAATCTTCCTCACCATGACCCTGAACGATGGAATCTCTATGTTGAGTATAACCGTCAGGACGTCGTGACTGAGCGCGCGATCAGGAAGCGCCTGCAAAAGTTCCCCGTAATTCCGAGCGAGCACGACCTCTGGGTTATCGACCAGCATATCAACGACCGCGGCGTCGGCGTTGATACGGTCCTCGCGGAAAATGCGGTTGCAATCGATCAGATCGTAAAAGCGCGGCTGCTTGATGCCGCAAAGGAGCTGACCGGCCTTGAGAATCCGAAAAGCGCTTCACAGCTTAAGTCCTGGATTGAAGAGGTTTCCGGCTTTGAGGTTGAGAGCCTTAACAAGAAAATGATCGGCGACGTTCGCAGCGGCACCGACAACGAAGAAGTTCACGCAATGCTTGACATTCGGCAAGGCCTTGCAAAGACTTCGACCGAAAAATATAACGCAATGCTCCGCACGGTTTGCCCTGACGGTCGCATTCGTGGCCTGACCCAGTTTTGCGGTGCTGCGCGTACTGGACGTTGGGCCGGGCGTTTGGTGCAGATGCAGAACTTACCGCAGAACAAAATGCCGGACAGTGAGCTTGACGCGGCACGCCGCTTGGTTCGCGACGGCGATCTCGAAACGCTCGAAATGCTGTTTGACGATACCGCAGGTACGCTCTCGCAGCTCATTCGTACGGCGTTTGTACCTAAGCCCGGCTGCCGTTTTATTGTGGCTGACTTCTCAGCGATCGAGGCGCGCGTACTCGCTTGGCTCGCTGATGAAGAATGGCGCATGGACGTCTTTAACACGCACGGCAAAATCTATGAAGCGTCTGCCGAGCAAATGTTTCACTTGCCGAAGGGCTCCGTCAAGAAGGGTGACCCGATGCGGCAAAAGGGTAAAATCGCTGAGCTCGCCCTGGGCTATGGCGGTTCCGTTGGCGCTATGAAGAGCATGGGCGCTTTGGCGATGGGTCTTGAAGAGTCTGAGCTCAAGCCGATCGTCAATAGTTGGCGCGCGGCGAATAAGTCGATCACGAAGTTCTGGTGGGACACAGACGCCGCTGTTCGTCGGTGTATTACGACGCAAGCGCCTGTCGATTTGCCGCATGGCATGAGACTTCGTAAACAAGGACCGCTCATGCGTCTGCGCTTGCCGAATGGTAGAGAACTCAGCTATGTCAAGCCTCGCGTCGACGGTGACGACAATATCACCTACGAGGGTACAATTCAATCCTCAGGCGGCTGGGGCCGTATCGAGTCTTACGGACCGAAGTTCGTGGAGAATATCGTTCAGGCTACCGCTCGCGACTGCTTGGCCGAGGCTATGTTTAGGCTTGAGGCCGCCGGCTTCCCGATCGTCTTCCATGTTCACGACGAAGTGATTTGCGAGGTACCGGCTGGCGTCAGCTCTGCCGAAGAGCTGGGCGCGCTCATGGGGCAGCCGATCTCCTGGGCCCCGAATCTGCCGCTTCGCGCCGACGCTTATGAGTGCGAGTATTACCGCAAGGACTAATTTGGAGGAAGAACAGTGACTAAGAAAATCTTATTAAAATGGCTCGAAGGGCAAAAGAATAAGGCCCTTAAGCAAGTCAACGAGCAGGAGAACGCCGCGTGCGCTGCGTTACTCGCAGAAAAGTGTAAGAGGTCGAAATTTGATGAGTTCGCGGCGTACATTTTGCCACGCGCGACTGAAATTCTCGATAGGCTTGAGTCTTGGCACAAAGAGAACCGCGCAGACGTCGGCGAGACTTACGCAACGTATGGCAATCTCTATTATTGTCTTAAGTCTCTTCTTGTAAGCAACACGCCCGCCATCGAAAAGTTGCGGGCCAGCGAAATCAAGGCGACGCAGCTTGATAGAGACCTTGAAAAGCGTTTTTCCAATATTCGGCATGAGGTCGAGAAGACCTATGACAATGTAGCGTTGAACGTTAACGCTCTTGCAAACGCTAAGCTCGGTCTTGAGTATCTCACGAGCCTTGGCTTTGATATGTCAACGCTCGTCGCCGAGCAAGAAAATTCTGTAACTGCACTCGCCGTTCCCATTAACACCAGCTTTTTGCTGATTACTACGAAGGAGGTACATGATGAATCTGAAACAGTTTGATAAGATTGTGACTGACCAGCTCTCCCGCAGTGAGCTTGTCCTCATGGGCAAGGGCACCGAATACGCCGAAGAGGCGACCGACGAAACCGAGGTCGACCGCCTGGCGCATTTCAAGAAGGCGGCGGCTTTGCAGGACATGACGACCGCGCAGGCCGCTTTTGGGATGCTGAGCAAGCACCTCGTTTCTGTCGCCGATATGGTCGGCTCTCGTCAGTCCTATCCGCTCACGCAGTGGAATGAGAAGATCACCGACAGTATCAACTATTTGCTGATTCTGCGGGCAATCGTTGAGGAAGGAAGGTCCGCATGAAAAGCATCGAAGTTGCGGTCTTAAATCCCGAAGTTATTCCTTCGGCTGAGAAGATGATGGTTTGCGCTGCGCGTCTCACGCAGCGCGGCCATAAGATCAAAAGTCTGGACGACTTCATGGCGCTCTACAACAAGAGTTACACCGAGGACACGGTGACCACAATGACAAAGCTGCCGCACCCGACGATTCAGAAGTTCGGCGCGATCAACATTGTCATTGTTGGCGCGAGCCGGCGTTTCCTGGCGCAGATCACACGCCACCAGAATGAAGTCAAGTTCATGTCTGCCTCGCTGCAGTACAGCGACTACTCGGACGATGCTGCCTTCGCGATTCCCTATGAGGTCATGACGCGCGGTGAAGAGGAGACTTACTTGACCTCCTGCAAGCTGAATATGGCAAACTATGCCGAGGCTGTCAAGCAAGGCCTTGACAATGACGCAGCCGGTTATATGGCTCCGCAGGGTCTTCGCAATGTCCTTCTTATTAGCGCGACGCCCTATCAGTGGAAGCACATCATCGGCCAGCGTACTTGCCGGCGCAATACGTCCGAGACCCGTCTGGTTCTGCTCAAGGTTTGGGACGAGCTCTATAAGCTGAACCCGCTGCTTTTCTCCCGAGCAACGACCGGCCCTTTCTGCATGAGGGGCGCTTGCAAAGAGGGCAAAATGGGCTGCCAGAATCCAATGCCGTACTTAACTCCTGGCGAGCTGCTGCGGCTTGAGTTCCCGCTTCTTTACGAGGAAGGAGGCGCGGTCAATGCAGGTTAAGCTCCTCGACTACGGCGTTCCTTCGGAGATGCAGCCTAAGCGGGCACATGCGAACGATGTCGGCGCAGACGTGTATGCGCTTAAAGACCGTATCATTGAGGTCGGTTGCTCTGCGGTGATCGGGCTTGGCTTTGGTCTTGATCTTCCTGCCGGCTTTGGCGCGTTTATCTTCCCGAGATCGAGCCAGACCGCAAAGGGCGTTGATTGCAAGCTCCCTCCGCTTGACCCTGGCTATACCGGGGAAATGCACGCAGTCATTCATAACGGCGGTCACGAGGCTTATCACATTTACCGCGGCGACCGTATCGGCCAGTTGGTCGTACTGCCGGTCGTGACTCCTGACTTCGTGCTTGATCTCGGCGAGGCTCGCGGTAACGGCGCGTTCGGCTCCACCGGCAAATAAAATCTTGCCCTTCCCCCTGGGGCTTCGGCCCTGGGAGGAGGAGCTGAAACGGAGGTGACTCATTTGGAACGAGTCAGCAAAGATGAATACTATTTGAGCATTGCCGCGGCCGTTGCCGCACGATCGACCTGCTTGCGAAAACACTATGGCGCGGTGATCGTGAAAAACGATGAAGTCATCGCGACCGGCTACAACGGTTCTCCGCGCGGCGAGGCGAATTGCTGTGACACCGGCGTTTGCTACTGCCGATCGCATGAGCTGCCACTCGACGAGACCGCTGCCGCGCACGGCTCGCAATATGGCTCTTGCGTGGCAGTTCACGCCGAGCAAAACGCGATCATCAGCGCGTCAAGGCAAGAGCTCCAAGGTTCTACGCTCTACCTGGTCGGCTATGACCCCAGGACAAAGAAATGGATTGAGGCAAAGCCCTGCAATATGTGCGACAGAATGATTCGCAATGCAGGCATTTTGAGAGTTGTGCGAAGGGAGATCGACGAATGAATCAAATCCGCTATGATGGCTCGGTCACGATTGCCGTCGGTGAATCCAGGCGCTCGACTCAGTGGAAAAACAAAGAGGTCTTATGGTCTCAGCTTGTGGAGCGTCTGAGTATTCCGACGAAGACGCCCGAGACCGTTGACGAATATAGGGGCTTTGCAAAAAGCAAGCGTGACGAGATCAAGGACGTTGGCGGTTTTGTCGGCGGCTCTCTTAAAGGCGGCCGTCGTAAAGCTGAGGCGATCATGCAGCGCCGGCTTCTGACCTTAGACCTTGACGACGTGCCGAGAAATGCGGACCCATGGGACACGGTTGTTCTGGTTCTTGGCTGCGCAGCTGTTCTTTACAGCACGCATAGTCATCGGCCAGAGGCGCCGCGTCTTCGCCTGGTTATGCCGCTATCTCGTCCTGTCTCTCCTGAGGAATATTCTGCGATCGCCAGAAAGGTCGCGCAGGACATCGGCATCGACATGTGCGACGATACCACCTATGAGCCGCATCGTCTTATGTACTGGCCCTCTGCCTCAATCAATGCTGAGTATCGGTATGAAGTCGAGGATGGGCCGTGGCTGAACGCAGACGAGCAGCTCGCTCGATACGTTGACTGGCATGACCCTTCTGAATGGCCGATCTCCTCGCGTCGAGCCGAGGCTTTACATAGGCTCGCGTCTCACCAGGAGAGCCCGCTCGAGAAAAGCGGTATTGTCGGCGCGTTCTGCCGCGTCTATGACATTCACGATGCGATCGAGCATTTTCTCCCCGATACTTACGAGAAATATGACGACAATCGCTATACCTACAAAGGCGGCTCAACCTCAGGTGGCTTAGTTCTCTACGACAATGGTGTTTTTGCGTATTCCCATCACGGCACGGACCCTGCAAGCGGAAAGCTTTGTAACGCCTTCGATCTCGTCCGTATTCACCTCTACGGCAATCTGGACGACGACACAAGTCCTGGTACGCCGTCGCACAAAATGCCTTCGTTTATGAAACTGCAAGACGAGGTTATGCAGATTCCCGAGGTTCGCGAAGAGCTTGCAAAGGCAAACTTCGAGCGCCTTAAGGACCGTTTTGACGACCCCGATGAAGACTATGATTGGGTAGGCCAGCTCACATGCAACAAAAACGGGAAGTTCGATAACACGATCAACAACGTACAGCTCATTATGGAGCACGATGCAGGTCTTCGCGGTAAATACTTCTACGATACTTTCAAGGAGCGAATGACGGTTTGCGGAGATCTTCCGTGGTGTAAGCTCGCCGATCGAATGACAACGACCTGGACCGATACCGACGACGCCGGCCTTCGCAATTTCCTTGAGATTAAGTATGAAATCGTAAACACTATGAAAATCGGTGACGCTGTACTTCTCGCGATGCAGAGTTGTATGCGGCACCCCGTTCGCGAGTATCTCTTGAGCCTCAAATGGGATGGAGTCGCCCGCGCGGATACGATCTTCATTGATTATCTCGGCGCCGAAGACACCGAATATACAAGAACTGTCACGCGCAAGGCCTTGATCGGCGCAGTCGCGAGAATCATGCAGCCCGGGTGTAAGCACGATCACATTCTTGTCCTTGTCGGCCCGCAAGGTTGCCGCAAATCTACGACCCTCGCCAAGCTCGGTAAGTCCTGGTTTTCCGATTCCTTCTATACCGTTCAGGGTAAAGAGGCCTATGAGCAGATTCAAGGCTTCTGGCTTATTGAGATGGGAGAAATGGCTGCGACTCGAAAAGCAGAGCTTGAGTCGATCAAGCAGTTTGTCTCTAAACAGTCAGATAGCTACCGTGCGGCGTACGCCAAACGCACGCAGGAGCATCCGCGGCAATGCGCTTTTTTCGGTACGACCAACGACGACGAGTTCCTGCGGGACGCATGTATTCGTGAACCAAGGTCAGGCGGCCGCCGATTTTGGCCGGTTACTGTCACGGACAAGGGGCGAGAAACAGGTGACTACTTTACCGCCGAGATCGTTGACCAGGTATGGGCTGAGATCGTCATGCGGTATTCCGCTGGAGAAAACTGGTATCTTGATAACGCAAAGATTGAGGCTGTCGCACGGCAGATTCAGGACGCGCATACTGAAATGAATGGTAAGCAAGGCTTGCTTGAACAGTTTGTCGAGCGTCTTCTTCCGAAGGACTGGGCTACAAGAAATCTGAGTCAGCGACTTGCATACTGGAATGATGGCTTTGACGATGAAAAGCAAGCAGGAACTGAGCGCCGCAAAGCCATTTGCGCTTTGGAGGTTCATTGTGAGCTATTCGGCGGAACCGTCAAGGACTACACCCCGCAGAAAACTCGTGAGTACAACGCCATGCTGAAACGGCTGCCAGGCTGGAAAGCTCGGTCACGAATCAACTACGGCGAGATTTACGGCCAGCAGCGCGGTTTTGTTCGTGAGGAAATGGAGTAGCGAAACGAGTAGCAAACCGAGTAGCAAAATGATTTTCGGCAAGAGTTTTGCTACTCGGGGCTGTAGCGAGTAGCAAAACACAAATCGAATTGCTACTCGTTTCGCTACGGCAAAAAGTCAGTGTTTCCAAGCCTTTCATCAATTTAGTAGCAAAGTAGCAATTATACCTATTGAACCCTATGGATTAAACCTAAAAAGACATAAAAATTTCCTTTTACCCTTAATCCGTAGGGTACATATACGCGCGAGCGCTATTTTGCTACTTCGCTACAACAGGAGGTAGCTTTGAAAGAATCAACAGTTGAAAGGAATATCCGTCGACAAGTCGAGGCCCTCGGGGGCGTGGCTTGGAAGTGGGTAAGCCCTGGACGTCGGGGCGTGCCTGACCGAATCTGTATTTTACCTGGACCTCATATCATCTTTGTCGAGCTTAAGCGTCCAGGCTTGAACGACGGCCGGAGCGAGCAGCAAAAGAAGGTCTTTCGTATTTTGGAGGGCTTGGGCTGTCATGTCTGGCTGATTGATGATGCAAGTGTCTTTCGTCAGCGACTTATTGAGATCGGGGTGCGTGTATGAAATACACGCCCTATCCCTATCAGGCGTTTGCTGAGAAGTTTGTCCTTGAGCATAAGGCCGCAGGGCTGTTTCTCGATATGGGCCTCGGTAAGACGGCGATCACGCTCTCGGCGTGTGAGAAATTGCTGCGGGACTATTTTGAAACAAGCAAGGTCCTTGTGATCGCGCCGCTCCTTCCCGCGAGAGAGACGTGGCCTGACGAACTGGCGAAGTGGGACCAGCTTGAGGGTTTGACTTATTCTCTGATTATCGGCACGGCGCAGGAGCGAATTGACGCGCTGCGTACTGACGCCGATTTTTATATCGTCAATCGCGAAAATGTCGTTTGGCTCGTCGACTACTACAAGAAGAAGTGGCCTTTTGACATGGTCGTGATCGACGAGCTATCGAGCTTCAAGTCCAGTAAGGCCCAGCGCTTTAGGGCTCTTCGGAAAGTCCGAAAGTATATTGACCGAATTGTCGGTCTTACGGGTACGCCAGCCCCGAACGGCCTACTTGATCTCTGGTCTCAGGTTTATCTCTTAGACGAGGGCGCGCGACTCGGTCGAACGTTGTCGGCTTACCGTGATACCTACTTCACGCCTGGCAGACGTGGGCCGAACGGAATCGTCTATGACTGGAACTTGAAGGATGGGGCCCGTGAAGCGATCTTCGCAAAGCTGAGCGATCTCTGTATCAGCATGGAAGCGACGGGCCTTCCTGAGAGGCTTACGATTCCCCATGAGGTCAAGCTCTCAGAAAAAGCGGCGGCTATGTACCAACAACTTGAAAGGACTATGCTGCTGCCCTTTGCAGATGGAGACGTTGACGCGGCAACGGCCGCGATCTTGACGAATAAGCTCTTGCAGTTGGCCGGCGGCGCGGTCTACGACGAGAATGGCAAAGCGCAGATCGTCCATGACCAAAAGCTCGAGGTCTTAGACCAGCTTATCGAAGAGGCGAACGGCCAACCTGTTTTGGTGTTCTACAATTACAAACATGAGTTCGATCGACTGCAAGCGCGGTACCCTCAGGCCGTTCATGTGAAAGAGGAAAATGTTGTCAAGCGGTGGAACGCTAAAGAGATTCCGATTCTTCTCGCGAATCCCGCAAGCGCCGGTCACGGCCTTAATTTACAATTTGGCGGTCATATTGCAATTTGGTATAGTCCGACTTGGAATCTTGAGTTCTTCCAGCAGGCGAACAAGCGTCTTCATCGGCGCGGGCAGACTGAGCCCGTTCTCATTCATACGCTTGTGGCAAAAGGTACGATCGACGAACGTATTTACGATATTGTCTTACGAAACAAAGAGGCAGGCCAGAACGCCTTGCTTGAGGCGGTCAAGGCCAGAATCAAGGAGGTAACATGACGGAAGAAGTTTTACAGTCGCTATCTGACGACCCGATGGTCGTACTCAATCGCGGCTATCGCGCAAAGGAGCGTATTGCCGCAAGGCAAAAACGCATTGAGGAGTGGCGGCAGATCGCCGAGTCTATTACGGCAAATCCTGAGAACGCTTCGAGCGGCGGCGGTTATCCTACAAGCAAGACAGAGAATTGTGTTGTCGCGATTATGACGCTGCAAGAAGAGATCAAGGATGAGATCATGGAGATCGCCGACTTTGAGCGGCAAACCTCTCAGATCATCAAGGAGCTTGTTGAGGACTTGAACTTCAAGACCGTTCTCGAGCTTCGGTATCTCAGCTACTTACGGTGGGAGGAGATCGCCGTCAGAATGAACTACACGTTCAGGTGGACCCAGGAGCTTCACCGCAGGGCTCTACTCGCATTACAGGAGGCAGCAAAAGCGCGTTAATTCTTATGAATTTGTGTTAGCGTATAGCATGAAGGTTTTGGCGAGCACGGCCATTGTCCTTCCTCCTGAAGAAGAGCGGCTGGAAACAGTCGCTCTTTTCATTTTGCTGCGTTTGGAGGTGGTGAGCGTGGCAGGCAAAATGACTCCGAAGATGCAAAAGTTTGTCGATGAATACCTTGTCGACCTGAATGCGACGCAAGCCGCAATCCGTGCAGGATATAGCAAAAAGACGGCTTACTCGATCGGCGTTTCAAATTTGAAGAAACCCGAAATTCAAGCCGCAATCCAAAAAAGACAAAAGTCGGCGGCTGAAAAGCTCGAGATCACGCGAGAGCGTGTCCTGAAAGAACTCGCTTCGATCGGCTTCGCGAAGGCTACCGACTTTTTGACGATTCAAGGCGGCCGTGTTGTCATTAAAGACTCTGACGACGTAGCCGCTGATAAGCTGGCAGCTCTCGCCTCTGTCAA
>OHBM01002530.1_pt1 | contig 12089 bp, 13 predicted proteins | sample 1577251 | NCBI WGS metagenome assembly OHBM01 (sample SAMEA3541557, study PRJEB24748) | human gut metagenome | biome: human gut; feature: human-associated habitat; material: faeces | place: China | collected 2012
CTGGACGATGGAATGGTTGTCAGCCTTGGCAAATGGGATTTCGCCGTGACGGACGCCGCAGGCTTTCTCACCTTGCCGTATGTGTGCGCTGCCATCACACACATCACCGGCGCCATGCAGAATTCCACCGTTTTAGCGAACCAATGCGGCCCGATCAGTGCAGGCTCTGCACCGTTCGTCTTTACCCCGATCCATTCTCCCATCTGGGCCAATCCTATGATCACACATACCGTTATGAACCGTATGGTCGCTGTTTTATCCGCCAGCCGGTCGGTATATACATCCACTATGTTCACCACCAGCAGCGCCATTGTGATCACTACGATCGCAGTATACAGATCCACACTTGCTCCACCTCTTGCTCATTCTTTGAGAAATCAACAATGTTCAAATTTCATCTTTTTACCACAAAAGCCCGGCTTTCGTCGATTCTTTGCTCCATACATTTTGTCGTTTTTGCACAAACCCTTATATATATATTAGTTAACCAATAACAATTTTATTTTACAATATTATGTCCTTTTCGTCAATCCTTTACAACTTGCTCTTCCCTGCATTTCGCACCGTCTCAGCGCCTTTTCGCGCCGAATCGCCCTCTTTGGACAAATCCGTCTTTTCCAGCACAAAAACGGTTCTTTTTGGAAACTTTGTGCAGTATCCACGCAAAAAAAGCCGCACGGCACCTTTTCCGGCACCGTCCGGCTCCCTCGGGTCATTTCACAACCAGTTATTTGCATGTTATGCCCATGTACAGGATGTTAAATCATTAACATCAGTTATCGGTGAAGATGAATTATCAGAAGCTGATAAGAAATATATGGAATTTGGTCGTCTTTTCGAGCAGCACTTCCTTAATCAGGGATTCGATACAAACAGATCTATCGAAGAAACCCTAGACCTTGGATGGTTACTATTATCAGTTCTTCCAAAGAATACATTGGACCGTATTGATAATGCTGTTGTAGATAAATTCTATGATCATGAAAAAGCAGTCAAAGAATTTAATTTACACGAAGATGTAGTCATCAAAGAATTGAAAGACGCTGTAACTAATGGCTAATCAGGTTGTCCCTACTAAAGGGAATTTGATGGCAACCAAGAAGTCTCTTGAACTTGCTAGACTTGGTTATGACCTGCTCGATAAGAAAAGAAATGTCTTAATTAAAGAAATGATGTCATTACTTGATGATGTAAAAGAAATCCGTGATGACATCACTGATTCTTATGATCGTGCTTATGCAGCATTACGTGAAGCAAATGAATCTTTAGGTATTATTTCTGATGTAGTAGAGGGTGTACCTATTGATGAAGGTATTAGTGTTAAGTATCGTTCAGTTATGGGTGTAGAATTACCTAAGATTGAATATGAGAAAACACCATTAAGAGTTGGTTATGGTTTTGAACGTGCGAACTCTAAGGTAGACTATGCTTATATCTGTTTCTATCATGTAAAAGAAATGACAGTAAAGCTTGCAGAAGTAGAAAACTCTGTATATCGTCTAGCGAATAATATTCGTAAGACACAAAAGCGTGCCAACGCTTTACAGAATATCTCTATTCCTCGTTTTGAAGCGACTGTAAAGATGATTACAGAAGCCTTGGATGAAAAGGACAGAGAAGAATTCTCAAGACAGAAAGTTATTAAAGCACAAAAGAATAGACAAGAAGCTGCAAAAAGAAAGGCATAACTGGTACCTCGTGTACCAGTTTTTTTTGATGCATTATAAAAGGATTGACCATTAGCTTTTGACCTCTGCTTTTCAAGGCAGTTATGATTTTGAAGAGAGTGATTATGGAGAACTTGAAGTTGTAGCAACATTCCATTACATTGTCTACAATGCAATGTCTATTAAAGAGATCAAAGCGTTTCTTTTAGCAAATAATTTATTAAGAATAAGAAAACAATCGCTTTGTGCAGTATAAATAAGTAGAGCATAAAGTGAGGTGTATGAAATTATGAGATTTGTCCAGAAATTGAAAAACATGATATCAAGTTGGTTGAATCATTTGTTGTACAAAGCTATAATGAGTTTGAAAATTATGGATCATTTAAATTTTCAAATGGAGGGATACAGCATGACAGCAAAGATAGCAATTGTGGATAAACCAATAAAAGCTGATATCACTGATGTAGCAGATTGGTTTTTGTTAAAAGGAAATATGTCAAACAAGAAGATTCAAAAGCTTTGTTATTATGCACAGGCATGGAGTTTAACACTTTTGGATCAGGATATAGCTAGTCATTCTGAATTTGAAGCATGGGTACATGGTCCAGTAAATCGTACTTTATACCAAGTATATGATGGCTATGGCTGGCACGAATTAAAGATTACTAATCGTGAAGAAACTATGGCTAGAATGGAAAAACTGTTCACTCCAGAGCAGGTTGAAGTATTAGAAGCAGTCTGGGATACTTATGGAGAGTATGGGGCTGATCAATTAGAGGCTTTAACCCATACAGAACTCCCATGGTTAGAACAAAGAACAGGTTTAGGTAAATTTGAAAGTAGTCATAATGTGATTTCTTCTACTACTATGAAGGAATACTATAATTCTATTAAAGTTAACTAAATGAGTAAGAGAAAGCTGATTGAAATTAAGAAAATTAAAAAGGAAAATTTTGTTCTTGCTAACCAATCGATTAACGCAAAGAATCATCCAGAAATTAATTTTAAATATTTATGGAAATGCAATGTGGGGTGTTTTAAAAGCTTAAGCAAATATAACTATAAGTATAAGGAAGAGAAAGTGTTTGATCAATTGCAGCAGTTTCTATATGAAGTGGATCAGTGCTCCAACTTAGATGAAGTTATTACTCAATACACATCTTCCAAAGGAAGCAAAGTGGATCCATCTAATACTTATTTACGAAGATTGAAAGCAACTTTTGAAGATGCATATCCAGAAGAAAAAGAATTATTAAAGTCTGGTATAATTCATATACATTTAAAAAGAAATGGTAAAAATAAGTTTGTTATGTTTGGTATTCATTATGAGAGTGTATTTTTTGTGCTAGCTTTTGATCCAAATCATAGTTTCAATAAACGAGCCTAACTCATCGAGTTAGGCTTTTTCACAATTCCCTTACATTATATGAAAAATTGAAGATTTTTTTTAATATACAGTTATAATGAAACTCGTTGGAGGGAAACTTATGAAAAAGAACAGCTATTTGTATCATGCTGGTACATCATTTTTCTTTTATTTCGCATTTGCATGTTACAATGCAATGCTTGCTTTATACTTAAGTGATATTCACTTTAATGCACAACAAATATCACTCATTACTTCATCAGCACCACTATTCTCAATATTTGCCCAGCCTTATCTAGGAACACTGGCAGACCGCTTCCGATCACCTAGAAAAGTATCTTTAGTGGCATTATTCATTACAGTAGTAATGAATGTTATCTTTATGTTATCACATCAGCTAATTATTCTATTAATTACTAGTGCGACTATTCTTGCCTTATTTAATGCAGTGACACCATTAACGGACAGAATTGGTGTTTCTTCACCTTATGACTTTGGTAAGATCAGATTATGGGGTTCTGTTGGTTATGCCATTAGTGCTCAGTTATGTGGTTTTGTTTATGATGTGATTGCACCTATTTCTATCTTCGTTATTTTCCTCTTTGGTACAATAACAGTTCTTATCTGTATCCTAAGAGTCAATGATCCAGAAGAAGTGCAAACAGACACTAAAGTAGAATATAGCTCAAAAGAAGCCTATAAGAGCCTCTTTAAGAATAAACAGTACATTATATTCCTATTAATCTCTTTCTTCTTCTGGGGCGCTTGTACAGCCAATTTCACATATATCTCAGTATTTATTAAATCAGTAGGTGGAACAGCATCCATGGTAGGTACATACCAGTTATTTGCGACATTATTTGAAGTACCTGCAATACTTGCAACTGACTTTATTATTAAGAAGTTCTCATATAAACATATCATGCTCTTTGCATGTGCCATGTCTGTAGTCAACTTTGTCTGGTATGCAACATTACCTAATCCAAATTTAATTGTGGCAGTATTTGTATTCAAAGGCTTATCTACTATACTCTTTACTATGATTACAGTAAGATTAATCATGGAAATTGTAGAAGATAAGTATGTCTCTACAGCTTTTGGCTTACAAGCAACAGTAGGTAGAGGAATTGGTGCTGCAGTCGTACAGTTAATTGGTGGAAAAATGATTGATAGCTTTTCTACAATGACACCATTCTATTTGTTTTTATCCTTATTAATTGTAACCGCTTTAGTATTATCCTTAACATTTAAAGAAAAACGTGCTTAATACCATAATTCTTACAACATTATTAAATAATTCTTAATCAAAAAAGAGTTGATATATTCGGCTCTTTTTTATATTTCTTAAAAATTTCTTAAGAAAGTTCTTTATTTTTTTTCCCAGAGTGATATAATAGTCATTGTCGAAAAGAAAGGGAGTGGATTACATGGATAAGAAAACTAAAGAAGTTGTAGATTTCATGGTAGACCGTATTAAAACTCAGAAGACAATGTTTATTCCAGTAGTCGCTATTTCAGCATTTGCATTAGTAGGTTATGCAGCAGCTGATAGAACAGCGCCTATTGTTCATTCAAATAAGCTTGAAGTACCATTCGGTACAGAATTAAAAGCAAGTGATTTCACTGTATCAGATAATAGAGATACAGTAAGTGTTATTAAAACTGAAATTGATGATACTTCTTATCAGAAGGATCAGATTGGAACTTATAAAGTTAATGTTACTGTAAAGGATGCATTCAACAATGAAACAACTAAAGAAGTTGAAGTTAAAGTTGTTGATACAGAAGCACCAGCATTAGAATCAGTAAATAATGATGGTTATGTAATCAATGTTGAAGCAAACGGCAACAATGATTTAAAACAGTACATCAAAGCAACTGATAATGTAGATGGTGATGTTTCTGATTTCATTACTTTCGATCGTGGCTTAGATACATCTGTTTTAGGTGAACAGGTAATCCATGCAACTGTTGAAGATAACGCAGGTAATAAATCAGAAAAAGACTTTACATTCAATGTTGGTGATACAATTGCGCCAGAAATGAATTTAAAGAATGGTAATATCACTGTTAACTATGGTGATGGTTTCGATATTCACAATTATGTTGATATTAAGGATAACTATGATGTGAACCCTACAGTTACTGTAGAAGGTAATGTAGATACTAGAAATATAACTGATGCACAGCCAATCAAGGTAACTGCAACAGATAGTTCTGGAAACCAGACTTCAAATGATTATGAAGTAAAAGTTGCAGATATGACTGGACCAGCAATTACATTAAAGAGCGATAATGTAGATGTGAAGTATGGTACTTCATTTGATCCTAAATCAAACTTAGCATCAGCTATCGATAACTTAGATGGTGATGTAACAGGTAAATTAGAAATTACTGGAACTGTTAATACAAACAAAGCTGGCGCTTATCGTGTTTATTATAGAGTCACTGATAATGCTGGTAATAGATCTGAAACAAGTGCAAAGATCAATGTATCTGCTGCACCAGTAGTACAAGTAAAAACTAACAACAAGAGCAACAAAGGCGGAAGCTATAACTTTGGTGGTCTTGGAGGAGGTGCTGCACAGGGTGGTATCGTTGGAACAGCACGTTCAAGACTTGGCTGTGCATATCGTATGGGTGCATCTGGACCAACAGTATTCGACTGTTCAGGATTCACTTCTTGGGTATATAGTCAGAATGGTAAATCATTACCTAGAACTGCAGCAGCTCAGTATAGTGGAACTTCAAGAGTATCTAAGGATGGCTTAACAGCTGGTGACTTAGTATTCTTCGCTGGAACTTATAAATCAGGTATCTCTCATGTAGGTATCTATATTGGTGGCGGACAGTTCATCCATGCTGCAAACTCTAAGACAGGTGTAGTTGTTTCTTCATTAAATAGTGGATATTATTCTGCACATTATGCAGGAGCAGGTAGAAGATAAGAAGGTTCAAAAAGAACCTTCTTTTTTTATGTATTGTGGATAAGTGTTGAGAACTTCTGTTGTGATATAGTGAGATAGTATTTCTTGATATGTGATAGATGTATCTAATTCGCTAATGATATCTGCGATAGATGTTGAATGCAGAAATGTGTCAAGTTCAGGAATAATGAGTTTTAGGATAGAAACAATTTCTATTGCGGTTAAAGAGCTCATAAAGGCTGTGTATTCTTCATTTATTAGAATATCCTGTTCTAAGAAATCTATTAGATCGTAGATACTTAATTGTTTTAATAATGTGATATCTCTGGAATATTCAAATTGATTGAGAATCTCATAGAAATCAGCACCTTCGTGACTAAAAGTTATTTGATAACTATCCTGTGGATAAATAATAGGAATCTTGTTGAAGGATGCAATAATGTTTTCTTTAAATAAATCAATCATAGGATAATGGAAAAAACTTATAATCGAATTTATTTCTTTAACTTCTTTTTTGTCATGAATAATTAAACCAGGTGAATTATAAATAGATATATGTGTTATGCATTGATGAACCACTAGTTCAAAGAAGTTAATCTGTAAGTCAAATAGAGATGTCTTAATAGTCTTTTCATAGTCTTCAATAAATCTTTCTAAATCATCAAATAGACTGCAGAAATGATTCTCTTCACTGAGTCTCTTTAAATAGTAAAGTACAAGATCAGTTCCTCTTAAATGATACATATCATGATAAAGAGGGATACCATCAATAAGAGGATAATCCAAATCTACGGAAATATCACAATAATGAAATAATGCATCTTTTCCTGTAACAGATTGAATAAAGAAAGGAATCTGTTTCTTCAAAACATTCAGATACTTTTCATTATTGATGGGAAGTAATTGAATACTCTTATAAATTCTTTGTATTTCTTTGATATCTGATTGTATAGATTGAATACCTTCGTCGAATGTTTCTCCATGTTCTAAAATATAATCTATAGTATCTAGAATATGCTTGAAGTCTTCTAAAGAAATAGAAGTACTTTGGTTATGGTTATAATGACAAACAAGTTCTTTGACTAGAGAAGGATCATAATTCTTCTCTGTATCTAATAGTCTCAATTCGATAGGTTCCACCTTCTTTCAATAATATTTCTATCACACGATTGATAGATTGATAGTGATAAAGTGCATTTCTGATATCTTCATCACTAGATGTAATATCTATTCTGCTTCTGATGATATAAAACATTGTGATAATATGCTTCAAATGAGAAATAGAAGAATAACCAAGAAAAGGTTCAGTGATAAAAACAGCTTTGTCGGAATCAGTTTCTATCCAATGCAGATTTCTACATACTTTGATCAAATGATTGGTAAGAATCATTTTCTCTTTTTTATTAAGTTTGCGATGTTCAATAATTTGATTCATAGGCACCTCCTGCTATTCTTAATATCATATATTCTAAAAAAGAACAAGAATTGAAAAAATAGCGAAAATATGGTAATATAAGGGCAGAAAAAAGTCATACACGTTTGTGTATGACTCATTTTTTTATCCATTTAATGTATAGCCCTGTGAGTAGTAAATGACTACTGGCATACCAGTTGTAATAGTATTGTACATAGTACCTGCAAAACTTACTGGAAGGTTAACACATCCGTGTGAACCACCAGACACATAAAGATTACCACCAAAACTAGATCTCCAGTTTGCATCATGGAAACCAATACCTCTATTGAATGGCATCCAATAACTTACAGGAGATTCATAAGGATACTTACCTGTAACAGGATCCTTAGTACCCCTTAATACTCTATTACGTTCTTTAGAATAAATATAATATGTACCAGCTGGAGTATAACGATCATTTGTCATCTTACCTGATACACAATCTGACTGAAGAACACACTGACCATTCTTATAAATCCATAGATGCTGACGAGATAAGTCAACTTCAACATAATTACCACCAAGACCATAATTCTCAGTAGACTGTTCTTTAGCACTATAAGCAGGAGCTCTCTTAACAGCCTTACCAGCATTTAATTCTTCTTTAATCTTTGCGATTTCTTCTGTCTGATTCATCTTATAACCATAAGTACCACCACTTACAGTTCTTACGCCTAAACCTGTTGCATTAAATGTATGTGTCTTACCAACAGTATTGGCTTTAGTTGCAAGTGTATAAACAAAGCTCTTCATACGTTTATTCCAGATTTCTTCGTTATAGCTATAAGTACCATCTTCATTCTTAACAAGCCATGTTAACATCTTTTCACTATTTAAGACTTCACTCTGATTGTTAGGTAGTTCATAAGTAATAGAAGTCTTTAAATATTTCTTTAATGTTTCAGCTTCAGATTTAACAGTTTCAGTTGTTTTTCCAGGGATCTTATATGCATCCTTTACTTTAGCAACATTTAAACTAGTTTTCTGAAGACCAACAGCTTTATTCACTGCTTCATAAACAGTCTCTTTATTTAAACTATTTCCAGCTTTTTCCTTTTGTACAGTAAATGAACCATTCTCATACTTCATACGTGCATCTGTAGGCGCTGTCTGGTTTTCATCCTTTAACTGATTCTTGCTGTAAAGAACATCCTTTAACTTATTTTCATCATAAGAAGTCTTAGTCTGAATAGTTTTCTTATTTCCTTTGTGATTAAATAAGTAGTTCTTGAACCATGTAAATGAATCCTGTTTCTTCAATAAAGCCTCAACTTTTCCATCAGGAACATAACTCATGTCAATTTCTTTTGCTGAAATAGTTTCGGTAGTCTTATTTCTAAACTTCATTTCTAAAGTGTAGTTTAACTGATTTTCAGCAATCTTCTTTTCTGCATCTGCAACACTTAACTTACCTACATTTACATTATTAATATAAGTAGAAGGTAAGAAGCGATCACTATAAGCTGTACCCATATGATGAATATAGAGGAATACTGATAATCCAAGAATCACGAGTACAGATACAATAATTACAATAATCTTATTTCTTTTCTGCATATTTGTCATGTTATCTTTCTCTCCCTTATACTACCCCTTCTAATTCATTGATTATAGCAAACATTTGTAAAAAGGTAAATCAAGATTTGTGAAATGACTTAAAAATACACAACTTGTACAAAAGAAGTTAGTTTTAACTTATTTATTTGTGAATAAATATTGTATAAATAGTGAGGTGTGATTGTTAGTACGTTGTGTGTAGTGACAAAGAATGTACAGAAATGTGTGTAGGTGATTCGAAAATAGTCTCTCTTAAATAAGCAATTCTTCAAATATTGGAGTATTAAATAGTATGGAGGATGTGACTATATAGCAATACCAACAAGTATTAAAACATTATTATCTGGCGATGTTGTTGAATGGGCAAGAATTGAATTGAAACAAACTTGGGATCCAGCAGCATCTTTGAAAACTATATGTGCATTTGCGAATGATCTTGATAATTGGGGCGGTGGATATATTATTATTGGAGTGCAAGAGGTTAATGGAAGACCCATTTATCCGCTAAAGGGAGTACCACCTGAAAAATTAGATTCTTTCCAGAAAAATATTTTTGCGAAATGCAAACTTCTTAGACCGTCTTATACACCGATAATTAGTGTTGAAAAATATCAAGGTAAGTATTTTATTGTAATATGGTGTCCAGGTGGTGATAATAGACCATACTCATCGCCAAAGACGATGGAGAGAAATAATAAAGAGAGAATACATTACATTCGTAAAGCTTCAAACACTGTGGCACCATCTGATGATGAAGAAAAGGATTTATTTAATCTAGCAAATAGGGTGCCGTTTGATGATAGAGTAAATCATCAAGCAGAAATAACTGATCTGAATATAACTTTGATTCAGAATTATCTGAGAGAAATAGGAAGTTCACTATATGAAAAATCAATAACTGGAGATTTCACTGAATTATGTAGTAATATGAATATTATTAGTATACTTCCGGAATACGTTAAACCTAAGAATGTAGGGTTAATGTTTTTCTGTACACAGCCAGATAAATTTTTACCGTAAAAGGCAAGTATGCTTTTAAGGATTGTCGTTTGCCAAACTATCTTCCAAAAGATGGATATACTACGCTTGTCATAGGTTTTGTAAGACTTAGTGGTAATAAACTGATTTTACCATATTCAAATGCTTACAAGAAAACACATAAATGTGTAGAGATTACCATCCCACCCACATTACTTGATAAGAAAGTTAGGGAAATCCGTATCATACCGAAAGCAAACGCTAGGTTCTTTGAAATTCAATATATCTATGAAGCTGAATGTATTCAAAGAAACTTAAATATAAATAATGCACTGGCAATTGACCTTGGTATTAATAATCTTGTAACAGCGGTATCAAGTAATGGCAAGACATTCATCATTGATGGTAAGCGACTTAAATCCATAAATCAGTGGTAGAATAAGCAAAATGCAGATTTACAGTCTGTAAAAGATAAACAAAATATTGGGAAAAGACCTACCAATAAACAAAAAGCCAATACTCGCAGCAGGAATAATAAGATTAATGATTATATGAACAAGACTGCACGCACAATCATAGATTATTGCATCAATAATGATATTGGAACACTTGTAGTTGGCTATAATGAAACTTTCCAGAAGAACAGTAGTATTGGTAAAGCCAATAATCAGACATTTGTAAATATACCTTATGGACAACTTTGTTTTAAGGTAGAGTACCTTTGTGAGATTAATTGCATTGTCTTTGTAAAGCAGGAAGAAAGCTATACTTCAAAAGCATCATTTTGGGATAAGGATGATATTCCTATTTACAATAACGACAACCCGCAAAGCTATACATTTAGTGGAAAGCGAATACATAGAGGTATGTATCAATGTTTAAATGGTAAATGTCTTAATGCTGATGTAAATGGTGCATTAAATATCTTGCGTAAAAGTAATGTTGTGTCCCTTGTGGGGCTATACAGTAGAGGCGAGGTGGACACGCCTGTAAGAATAAGGATTGCCTAGCAATAGGTGGAAACTTAAATATCAAACTTCTTAAAAAGAGCCGTTAGGCTCTCTGAAGCCCATTACCTTTAGGTGATGGGTAGTTCACACATGAAGCATTTATGAAACAGGAGTCAAAAGGAGCCAAAATTGGGCTAAAAGGAGCCGAAATTGAGGAAAAAGGAGCCAAAGTTGAGCCGAAAGGAGCCGAAGTTAAGGCAAAAGGAGCCGAAATTGAGGAAAAAGGAGTCAAAGTTGATGCAAAAGGTGCCAAAAAAGGAACTGAAAGAAGGTTGGAGATACTTAATAGAATGAGAGAAAATCCTTTTGTAACACAGGTTAAGCTAATGGAAGAGTTTAATCTATCTAGAAAACAGATTCAAAACATCATTCAATATTTGCGTTTAAATGGGTTAGTAGAAAGAGAAGGCTCTAATAGAAGTGGTAAATGGATAGTGAAGAAATAATATATTACTACATTTTCTGCACTGTATGATATTAGAAAAACATTGTATATATCGATGTTATTTTGATTTGTGATGAGAGTGACTGTTAAACACATTAACAAGTCGCTTTTTTTCACAGTTATTTAATATGTGTTATAATGAGATCAAAGTGAGGTAATGCTATGAAGATATATTATGAAGTACATGGAAAGGGTTATCCGATTATCTTATTACATGGGAATCAGGAAAATAGAAAAATATATGATCAATTAATCAAGGATTTAGAAAACGATTATCAATTAATCGCAATGGATTCACGTTATCATGGTAAATCTATTAAGAGTGGTCCTTTAACGCTAGACCGTATGGCTCAGGATGTGATGGATGTCGCAAATGAGCTAGATTTAGAAACATATGATGTCATTGGCTTTAGTGATGGTGCGAATATCGCACTTACACTTGCAGGTAAAGATGACCGTTTAAAACATATGGCACTTCTTTCACCTAATGCCACTCCTCAAGGCATTAAATGGTATTATCGTCTCCATATGTATATGACATTACTCTTATTGCCAATATTCTGTATATATGATAAGAGATCAAGAATACGTTTTAAGCTCATTTCATTTATGACAAAAGAGCCACATTTTACTGCGGACTATTTATCAGAACTCAAGATTCCAGCTTTATTACTATCTGGTGA
>OHBM01002533.1_pt1 | contig 12078 bp, 11 predicted proteins | sample 1577251 | NCBI WGS metagenome assembly OHBM01 (sample SAMEA3541557, study PRJEB24748) | human gut metagenome | biome: human gut; feature: human-associated habitat; material: faeces | place: China | collected 2012
ATCCTCGCGGAGCGTTTTTGATTTCATAGGACGAACTTTCCTATGAAATCAAAAAAAGAACTGACGCGGAGGTCAGTTCTTAAAGTCTTGATGATTTCATCTCTTTAAGTAGCTCCCCATCCGCACGGATGACAGTCATACGGTTCTTAGCCCTATGCCCAGATTCGTACTGTCAGGTGATACTCCTCTTCGGCGCTCCTTCCTTTCACAAGCTTTCTTCTGCCCCTGCTGCATCCGGCCTGTTACTCATAATTCACGCAACCTCTACTTTTCCTACAAAATCATACTAGCATTGTTCTCTGTTTTTGTCAACTTGAATATACTCAATTCTGGAGATCGCATCCACATACGGTTTCAGTTTTTCCGGAAATACCTTACCTGTCATCACCAGGTTTAAGTCTTCCTCCTTTACTTCCAGCAGCTTTTCCACATCTTCCAGAGTAATGATGTTCTGGTCAATGATCCCAAGGACTTCATCTAAGATCAGCACATCGCATTCTCCTGTTGCTGCTACTTTTCTTGCAAAATTAAAACCATTACGGATATTGATCAATTCTTCTGCTTTTTCCTCTTCCGACAGTTCTTCAAAAAATGTATTGGACTTTTCAAATCGGAAAACTTTAAAATCCGGTTCCAGCCGTTCCAGGATTTCCTGTTCGTCTTTTGGGGAGCAGCCCTTTAAAAACTGGATCATGATGACACGCTTATGCTCCATTAAGGCACTTAATCCTTTTCCAAGAGCCAGCGACGTCTTGCCAAGACCTTCTCCGCAAATGACTTCTACGTTTCCACGTTTCATTCTTTTGGCATTCGTTCCGGGGGCTAATGTTGGTACTATTGCTGGCATTGCAGCAAAGGCATCTAAGGTTAGAGGTCTTGTGTCTCTTGGTGGCAAGCTCATCAATCAGAATAGAGCAGCTAGGATGGCAACTCAGGCTCTCACTTCTATGGTGAGTGCAGGAGCAGACAGATTCGTAGCAAATCGTTGGGGTGGCTTCACACCAGACTATGCTACTTCTATGACCTTTGCGGGGGTCTTAGGTGCTATTGGTGGGGCTATTGCTAAGTCCGGTGGTGGTGAAATGGCAAGACGTTTGGATATGACCAAACGTGGTCTTGAAGAAGAGACCACTCGTCTTGCTGTAGGTGTTACTCCTCGAATGGAAGCTAAACCAAATGCTCAAGCTGCTCTGGCTAAAGATATGATGGATGACTTTGCTCAGGAAGGTACTGACATTGATCTTCATTATAAAGAAAGAGCAGCAAAGGAAGCAGCAGAAAAGGCAGAGCTTGAAAGAGAGCCAGAGATTGCTCAGGAAGGTTATGGTCTAGTAGGGGTAAGCCGAAGAGATCAGACTGTTACTGCTACTAAGGATGTAACTACTGAAGTAGCAGAAAACAAGAGTTCTGGTTACGACCCTCTAACTCCTAAAGTAATTGAAAATGATACTCCTAAGCCTGTACAGGATCTTCAGGAGGTTGCTACAAAGGCTTACAATGACCTTGTAGAGCCAGATTCGATCACTGATAGACTCATTAAGAATGGACAGATGTTCATCCTTACGGAGGCTAAAGCTCGCAAATGGGCTGCTCACTATGGTGTTGAACTAGACCCAGATGCTAAGGCTTTCAGTTTACCGGGTCTTGGGGTCTCCGTATTGATTCGTGAAAGAATCAATAAGAGAAACCTTACAGGTGTAGTAATGCATGAAGCTGGTGTCCATATTGCTCTTAAACAAATGCTTGAACCAAAGATCTATAATAAGGTCATTGGTATCGTTAAGGCTCGTATGGAACACTCAAAAGACAAAGACTGGATTTCTGCTACTAGAAAAGCTACAAGTCCAGAAGAAGCTCTTGCTTACTGGATTGAAAATATGGGTAATAAGCATAAGAAAGATAACATCATTATGGAAGTCCGTAAGGGTGTTGAACATTGGCTTGACCCTAACTATGATGCAGATCAGTGGGTTGCAGACACAGTAGCTGGTGCATTGAAACAGTATGCAGCTAAGAATAAAGATGTGACGAACATCGTAAACATGATTCTTGACCCAGATCTTCCTAAGAAGAGTAAACTGTGGGCAGCTGCTAGAAAAGCTGAAGGTAACAATCCAGAGCGGGTCTTTAAGTATTGGATTCAGCATAATCCAGACAAGAGATCGGCTCTCTATAGGGCAATTAAGAAACAGGCTATTTCCTACTATGGTAAGGCTGATGTGACTGATAAAGAGATCGAAGACTATGCGTTGAAGACCTTTTTCAATCCAGACCTCTATAGCAGTGATAAGACATTTACTCCTAGTGGTAAGGTGTCTTCAGAAGCAGCGGACGCTAACGCTGTGAAAGAGAAAAAGACACCTGTTTATCCAGACACAGAGAACAGAGCTAGAGAGAGAGCTGACAATGCTCAGGGAGACCTTGAGAAGATGCTGGTCAGAAATGCTCAGGAGACTATTCATAAGGATGCGCCCGTGCAGACTATGCCAGATGGATCTCATGTTGTCGAAGGTATTACTTACTCTAAAGATAACCCTAATGGTGAAGGCATTGCCCAGACTGTAGAGGATCTTGGAGAGATTGACTACTCTAAGGAGCATAAGCAGCAGACTGTCTTTGATGATGTGTCTGATAAAGGTGAAAGCTCAAAGGTGCGTCAGGGCTTCTTTGGTCGCTTAGGTTTGTGGCTGGAACATGGTTCATTCGTAGGTAACATCTATGGTATCATGAGAAATTCTCATTCTCGTCTTATGCAGATGGCTTCTAACATCCTATTTAATGACCCTCGTATGAAAGCTAACTATAATGAGTGTCTTTCCGCTGAAAGCATTAAACAGATGATGCTTGACCGTTGGAACTCTCAGTATATTGCTTTCCTTGATAAGAGACAGCAGTATATTAGAGATACCTTTGGTGTCTTTAATGGTCTTCAAAGAAACCACTTCATTCATAAAGTCAACGAACAGATCATTGACTGTTACAATGCGAAGGCTAGAGGAGACACTATCGCCATGAAACAGTTCTCCCCAGAGATTCAGAGTTTGGCAAGTGACATGGAAGAGCTAACTGGTGACATCATGAGACAAATGCAGAAACGCTCAGAAACCCTCGGTGGTAGAAAAGGTCTTGGGTCTTTACTGGAACAGTTTGACACAGACAACTCTGCTAAAGAGTTCTTCCGTATCACAGATGAAGATAAGCTCTATGAATGGATGGGTCGTAACTACAATGATATGAATGATGTCTTGGAAGATCTTACTGAATATGCTAGGCGTTTCATGGACAGAGATGCTGAGACTAAATACTTCATTGAGATGAAGAAGCGTGAGTTTGAGGCTAAGAAGAAGACCTATAAGGGAAAGAAACCTCTTCAGTGGGTAGAACCAACACAGGAAGAGATTGAAGAACACCTCGAACAGGCTGCAAAGAACTGGGCATATGGGCGTGTTGATAAGAATAACTCTCGTCTGAACTTTGATCTTAAAGACACAAAGCTGGACAATCCATATACAGCTTTCTCTGATTCTTTGAAGCATCGTTTACCTATTGATACTTCGGGTGTCATGAAGCTGAAGAATGGGGTTGAATTTAGCTTTGATAAGGATATCAGAAGCTATGACCTTGATGGTTTCTTGCCACAGGTCATGAACAGACTCAGTGGTGAAATTGCTCTTAGGGCTACCATTGGTGACTCTAAGGCACAGAAAGAGTTCTATAGTAAGATCGCTCAGGAGCTTGCTAAGAACTCTCCAATCAGAGATGGTAACAGAGAACTTGAAGCAATGCAGATGGGTCTTCATAAGATTCTTGGTATTGGGTCTTATAATACCAATGAACAGAAGGGCTGGGATGCTTTCTCTAATTCTCTCAGAAGCCTGTCCTATGCAAATGTTGGTGGTAACATGACCTTTGCACAGCTGGGTGAACTTGGTGGCTCTATTGCTTATGGGGGTTGGAAAGTATTAGCTAACAATATTCCTTTCTTGGGAAACTTAGCTAAGAATCTTCGACTTGGTAAGGATGGAGCTGAGATCGTAGAGAACGTCACTAGAAAGATGTATGCAGAAGATATTGCAACTAGAGGGTGGAGTACATCTGCTTCTACAGATTCTAAGATCTACAGACAGATCTTTGATAAAGTGTCTGCTGATGACCCTACACCATCTCTTAAAGGTAGGGCAGCAGATGCTGTCAATAGAAACATTAAGAGGGCAGCTCTCATTACATCTTCTGTCAACTTCATGCCTAAACTGACCAATGCTATGGTTCAGTCTATGAGACAGGCAGCTATTGAAGATGCATTGAAGTGGGCTAGTGGTAAACATGTTGGTTTTCTCCGTAACCCATTCTCTAATAAGAAGCTAGCAGCAGCTGGTATTCATACCTCTAAGGATGTTGATAATGTCCAGAAAGCTATCAAAAAGTACCTTATTGATGAAAAAGGTAATCTCGATCACTGGATGGATGAAGACCCAATGTCCTTTGCTAAGTTTAAGAAGCTCATGGATAATGAGTCTATGAGAGGTATCCAGCAGCAGTCCATTGGTAACATGACACCTTTCAAAGAGAAGCATAGACTCTTCTTCCAGTTCAAAGACTTCACTATGAAGGCAATGAATCAGCAGTTTATGAGAGCCTTAACGTCTCATGAAAGAGATGATGCTCTTGCTGCTCTGTATTCCTATGCTACCAACACTGCGTCTTACTATGCAATGACTGTAGCTAAGTCTTATATGTTCTATCCAAACGATGAACAGAAGAGACAGGAATACATGGAGAAGAATGGCAATTTGGAGCATGTCTTAAAATCTGGATTCTTCCGTATGTCTATAACGGCTCCTTTGTCATTTGCAGCCGATGCTTATGAAGCTGCTACAGGTAATTCTATGTATCGTACTACGGTCGATAATACCCGAAACAGCAGATCTTCGGATGACTCGTGGGATAAGAGAGTGTCTGATGTAGCTAATCAGACCCCAGCACTCGGTATGTTTGGTAGACTGTACAATGCGGGACAGGGTGCATATCATCTTGCAAAAGGTGATGGCACTAACAAGGATATTGATAGACTCATTCAGGCAGTGCCTCTTGGGTCTTACCTCGGTATGTCCTACATGGGTTCGATGATTAAGGAACACTACAATCTTCCAGACAAGAGATCGGACTACACTAAGGGACAGAAGAAGCCTAGAGTAAAGAAGACACAGAAGCTACAGAAACTTGGTAGTGGTACTAAGACCAACAAGACAGCTTCACTTATTACTGCTAAGCCAAAGGCAACAAATAAGACACAATCTCTACTGTCTAGTAACAAGTAACAAGAAGGGGGAATAATGATGAATGAAGTAAATGGGAAGGATGTTTTCTTTATAACACAGATTCTTCTTATGCTAGGAGCGTTCTGTGGTCAGATACCCTTCTGTGCTGGGGTGCTTATGTTTGAACTAGCAATCCTTTGGTTCGTTATTCTTCCCATTTTTATTTTGGTATGTATCAATGTGATCTTTGGTGGGGAGGTGTGCTTTATTGCTACCCTTCTTACCATTGCCATTGCTATTTACTATTTAGTATTTCAAAGGAGATGGATAAAATAAGTAACGAAAGAAAAGCTCAGATCTTTTATCAGGGTGATGGAACTCAAACACAATATTCGTTTCCGTTTGACTATCTTAGAAAGGCATTTGTGCATGTCTCTCTGATTTCTGATGAGAAAGTTGAAGAACTCACTCAGGGTACAGATTACACAGTAACAAATCGTGTAGTTACTTTAGCTGCTCCTACAGGTCTCAAAATTAAGATCTATAGACAGACAGCAACGAAACCTCTTGTAGGGTGGGCAGATGCTTCCGTTCTTAGAGCAGCTGATATGACCGTACAGTCTACGCAGCTTCTCCACCTTGCAGAGGAGACTTCTGACCTTGCTCAGGATGGTGGTCTTTCTAAGGATGGAACTGATAACATCTGGGATGCTAGGTATAATAAGATTAAGAATCTTTTAGACCCTACAGAACCCGGTGATGCAGTTACACTTAACTACATCACAAAGAATCAGAACAGTCTCTTAACGCAGCTTAGAAATACAGGAGATACCCAGAATGCTTCTATTGTAGCTACTGGGGATGCTCAGAACGCTCGTTTGACTGCTACAGGAGATAAGCAGAATACCCGATTGACCACTACAGGAGAGACCCAGAATGCTTCTATTGTAGCTACTGGGGATGCTCAGAACGATCGTTTGACTGCTACAGGAGATAATCAGAATACCCGATTGACCACTACAGGAGATACCCAGAATACTCGTTTGGTAACTACTGGTAACTCTTATATCAGCACTATGACCCCTTTAAGAGATACTACTGCTACTAAAGCTACTGAAGCTAACAATAGTGCGGAGCTGTCTAAGAAGTGGGCTGTGTCTTCCTCTAGTCCAGATGGAGATACAAATAGTAAGTCCTCTAAAACTTGGGCTGAGGCAGCTAAAGTGCTTGCTAATAGTGCAGATGCTTCCGCTAGTGTTGCTCAGTCTAGTGCTACAGCATCTCAGAACAGTGCTTCTAGCTCTGCTTCTAATGCAAGTGTAGCTACTCAGAAGGCAACGGCAGCATCTTCTAGTGCTACAGCAGCAGCTTCTTCGGCAGCTAATGCATCTACAAGTGCTTCTAATGCAAAGACAAGTGAAACTAAAGCAGCAGCTAGTGCAGCAGCAGCAGCTCAAAGTGCTATTGATGCTGCTAAGTTTGACCCTTCTAGCTACTACTTAAAGTCAGAAGTAGATAACAAAATAGGAGCTGTCTGGGATGAGCCACTAAACTGGGATCAACTAGAAAATCAGACTACTGTAAAAGAGGGATGGCTTATAGTATATGATACTTCTGGTAATCCATGGTTACTTGAATATAGTTTTTTACAGCATCTGATAACCAATGCTCTTGACTTATCAGCCTATGCTCTTAAAACTGCTATCCCTACAAAAACATCTCAGCTGACAAATGATAGTGGATTTGCTGCAATCAATAGCAGTGGGCATCTTGTTATTAACGGAAGTGAGTTGTGGATAGAATGAGTGATCTTGGTGCAATTTTTCATGTAAAGAAAAGCGGGACACAGTATGATGCCCATGCATATACGACAACTGATGAGTGTCCAGAGCCGAACCTTAAATTGAACTTTAAGGGGACAGCTGCATACGTTAAGCTGGAAGCTAAGGGTAGTGGGGATGTACCTTGCTATGTCAAAAAGAGGAATGAAGGAGTCTTTCAGGTAAAGAAGGAAGCAGGAGTGCCAACTGGCTCTACTTATATATATGGTACGGGTACATTTACAGTTCCTTCGCAAATACATGTTATTGAGTTATATGGTGATTTTAACACTATATATGCAGGAGTAACTCCTAACACAACACATTCTATTTTCATAGATATAACGCAACAGGGGCATGTGCACTGGGACATACAAGTGGGATGTAACTCACATAACAGAGTCTATATAAATGATACTTTTATCTCTGAGATGGAGGAGGAACCTAGTGATACTATACGGATTTCTTGGTCTCCCGAAATCAACAAAATATCCCCCACGGTAACTGATTATTAACTAAGGAGTGTCTTTTGGCACTCCCTATTATATTTATATTAAGAAAGGGGGCTACTTGGATATTCTAAATAGTATTGTTGCTATTTTAACAGTAGCTAGTTGTCTGAGTGCTGCTTTTAACTATGTTGTTATCAGACCATTACAGCATGCTATTGACCTTAATAGCGATGTATTACATGAGTTGAAAAGAGAGATCGAAAGGAGTGTAGCAGACAGGCGTGCTTTGGATGTTCGTGTAGCAGCTCTTGAAGAAGCTCATAAAATCAATTCTAAGCGCCTTGATGAAATATGCTCTTCATTAAACGAAAAATCAAAGAAATAATCAGTACATTTAAGATTAAAAGAAGTGACAAAGACTCCATGAGACTCATTAAGTGGAGTCTTCGTTACCTTCTGTTTTGTTTGGTGCTTTATTTGGGAATGACCTTATATGAATGGGTCGTAACAGGTCATGCTAACTTATCTGAATTTAGACAATATATAACTGCCGTTGGGGGCTTGACTATTGCTATTCAGACCTTTAGTAAATGGCTAGTAGATAGCGACCATGATGGTATTCCAGATGAAGCCAAAAAAGATAATGAAAGGAGATTCCCACCATATGACCCCAGATGAATTTATTGATTTTATCGGAGACACAGCTGGTAAGGTTTGTGCTGAATACAATCTTCCAGCTTCCGTATGTATCGCTCAGGCTATTCTTGAATCTGGCTGGGGTAGGTACTGTATTGGTCAGTTCAACTACTTTGGTCGTAAATGGAATGGCTGGGGTAACTATGTACGGCAGCAGACCACAGAATATGAGAATGGTAAGTATGTAACTATCTACGACAAATTCCAGTCCTATTCGTCTCTTGAAGATGCCATTAGAGACTGGTGCGTCCTCATTAAGGAAGAGCCAGCGTATGCCGAAGCTCTTGCAGTATGGGAGAATGGCTGGTGTGTAGAGGACTTTGTATGGACACTTGCACCTGTCTATGCTACAGACCCAGACTATGCTAGAAAGATTATTGCTACTATGGAGGCTAATGACCTCTATAGATTTGATGGATGGGGTGATGAAGATGCCTAAGATTAACAGTGCTATCATTGACCAGATTGCTCAGCTTGAGGTCGATGCCCTACTTGATGGGCTGACAGACCCAGAGCTTAGACGCAATCCAGCTTTCCTTGATAAGGTCAGACGCTTCCTCAAAGAGAATCAGCTTCAGACCACTCCTGAAACACCGGGGGTAGCTGAACTGATGAAGAGGCAGCAGACCACAGATATCCCGATCTTTAAGGAGGAGGTAGGTGCCTTTGCTATGGACGGAAGACCAAATTAAACAGGCACATAAGGACTTCCGGGTATTTGTGTTCATGGTCTGGAAATCTATCGGGCTTCCAGACCCTACACCTATACAGTACGATATTGCAAAGTACCTTATGAATACCCCAACTGACCGAAGCATCATAGAGGGGTTTCGAGGTGTCGCTAAGTCCTTTTTGACTTGTGCATACACCGTATGGATGCTTTGGAAAGACCCTCAGATCAAGGTCTTGGTTGTGTCGGCATCCAAAGATAGAGCAGATGCAAACGCTGTATTTATAAAACGTATCATATATTTGCTTCCCTTTTTGGAACCTTTACAGACTCAAAAGGGACAGCGAGACACTCAGAACCTATTTGATGTTGGTCTTGCAGTGCCAGATATTTCTCCATCAGTAAAGTCCGTTGGTATCACTGGTCAGATCACTGGGTCTCGTGCAGACCTTCTAATTGCAGATGACGTAGAAGTCCCGAATAACTCTGGTACTCAGGTGCAGCGTGATAAGCTAGGTGAAGCAGTAAAGGAATTTGATGCAGTCTTAAAGCCGGGTGGTAAGATCATCTATCTGGGTACACCTCAGAATGAAATGAGTCTGTACAATGAACTTACCAAACGTGGCTATAAGAGACGTATTTGGACTGTACTGTACCCTTCTTCGATCACTGAAAGGGAGACCTATGGGTCTGATTTAGCACCATTCATTGCTGAACCGTATGATGAAGACCCAGAGAAATATGCAGACAAGTTAGTACCTACAGACCCCGATAGATTCAATATTGAGGAAATTGAGAAGCGAAAGCTGTCCTATGGTAAGGCAGGGTTTTCTCTTCAGTTCATGCTCAATACGAACCTCAGTGATGCCGAAAAGTATCCATTGAAGGTCAAAGATTTCATTGTGTCTGACCTCGATATGAAGCAGACCAGCCTCAAATGGGCATGGTGTTCAGATGGCTCTAAAAGGCTCTCAGACGTGCCTTCAGTGGCTCTTAAAGGAGATTACTTCTATAGTCCTTTGAGCCGATCTGAGGAGGTTTCAGAGTATTCTGGAACGGTTATGGCAATAGACCCTAGTGGTAGAGGTAAGGACGAAACTGCTTACTCTATCATTAAGTTCCTCAATGGCTACCTCTTTATCATGGACATCGGTGGTTATCATGAAGGGTACTCTGAGGGGACTCTTACGACACTCGCTAACAAGGCTAAGTTCTATAATGTCAATGAAGTGGTTATCGAATCTAACTTTGGCGATGGTATGTTCTCTCAGCTGCTAAAACCTGTTCTAAATAGAATCCATCCTTGTGCCGTTCAGGAGATCAACAATAGACAGCAGAAGGAGAAACGTATCATTGATACTCTTGAACCACTCTTAATGAGTCATAAGATTGTCCTTAATCAGAGCGTTATTATGGACGATTATAGGGTCTACGAGAGACAACCAGCCTATAGCTTTATCTATCAGATGACCAGACTCTGTGATGAACGAGGTGCTTTGGCACATGATGATAGACTTGATGCTGTAGCTATGGCTGTAGCTTATTGGCATGATGTGCTTGATAGAGATGCTAATGTAGGTATGGAGGAGCATCTTGAAGAGGAATTAGAGATGTGGGCAGACCCTGATGGAGGTGCTTTGAACTGGGGTAAGCCAGAGGTCTTTAATGATAAGTTGAGTCTTGGTAAGATGCATATGAGTAGCTTGAACCCCTTCAGGAAGTCGTAAAATGCTTTCTGAGGGCTTCTAAGAGGGCTAGAAGGTAGTTTTACCTAAGACAGACAGGAAGCTCTTAGAAATAAAATAAGAGCATTCTAGCTAGTTGGTGCTTTCTACTGACTAGCTATTTTGTAACTATTTATAAATATACAGAATTATGTATAATTATAAATAAGGATAGGAAGAGTTTATTGTCAACCTAAATTCTTATTGAGACACAAATATACAAACTCACTAATTGAGACACCTAATGGTAGAAGGGAAGGAAAGTTATAGTATACATAATGATACTACATTCTGTTCTTCACATTATGAGTTGCATAATGAATATTCATAAATATAAGTTAGTTAGTAGTTAGTAGTTAGTAGTTAGTAGTTAGTAGATAGCTAGTTAGTAGCTAACCTTAAAGACTCTTATGGACTCTTAAAGCCTTCTTAAAGGGCTGGTCAGGTATCATAAAGAATTTCTAAACAATTCTAAAAGATAACTTTATGAGTTCTGACCGTAACCTTAACTCTAGCTACTATCTAGCTATTATCTATCTATATAAAGGAAATGTACTATGATTACTAAAATATCTTCTATTCTCAAGTATATCATAGTAGCTGTAGTTTCTTTCCTTCTTGGCTATGGCTGCTATGCTATTTTACATTCTACTACCACTGACTCTTCGTCTAAAGTGGAGAGTTCTGCAAAGGACTCTATTGGTACTGAGGTACTCCATGAAACGAACCATGTGACACTTAAAGAGAAGCAGCGGAATACAGACCCAGACTTGGTGGTAGATAACAGATACATTGCTGAGATCAATGGTCAGACCTTTGAGATTCCTAAAGAGTCCCAGAAGGTTTCCAAAGAGACTCCTAAAGGACTCCAGACCAAAGTGACCTCAGATATCAATATGACTCCAGTGGTCAAGAAAATGGCTGATCGGGAATACAAAAGGAACTGGGAAGTGTCTACAGGTCTTGGTAGATCTCATGATGGTCACTTCTATGTACCTATTGGACTCCAGAGGAACTACAACTATGATAGAGCCATTGAGGTGTCTATTGGACTCTCTAAAGACCATGTAGAGAACTTTCAGGTGGTTCATAAGTGGAAGTTTTAGACCTCTAGCCTCTAGCTATCTCTGTGTCTATATGCGGAGCGAAGCGGAGGCAGGGTCTTATAAAAATTTGGTAAAAATTGTGAAGTGTCTATTCATTCACTTGGCTGGCTCTTAATTCCCCCCTATGGTACTCTTTAGGTATTCTTCTGGTTCATCTTCAGGTCTGTCCTCGGGAACTCTTTAGGTCTTCCTCTTGGACTCTGTAGGATAGCTTCTTGGATTCTTTAGTAATCCCTATGCAGATAGATTATTTTCTATCTGTTGCTACGCGAAAATCAAACAGTGTTTAACTTTAAGGCAGATAGATTATTTTCTATCTGTTGCTACGCGAAAATCAAACAGTGTTTAACTT
>OHBM01002539.1_pt1 | contig 12058 bp, 9 predicted proteins | sample 1577251 | NCBI WGS metagenome assembly OHBM01 (sample SAMEA3541557, study PRJEB24748) | human gut metagenome | biome: human gut; feature: human-associated habitat; material: faeces | place: China | collected 2012
GACGATTATGAAAAAAGAAGATTTAAGAATAGTATATATGGGTACTCCCGATTTTGCGGTAGAGGCCCTGCGTCAATTAGTAGAAGGCGGTTATAATGTAGTGGGTGTGATTACAATGCCCGATAAACCTGCCGGACGCGGACATAAGATTCAATATTCTCCTGTCAAACAATATGCGCTCGAACAGAATTTACCGTTGCTTCAACCGGAAAAGTTGAAAGATGAAGCTTTTGTGGAAGCGTTGCGTGAGTGGAAAGCGGATTTGCAGATTGTAGTTGCTTTCCGTATGTTGTCCTATTGCTATGGAAGTTTCGAAAGCCACGGGAGGAATTCCGTCTTTGACGGCCGCCGTTGTGGTGGTAGTCGGTCTGTTCGGGGCGGTGTTCGGTTTCAAGGTACTTCGGGTAGGTCATGTGGGGAGTCCTATTGCGCAAGGTCTTTCTATGGGTACGGCTACTCATGCGGTCGGTACTTCTACAGCAATGGAAATCAGTGGGAAATATGGAGCATACGCTAGTCTGGGATTGACTTTGAACGGAATTATGACAGCGATTTTCACACCGACAATTCTTAGATTATTAGGTGTGATTTAACAAAAAAGCTGTTATCTTTGTTATATATAGAAAATCATCACAGATTATAGAGGATTGATTTGATTTTCAATAGGTATGGTCATTGGGGTGAGCATTGCTTATAAAAAGTCTATCCGCATTTAGTAGTAACAGAGCATTCTTACAGCAGTCTGATAACTATTGTCACTTTGAATGAAATGAAGATTCTGTGATTTGTGGTGAGAAAACAAGCAACCCATATTTTATGATAGAATTTAAAGATATAACTTTAGCGGATAAAGACTTGATACAGTCCTTTACCTTAGGCAGTTTGCGTCGTAATTGCGACTTGTCGTTTGCCAATCTGTGTAGTTGGATTTTCCTGTACCAGACTAAATATGCTGTGATGGATAATTACCTGTTGCTGCGTTTCTATGCGGGAGAAGAATTGGCCTACATGATGCCCGTCGGAACTGGAGATGTGAAACCTGTTCTTGAAGCATTGATAAAGGATGCTGAAGAGATGGGGGCAAAATTGCGTATGCTGGGGGTATGCGTGGGGATGAAAGCGGATATAGAGGCGGTGATGCCCGGACGTTTCACTTTTACAGAAGACCGGGATTACTTTGATTATATCTACTTGCGTACTGACCTGGCAACCTTGAAAGGAAAGAAGTTTCAAGCCAAACGTAATCATATCAACAAGTTCAAGAAGCAGTATCCTGATTATGAATACAAACCGTTGACTCCAGATCTGGTTCCCGAATGTTTGAAGCTGGAAGAGGAATGGTGTCGTGCCAATAACTGCGAGGAACAATTGGCATTGGGGGCAGAACGTAAGTCCATGACATATGCCTTGAACCATATGGAGGCGTTGGGTTTGACGGGTGGCGTGCTTCATGTCAACGGGAAGATTGCCGCTTTTACATACGGTGCTCCCATCAATCATGAAACATGGGATACTTGTGTTGAAAAGGCGGATACGGGAATAGAAGGGTCGTATGCCATGATTAACTATGAATATGCAAATCATATCGACGAACAATATATATATGTAAACCGCGAGGAAGACCTTGGCCTGGAAGGTTTGCGCAAAGCAAAACTTTCTTATCAGCCCGTTATTTTACTCGAGAAATGTATAGCAGAGCTCAATGACCACAAAAGATGAAGTGAAAACATTATGGAAACTCTGCTTCAATGATAGCGATGAGTTTACCGACTTATATTTCAAGATGAGATATAAGGATGAAGTGAACAGGGTGATTCGTGAAGACGGAAAGATTATTTCCGCATTGCAGATGATACCTTATCCTATGACTTTTTGTGGTGAGGTGATTTCTACTTCGTATATATCGGGTGCTTGTACGCATCCGGATTACAGGAAGCATGGAGCCATGAAACGCCTACTGAAGGAAACGCATCGGTGTATGTATGAAGATGGAGTTTTGCTGGCTTCGTTGATTCCTGCAGAGGAATGGTTGTTCGGTTATTATGCCAGGTCGGGATATGCTCCAGTTTTTGGGTATGCGGTTGAGCAGGTAAGGGTAGACAGATTACGCCCTGTGCCCAGTTGCCGGATAGAGGTATGCGAATTTCCCGGTGTGGAACATTATCATTATTTTGATTCCCGTATGCATGGGCGCAGGAGTTGCATTCAGCATCCTAAAGAGGATTTTCTAGTTATAATGGCCGATTTAAGACTGGGTAATGGCAAATTGCTGGTTGCCCGGGAAGCGGATAAAATAGTGGGGATGGCATTTACGGTAATGGGGGATGATACATTATATATAAAGGAATTGCTGGCAGATACGGATGCGGTGCAGGATACTTTATTGTATGAAGCGGCCCATATATATAAGGTACAGCGTATGGATTATTTTATTCCATCGTCTGCCGATACTTTGTTTTTGGGGATGGCAAGAGTTATCCGTGCAGAGGAGTTGTTGAAGGTTTTCGCCCATAAGTATCCGGCATCCGAACTTTATATACATATTGAGGGGGATGAAGCTATTCAGGAGAATAACGGCTATTATACGGTACGGGGTGGTATCTGCTTTCGTGAGAGAATACCGGAAAAAAAATATCACACTTATACGTTGGATGGTTTTACCCGGTTGTTACTGGAAGCGGAGCATCCTTATATGAGTTTGATGCTGAATTGATTTTCATTACTGGTTGCATAGGTTGAATTTCTATGTTTAAGATTGATAATCTGTGGAGTAAAAATCCGGATAGGTTATTAGTCTTCTTTTGTCAGAATACGTTCCAGCTCTTCTGCAGTCAGTCTGAGATGGAATTGTCCTTTATAAGCCACGGATATGCCACCTGTTTCTTCTGAAACGATAATGGCCAATGCATCTGTTTCCTGCGATACGCCCATGGCAGCCCGATGCCTTAATCCCAATTCTTTAGGGATATTCAAGTCGTGAGATACCGGGAGAATACAACCGGCTGCTTCTATCCGTTTATGGCGGATAATCATGGCTCCGTCATGTAATGGACTGTTTTTGAAGAAAATATTTTCTATCAGTCGTTGGTTCACATTGGCGTTGATAATTTCTCCTGTACGGATGATGTCATTCAGAGGTACACTTTTTTCGATGACAATCAGTGCCCCCACCTTCCCTTTGCTCATGCTCATACAGGCAAGTACAATCGGCATAATATCCGCTTTTTCCGTCTTTTCCTGCTTGTTTCCCGTCAGGAAGCGGAAAAAACGTCCCAACTGTTTATGCGAGCCCAGTGTGACAAGGAACCGGCGTATATCATCCTGAAAAAGAATAATCAGGGCTAGGACACCTACACTGACCAATTTATCGAAGATAGACCCTAGCAGTTTCATTTCCAAAACCTGAGATACAATCAGCCAGATACCTATAAATACTAGGATACCGATGAAGATATTGATAGAACCCGAATCTTTCATCAGACGGTAAGTCTGATAAAGCAGATAGGCTACCAGCAGGATATCGATGAGGTCTTTTATACTAAAATCAATAAACATCTTTCTAGAATTAAAAATTGAAAATTAAGAATTAAAAGGCAGCGGAGTTTTTCATCTTCTGTACTATCTTCACGGTTTCTACAGCAGCTTTTACATCGTGCACTCTGAGAATATCCGCTCCTTTTAGTAGGGAAATGGTATCCAGCACTGTTGTTCCGTTCAAGGCATCATCAGGGGTTCCGCCTAGCAGCTTGTAAATCATTGATTTACGTGATATACCGACCAGTAACGGTAGTTCGAACAGGCTGAATTCTTCCAAATGATTCATCAACTGGTAATTATGTTCCACTGTTTTTCCGAAACCGAAACCAGGGTCCAGAATAATATCTTTTACTCCTAAGTCGCGTAATTTCTGTACTTTTTCCGAGAAATAGAGAAAGACTTCTTTCAACAGATTGTCATAATGCGGATTCATTTGCATATTTTGCGGCGTGCCTTGCATATGCATAATAATATAAGGTACTCCCAGCCTGGCAATCATGTTGAACATCTGCGGGTCCATTTCTCCGGCGGCAATGTCATTGATGATTGCCACTCCGTACTCCTCTACACACATCTGGGCTACATCCGCACGGAAAGTGTCCACGGACACCACACAACCGGGATGATAGCGATTGATGATTTCCAGTCCGGTACGCAGACGGCGCATCTCTTCCTCGGGGCTGATGTGCTCGGCATTGGAACGTGAGGAATAGGCACCTATATCAATGATGGAAGCTCCTTCTTCTATTATTTGGGAGGTACGGTTGATAATATCTTTTTCCGTTTGCTGCCGGCTGCCGGCATAGAAAGAATCGGGTGTAACATTCAGGATTCCCATTACTTGCGGATGGGAGAGATCCATCAGTTTCCCATTAACATTAATATATTTGACGGTTTTGGTTTCCATTGTTTACGGCTTGTCATTTAGGTCGTACAAAAGTACGCACAATTCTTGAGTTTTTGTTATTTCATGAACTATTTTTCAGTTATCTTTGTTGCAACTTAATTTAAAAGCAAAGCGAAAGATGGATATTTCAGCTTTATATAAGTGTTTTACGGAATGCGGCAAGGTAACTACCGACAGCCGTAACTGCCCCGAGGGTTCTATGTTCATAGCTCTGAAAGGGGAAACATTCAATGGAAATGCATACGCGCTTCAGGCGCTGGAAAAGGGTTGCCAGTATGCCGTAGTAGATGAAAAAGAATATGCCGCCGATGGGCATCCGCGTATCTTGTTAGTAGACGATTGCTTGAAAGCATTGCAGGAACTGGCTAATTATCACCGGCATAAAATGGGTACCCGAATCATCGGCATCACGGGAACCAATGGGAAGACTACTACCAAGGAATTGATAGCCTCAGTGCTGCAAAAAAGATATGAAGTGCTTTATACACAGGGTAACTTGAATAACCATATCGGTGTTCCTCTGACTTTGCTGAGGCTGACTCCCGAGCATGAACTGGCTGTCATCGAGATGGGAGCGAACCATCCGGGTGAAATCAAGGCACTGACCCGTATTGTAGAACCGGATTACGGTATGATCACTAATGTGGGTAAGGCGCATTTGGAAGGCTTCGGGTCTTTTGAAGGGGTCATCAAGACTAAAGGTGAGTTGTATGAGCATCTGCGTTACAATGGCAAGCATATTATTTTCATAGACAAGGACAATGAGTATCTCACAGCTATCTCTCAGGGCCTTACCCGCATTTGTTATGGTATGGAAGGAGGAGAGGGACTTTATATCAGCGGCAAGCTGGGCGCTTGTGCTCCGTTTCTTTCATTTGAATGGGAACACGAGGGACAGAAGTTCGAAGTGAATACCCACCTTATCGGCAGTTATAACATGAAGAATGCATTGGCCGCCATTACGGTGGGCCGGTTCTTCAGTGTACCGTCCCGGCAGATTTGTGAGGCACTGGAGGCGTATGTTCCTCATAATAACCGCTCGCAATTGACAGAAACCACGGATAATAAACTGATAGTTGATGCATACAATGCGAATCCTACCAGTATGATGGCGGCTTTGGAGAATTTCCGGTTGATGAATGTCGCTCATAAAATGGTTATTCTGGGTGATATGAAAGAACTGGGAGAAACCAGTCATGAGGAACATCAGAAGATTGCGGATTATCTGGATGAATGTAAATTTGACCGGGTACTTCTGGCAGGAGAGGAGTTTGGCAAAGTGATTCCGTCCTTTGAACATTTTCAAGATGTGGTTGCATTGAAAGAGTCGTTGGAAAGATATAAGCCGAAAGGATATTATATTCTGATTAAAGGTTCCAACAGTATGAAGTTGGGCCAGCTTCAGGAAATATTATAGTTAACCGGTTGGCAGTTTCATTCACAGTAGGAGGATGAATGTGTCAAAAGTCCAAAGTAACTATTAAATGTGCTGTTTGCACCTGTATAGGTATATTGTCCCACCTGGGTGGAACTGCCATTTCACAAAGGTGGAACTACGCTCTCACCTAGGTGAAATGCCCATTCCACCCAGGTGGGATTTCTATATATACTGTATGGAAACATGAATGGTAAAGATCCTTTTGGAAATGATCCTTCACATAGTCTGCCTCTATGGTAAATGTAATTTGGGGCGTGATGGCGTGTAGTGCAACCTGCCTTGCCTTTTCATAGAATCTTTCTTCTTTATTATTTCTCTGAATTTTTCTTTAAAATAGATATAATAATCGGTTTTGACCGTTTTCTGACTCCTTCCTGCCGAATTATTATCCCGTGTTATTACAGAAATCAGTTACTTTTGCAATGTTATCAATAGAATTGCTATGAGGAACTTATTTCTACTAATCGCATTATGCTGTGTGGCTTTTTCTGTTCGTGCCCAACGTCTGGTTGAAGTGGGGAAAGGCTTTAGCAGTACTTCGGTAAATACTACTGTATTCCGTAATAACTCCATTGTGACGCATGGAAACACACAATACATTTCTTATTATGACGCTGAAGGATGGCTGATGTTAGGCAAACGCCGTCTGGGCACTGGGGAATGGATTTTGCACCGTACCCAATACAAAGGACATGTAAAAGATGCACATAACATTATCAGTATGATGGTGGACGGCGACGGCTATCTTCATCTTTCTTTTGACCACCACGGACATAAACTGAACTATTGCCGCAGCATTGCCCCCGATACACTTGTTTTGGGAGATAAAGAGCCGATGATAGGCAACGAAGAAGAGGATGTGACCTATCCTGAATTTCATTTGTTGGCTGATGGCGGTTTGCTTTTTGTATATCGCTCGGGCGCTTCCGGAAGAGGAAATATGGTAATGAACCGATATGATGTGAAATCCCGTAAGTGGGAGCGTGTGCAGGATGTCCTTGTAGATGGAGAAAACGAGCGGAATGCCTATTGGCAGTTGTATGTGGACCAATCAGGAACCATCCATCTTTCCTGGGTGTGGCGTGAAACCTGGCATGTGGAAACCAACCATGATTTATGCTACGCCCGTTCTTTTGACGGAGGTAAAACCTGGTATAAGACCAACGGACAGAAATATGAGCTTCCTATCCGCCTGGGCAATGCCGAATATGCCTGCCGTATTCCTCAGAATGCCGAACTGATAAACCAGACCAGTATGAGTACGGATGCCGGAGGTCATCCGTACATCGCTACCTACTGGCGCAATCCCGATAGTGATGTTCCCCAATACCGCATCGTTTGGCACGATGGTGTGAACTGGCACAACCGACAGGTTTCCGAACGCAAGACCCCTTTCTCGCTCAAAGGGGGAGGAACCAAGATGATTCCCATGTCCCGTCCCCGGATGGTGGTGGACAATGGAGAAGTGTACTATCTGTTCCGTGACCAGGAACGTGGAAGCAAAGTTTCCATATACTATACCAAAGACGTACAGTTTGGTGAATGGCACGTGAAAGACCTGACGGATTTTGCCGTAAATGCGTGGGAACCCAGTCATGACACGGAGTTATGGAAAATGAAGAAGCAACTTCATATTTATGTACAGGATACCCGACAGGGAGATGGCGAGAAGCAGGTGGAAACAGAACCGCAAATGGTTTATGTGTTGGAATTGTAAATAATGTGCTGATTTGCCAATGACCATGCGGCATATAGCGCAAGCACATTAGTACATTAGTAAATTGGCAAATTGATAAATTATTAATATGATGAACAAATTATTGAAACAAACCCTTGTTTGTGCAGGTACCTTGCTGCTTTCCATGCAGGTTGTCGCCAAACCTTCTTCCGAAGCCAAGGAAGTACGGGGGATTATAGACAAGGTAAACACTTATTGGCAAACGCATAACAAGCCCGAAGTCCGTTCGTTTTGGGACAATGCCGCTTACCACACCGGAAATATGGAGGCATACTTTCTGACCGGTAATGAAAACTACCGTGCATATTCTGAAACCTGGGCTATACACAATGAATGGAAGGGAGCCAAGGAAAAGGATAAGTCTAAATGGAAATACTCTTACGGTGAGAGTGATGAATATGTATTGTTCGGAGATTATCAGGTTTGTTTTCAGACATATATCGACCTTTATACTATTCTTCCGGACAACTATAAGATAGCCCGTGCCCGCGAAGTGATGGAGTATGAGATGAGTACACCCAATCATGATTACTGGTGGTGGAGCGACGGTCTGTATATGGTAATGCCTGTCATGACCAAACTGTATAAGGTGACGGGCAATCATCTCTATTTGGATAAATTGTATGAATATATTGTATATTCGGATAGTATCATGCTCGACCGGGAAACCGGCCTGTATTATCGGGATGCCAAATATGTTTATCCTAAACACAAGACTTCCAGCGGAAAGAAGGACTTTTGGGCACGTGGTGACGGATGGGTGCTTGCCGGACTGGCGAAGGTGCTGAAAGATCTTCCCGCTGATTACGAGCATCGTTCTTTTTTCGTAAACAAGTATGTGAAACTGGCCGAAGCAGTCGCAGCTATCCAGCAACCGGAAGGCTATTGGACCCGTAGCATGATGGATCCCACTCATGCTCCCGGACCGGAAACCAGCGGAACGGCTTTCTTTACTTACGGCTTCCTTTGGGGAATCAATAATGGCTATCTGGATGAGGCAGTGTATAAACCGGTGATAAATAAAGCATGGAACTATTTGGCAAAGACTGCTTTGCAGAAGAATGGCAAGATTGGTTACGTACAGCCGATTGGTGAGAAGGCTATTCCGGGACAAGTAGTCGATGCTGATTCTGAAGCTAATTTCGGGGTAGGCGCTTTTCTGTTGGCTGCTTGTGAATATGTTCGTTATCTGGAAGCTCCTGAAAATCAGGATCGTGCCTACTGGTGCAATCTGCTTTATAAGATGGCAGCTCCCGTACTGAGCAATATGGCGGAAGGTAATCTGAAAAAGAATATGCTGGTAGAGGTGAGTCCTAATTGGGATGGACGTAACAAAGGAGTGACTTATATGGAAACCTTCGGACGCCTTATGGCAGGTGTCGCTCCCTGGCTGACACTTCCCGATGATGATACGGAGGAAGGCCGGATGCGCAAGCAACTTCGTGAATGGGCTTTGAAAAGCTATGCCAATGCAGTAGACCCTGCCAATCCCGACTATCTGTTGTGGAGAGGACACGGCCAAGCTTTGGTAGATGCGGCATACGTGGCCGAAAGCTTTCTGCGTGCTTACGACCAACTCTGGATGCCTTTGGATGATACTACCAAGAAACGTTATTTTGAAGAATTTACCCAATTGCGCCGGGTAGATCCGCCTTACACCAACTGGTTGCTGTTTTCTTCTACCATCGAGAGTTTCCTGGCAAAGGCAGGGACGGAATGTGACGAATACCGTATCAATTCGGCTATCCGCAAGGTGGAGGAATGGTACACGGGAGATGGCTGGTATGCGGACGGCCCTTCTTTCGCTTTCGACTATTATAGCAGTTATGTCTTCCATCCCATGTATCTGGAAACGTTGCAGGGCATGAAGGATGCAGGGAAATACACTCGTATTCATTATAAAAAATATTATGACCGCGCCTTGAAACGTGCTAGGAAATTCAGCCTTGTACTGGAACGCTTGATTTCTCCTGAGGGTACTTTCCCGGTATTCGGCCGTTCCATTCCTTACCGTTTGGCCACTATGCAACCCTTGGCGCTGATGGCTTGGTATCAGCAGTTGCCCGAAGGGGTGAGCAACGGACAGGCGCGTGCCGCACTGACTTCTGTGATGCACCGGATGTATGACAACACCGAGAACTTCAATGAGGCGGGCTTCCTGACCATAGGTTTTGCAGGCCGTCAGCCCAATGTGGCGGATTGGTATACCAATAACGGCAGTCTTTATATGACATCACTGGCATTCCTTCCGCTGGGGCTTCCTGCCGCACATCCGTTCTGGACAGATGCCGCACAACCTTGCACACAAGCCAAGGCATGGGGCGGACAGCCTTTCCCGAAAGACCATCACTGGAGTGATGATATACGCACTTGGGATTTATTCTGATTGTTTTCAGATGCGAATGACGCAGAGGTGATACGAAGTTGTTTTTTATACTTATCCGTATCATCTGCGTTGTTCGTGTTTAAAAAATAAAAGCTTTGTGTCATCTGTATCTGAAAATGGCAAAAAGATAGTAGCTTTGCATCCATGAAAACAAAACTTCTCCCTATTCTGAGATATATAGTACTTGCATTGCTTCTTCTGTGCATTGTACTTTGCCGTTTTTTTCCCGTCATGGCCGAAGGGTATGCTCGTCATATTTATCCGTGGCTGTCGGCGGCGTTGTCCGCTATAGCTTCTGTTTTCCCTTTTTCTTTAGAGGAGGTGCTAGTGGTCGTAATCATTTTATGGATGATTATTTATCCTTTTCTTAAACGCCGGAAGAAGAAAAGCTGGAGATTCATTGTGGGCAGGGAAGTGGAGTTGCTGGCATGGGTCTATATCTGGTTTTATCTGGGGTGGGGTTTGAATTATTTCCGTTACGATATTTACCGGCGGATGGAGGTGGAACCTGCCGGTTACGATGAACAGGCATTCCGTCGTTTCCTTGCTTCTTATACAGATAGTCTGAATCAGTCCTATACGGCTGAGGTGAAAACGGATCCTGAAAGGATGCAGCAGGAGATAAAGGAGATTTACCGGCAGGTTCCGTCTATGTATGGTTTGGCTCTTCCCCAGGATTATCAGCATCCCAAGCAAGTGTGGTTCAATCCGCTTTATTCGGGTGTGGGAGTATTGGGATATATGGGACCTTTTTTTGCGGAGTCGCAATTGAATGAAGAATTGCTTCCTGTACAATTGCCATTTACGTATGCCCATGAACTGTCTCACCTGTTGGGGGTAAGTAATGAGGCGGAAGCGAATTATTGGGCTTACAGGGTTTGTCGCTCTTCAAAGCGGTCGGCGGTGCGTTATAGTGCCTATTTCGGTCTGTTGCCCTATGTGCTGGTCAATGCATCTTCTGTGTTGACGGAAGAGGAATTCCGTGAATGGATTAAGACGATCCGTCCCGAAGTGGTGAAGGATTATGAATATAAACGTATGTATTGGAATGAGCGTTATAGTACCCTGTTGGGTGAAGTGCAGAATAAAATTTATAACCTGTTTTTAAAGGGTAACAACATTCCTTCCGGCAGAAAGAATTATGCGGAAGTGATCGGGATACTGCTTTCTTTGGAAGAAAAATAGAAACAGAATGTTCAGGCTGGACTTGAATTCGATTGTGACAGTTATAACTTGATCCAAGAGTTCTTCTTTAGAGCTTTATATTGTTGCTCCACTGCTACCACTTTTCATTGGCATTTCAGCAGGAAGGGTGGTAGCAGTGGCAGCAGAAATATAAAACTCTAAAGAAGAACTGCTCAGGATGATTCCAAGCAATGATCAGAATCCACCGGGGAGTCTACTGTTTCTGTTTCACATAATCCGAAGGCGACATTCCGTATTCGTCCTTGAAACATTGGCGGAAATAGGCCACACTGCTGAATCCTATCATATAGGCTATTTCTGAAATAGTATATTGTCCGGACATCAGCAGTTCCACTCCCTTGCGCATTTTTACCTTACGGATAAATTCGTTGGCGGACATATCTGTCAGTCCTTTTATCTTGCGGTAAAGGGTGGAGTGACTCATGCACATCTTGTCGGCAATGAAAGCGATATCCATCTTTTCCATTTCCAGATTCTCTTCGATTATTTGCGTGATTTTCTGCAAGAATTCATTATCCAGTTTGTTTAACGAACTCACGGCACTTTCCTGTTTGGGCTGCGTATCGGCCAGTGCCAGCAGAGAGGCTATTTTCTTACGGGTTTCCAACAGGTTGTTGATGCGACTGTGCAGCAGCTTGGCACTGAACGGTTTGGTAAGATAGGAATCTGCTCCGGATGCATATCCTTCTTCCTTGTCTTGTAAAGAATCTTTAGCCGTCAGTAAGATTACAGGGATATGGCTGGTGCGCATATCCTCTTTTATTCGCTTGCAAAGTTCGATACCGTCCATGACCGGCATCATGATATCACTGACTATAATATCAGGAATGCAGCCCAACGCTTGTT
>OHBM01002545.1_pt1 | contig 12046 bp, 9 predicted proteins | sample 1577251 | NCBI WGS metagenome assembly OHBM01 (sample SAMEA3541557, study PRJEB24748) | human gut metagenome | biome: human gut; feature: human-associated habitat; material: faeces | place: China | collected 2012
GACAACAAGCGGAAGCGCTCCTGAAAACAAACAGTTCTATTTTTTATATTTCTATGCACTTTGTTGGCATGCAATTAACATAACCTGCGAAAATCCGTGCTACCACCTGTAAGCGGCAGTTCATAAGTGAAACTCTGGTTTAGTTCGCACTTACAACCCCGCTCTCGCAGTCCACTTCCACGTAGGCACTGGTCTTTAAGACATCCAATGCATTTTTAGCTGCGATAAGAACCGGAATATCAAGGCTTAACCCTGCGATTGCTGCATGACAGTTTGCACCCTCTGCTTCTACGATCAGTGCGGAAGCCTGACGCATCTGTGCCATCATTTCATTTGTGGTGTCTGCTGCGACAATGATATCACCGTCTTTAAAGCTTTTTAAATCTTCATTGCTGTGGCACACACAAAGATTTCCGGAAATTTTCTTTCCGTTTAGCCCTTTTCCTGTCACAAGAATATGTCCTGCGACCTGTACTTTGATGAGGTTCGTTGTACCGGATACCCCAAGTGGAACACCACCGGTCAGAACAACTAATTCCCCTTTGGAAACAAATCCTGCCATCTCTGCCACATCAACTGCCTTCTCAAACAACTGGCTTGCATCCTGTTCCTCTGTGATAAGAATCGGTTCTACACCCCACTCAAGGTTTAACTGACGGCATACCTTTTCTGTCAGGCACTCACCAATGATCGTGCAGTTTGGACGGTATTTGGAGATCATTCTCGCAGTACGTCCGGACTTCGTTACCGTCACGATTGCCGCTGCACTTAAATCACCAGCCATCGTACAGGTTGCATGTGAGATTGCGTTTGTCACATCCGGGTTACACATGGTCCTGCGCTGTCTGAATCTCTGTAAATAGTTGATATCATGCTCTGTGCGGGTTGCAATACGGACCATTGTTTTTACAGCTTCAATTGGATACATTCCTGCAGCAGTCTCTCCGGATAACATGATCGCACTCGTTCCGTCATAAATAGCATTTGCAACGTCTGTGGACTCTGCTCTTGTTGGTCTTGGATGTTTCATCATGGAATCTAACATCTGAGTTGCTGTAATAACGATTTTTCCAGCCTCACATACTTTTTTGATGATCATTTTCTGCATAACCGGAACATCTTCTAACGGGATTTCAACACCCATGTCACCACGCGCCACCATGATACCATCGGACACACGGATGATGTCATCGATATTGCGGACACCCTGCATGTTCTCGATCTTGGAAATGATCTTAATATCCTCGCCGCCTTTTTCTGCAAGGATTTTGCGGATTTCCATAACATCCTCTGCGGTACGGACAAAGGAAGCTGCGATAAAATCATAATCATTTTCTACCGCAAAACAGATATCTCCGTAATCTTTTTCACTGATAAATGGCATCGTGAGGTCAACGTTCGGAACGTTCACACCTTTTTTATTGGAAATCACACCATCATTTAACACTTTACAGACAATATCTCTTGCGTTGACCTTGGTATTCACTGGTTTTGCAACCGGTTTGATCTCTACAACTTCCAGACCTACCAGACCATCATCGATCAGGATATGATCGCCCGGCTTTACATCATCTGCAAGATTTTTGTAAGTAATAGATACGCGCTCATCAGTTCCAAGAATATCATCGGTTGTCAGTGTAAAAGTCTGGCCTGTCTTTAACTCTGTTTTTCCTTTTTCAAATTCTACGAGACGGATTTCCGGTCCCTTTGTATCAAGTAAAGCTGCAACATATTTTCCCAATTCTTTGCGCAGTTTGCGGAGCATTTTTAATCTTCCCATCTGCTCATCATGCGGTCCATGCGAAAAATTGAAACGTGCAACGTTCATTCCCTCTTCGATCAATGCTCTCATCACCGCTTCATTGTCGGTGGATGGTCCTAACGTACAGATGATTTTTGTTCTTCTTGTCATAAATTCTTCCTTTCTTTTTATGGTTTCATTTTTCAAGTGTTCCTGCTGATTTTTATTCATTCGAAATGCGTATGCCTCTCCTGATTTCTGTTATAGTTTTAACAATCTCCTTAAATCAGCACGGAGCCGGCGGACCAATCTCCGAAAAACTTAAAACTTATACACTTTTCACAATAATACAGACTCTTCTCTTCGTTTTTATTCGTATTCTTGTGAAAAATGTATAATAAATTTTAAGTTTCTTCTTTGGTACGGCGACTCCATCTACGGAGAGATTATACGAAATAAACATAAAAAAAGCAAGCTTTCTTTTGTAAAAAAACCTGCTCTTTTTGTAAACATTATGTCAAAAACATTATTTTGTGATCATGGTTCCCATACCGCCATGGATATTAGAACCGTCTTTGTTCAATTTTGTGATCAGAACGGACCTGATCGCAGAGTCACCGATAAAGTTGATGGCTGCCTCTATCTTAGGAAGCATATCGCCCTCACCAAACTGTCCCTGCTCCATGTATTTCTTTGCTTCTGCAACAGTCATGGTTGATAATGGTTTTTCATCCGGCTGTCCATAATTTAAGCATACATTGTCAACACTTGTCAAAATAACAAGCATGTCTGCATCCAGCAGTTCTGCCAGTTTTCCTGCTGCAAGGTCTTTTTCAATAACAGCACTGGCACCTTTTAAGTTGTTGTCCTGCATTAATACCGGGATTCCGCCGCCTCCACAGGCAACTACGATCTGGTCAGCATCGGACAATGCTTTGACCGCATCGATCTCCACGATATCCATTGGCTTTGGCGCTGCAACGATTCGTCTGTACCCGCCTTCTGTTTTTACAACGTGATTTCCTTTTTTCTCCTCTGCCTCTGCTTCCTCTTCCGTCAGCACACGTCCAATGACTTTGCTTGGTTTGTAAAACGCCTCGTCATATGGATCAACCACAACCTGTGTAAGGATCGTAGAAACAGGTTTATAGATTCCCTTGTTCAATAATTCCGCACGGATCGCATTCTGTAAATCGTAACCGATATATCCCTGGCTCATCGCAGAACATACAGACATTGGTGTTGCAGTATATTCCGGATATAATTTACAAAATTCATTCATAGCAGTATGGATCATACCGATCTGTGGTCCGTTACTGTGTGTGATCACAACCTGATAATCTTCACGGATAAAATCTGCCACTGCCTTTGCTGTTCGTTTCGTTGCCTCTTTCTGTTCAGGAAGTGTTGTTCCCAAAGCTTCATGTCCAAGAGCAATCACAATTTTCTTCTTTTTCATCTCTACCATCCTCCGATGCACCTTTATATTCGCAGAACACCCGGAAAGTATCTCCGGGTGCTTTTTGTCTTGTCTGACACTTATACTATTATTTTACCATGAACGATTTTGCAGTGCAATGTCATTTTTACATTACAGGCCACAGGCATTCTGCAAACTGTTATTTATCTTCTTCCTCAGTTTCCTCCTGTGGCAGAACAAAGGAATCGATAACCTCCCACAGTTCATCTCTTCCCTGCTTCGTCTCGGAGGAGAATGGAATGATCACCGTACCCGGCTTTACTTTCAGACCTTCGCGGATTGCTTTTACATTCTTCTGGATCTGGCTTCGTTTGATCTTATCAAGCTTTGTGGCGATGATAATCGGTGTAAATCCCTGATAAACCATCCAGTCATACATCATTTTATCGTTTGCAGACGGATCATGGCGGATATCGATCAGCAAAAAGACTGCCTGCAGTTTTTTTGAGGTATGGAGATAATTCTCGATCATTTTTCCCCATTTTTCCTTCTCGCTGGCAGAGGTCTTTGCATATCCATAACCGGGCAGATCGACCAAATACATGGCATCATTGACATTGTAAAAATTGATGGTCTGCGTCTTTCCCGGCTGCGCCGACGTCCTTGCGAGCGACTTGCGGTTTAACAGCGCATTGATCATGGATGATTTTCCTACATTTGACTTTCCTGCAAATGCCACTTCATTAAATGGATTGTCCGGTATTTTACTTGTGATACCACAGACAGTCTCCAAATTTACACTTCTAATTACCATTGTCTTTTCCTCTTCTTAATTCACTTCTTTACAAACGCCACATCCAGCACGTCTTTCATCTGCTCCACAAACACGATTTTCAGACCTTTTTTGATCTCCGGTGAAATCTCATCTATATCCTTCTCATTCTTCTTTGGCACACAGATGGTCTTAATTCCTGCATTTTTGGCTGCCAGTGTTTTTTCCTTCAGTCCACCGATCGGAAGCACACGGCCGCGAAGTGTGATCTCACCTGTCATTGCGACATCAGCGCGGACCGGTGTCTTCGTGATCGCCGACAACATGGCTGTCGCCATCGTGATTCCGGCAGACGGTCCATCCTTCGGCACTGCACCCTCCGGGATGTGGATATGGATGTCATTCTCCTGGAAAAACTTTTTCGGAATATGATACTCTTCACTGACAGAACGGATATAGCTGATTCCCGCCTGTGCAGATTCCTTCATCACATCTCCCAGCTGTCCGGTCAGCTGGAACTCACCTTTTCCCGGCATGATGTTGACTTCAATCTCTAAAGTATCTCCACCAACGCTTGTCCATGCAAGTCCACGGACGATTCCTACTTCATCCGTATCATTTTTCTTATCAAAACTGTATTTCTCTTTGCCGAGGAACTTTTCAAGATTCTGTTCTGTAACTTTAATCTTCTCTTTTTCTCCCTCGTAAAGCGGTCTTGCTGCTTTTCTGCATATCTCACCAAGCTTACGTTCAAGATTACGCACACCGGCTTCCCTTGTGTAACCACTGATGATCTTTGCCATCGCTTTGTCTGTGATGGCGAGCTGCTCCGGTCTGATCCCATTGCGCTCCATCTGCTTTGCGAGCAGATGCTCTTTGGCAATGTGAAGCTTCTCATTCTCTGTATAACTGGTCACTTCGATCAGTTCCATACGGTCTAACAGCGGCCTTGGGATATCCTGCACAGAGTTTGCTGTTGCAATAAACAGCACTTCTGAAAGATCGATCGGTATCTCAACATAATGATCCCGGAACTTCTTATTCTGCTCCGCGTCAAGCACTTCCAGCAATGCAGACGCCGTATCCCCCTTGTAATCGCTGCTCATCTTATCGATCTCATCTAACAGCATGAGCGGATTTTTCACGCCGGCGCTGCGCAGTCCGTTCACGATACGTCCCGGCATTGCTCCGACGTAAGTTCTTCTGTGGCCGCGGATCTCTGCCTCATCCCGCACACCACCGAGACTGATCCGCACATATTTTTTATCTAACGCTTTTGCAACGGACCGGGCAATACTCGTTTTACCGGTTCCCGGTGGTCCGACCAGACAGATGATCGGGCTCTCGCCCTTGCTGGTGAGATTGCGGACAGCCAGAAATTCTAACATACGCTCTTTTACTTTTTCCAGACCGTAATGATCCGCATTTAAAATCTGCTCGGCATTCTTCAGATCCTTGTTATCTCTGGATGTCTTATTCCACGGAAGCTCCAAAAGTGTTTCAATATACCCTCTCGCCACAGCGCTCTCAGAGGAGCTGGAACTGATATTTTTAAAACGGTCGATCTCTTTTTTGATCTTCTCTTTTACTTCTTTGTCTGCCTTAATCTTACCCAGAGCATCCATAAAGTGATCTGCGTCTGATTCCGTATTATCTTCGCCAAGCTCCTCACGGATTACTTTCATCTGCTCTCTCAGCAGATATTCTTTCTGGTTTTTATCCACATGCGCCTTGACTTTCGCCTGAAAATCATTCTTGATGGCTATAATCTCGATCTCTTTTAATAAGAGTGCCATCAGAACCTCATAACGTTCGGTCATAGAAACCGCATCTAAGATTTTCTGTTTTTCCTCAAAATGTACCGGAAGGCTGTTGGCAAGCTGATTCATCAGTTTTTCCAGATCTGTGATCTCACTTAACTGGCGTTGCAGCTCTTTTCCCATTTTGGGATTGACGACCACATATTTACCAAATGTCTCCTGAATGCTCCGAAGCATTGCCTCCTTCGCTTCTTCTGGCAGTCCGTCATCCACTTCCTCGTCAAATCGAATGATCTCCGCAAGCAGATAGTCCGGATTTTCAAGAAAAGCGGACAATTCTGCCCGCTCTTTCCCTTCTACCAAAATGCGTACAATATTATTTTGTAACTTAATTACCTGCTTTACCTCAGCAATGATCCCGATCTTAAATAAGTCCTCGATATCAGGATTTTCCTGTTCCACATCTTTCTGTGCCACAAGAAAAATCTTCTGCTCATCCATCATCGCCTCTTCCACTGCCTTGATGGATTTTGCACGGCTTACGTCAAAATGGGCTACCATTCCCGGCAGGATCACCATTCCACGAAGGGCAACTGCAGGCATTTTCATAATCATTGTATCCATTTTCTATAATTCCTTTATCTGTAACAGCTTTTCCTGCTGTTATCTTTTGTTTAAGAAGCCTGTTCTAACTTCTCAACAAGTGCTTTTTCTTCTTTCTCTTCAATTGCAAGATTCTTTTCTACATCTTCTTTGGTGATCTCACATTTTGTAATGCTCTCATCGGATGGAATATGATACATCAGATCTAATGTAACAGCCTCCATGATTGCACGAAGACCACGCGCTCCGGTCTTTCTCAAGCGCTTTGTCCACGATTGCTTCGAGTGCATCCCTGTCAAATTCCAGACTGACACCGTCTAATTCAAACAGCTTTTTGTACTGTTTTACAAGTGCATTCTTCGGCTCGCATAAGATACGGATCATCGCATCCTTATCTAACATATCCAGTGTTACGGTTACCGGCACACGACCGATAAATTCAGGGATGAGTCCGAATTTCACAAAATCCTGTGGAAGTACATGTTTTAATACTTCCCCTACATTGTACTCATCTTTGGCGTGTACTTCTGCATTAAATCCAATGGATTTCTGGTCGAGACGTGTCTCAATGATCTTCTCCAATCCATCAAAAGCACCACCACAGATAAATAAAATATTGGTAGTATCAATCGGGATCAGTTCCTGCTGCGGATGTTTTCTTCCACCCTGTGGCGGAACAGAAGCAACCGTTCCCTCTAAAATCTTAAGTAACGCCTGCTGTACACCCTCGCCGGAAACGTCTCTTGTGATGGAAACGTTCTCAGATTTTTTTGTAATCTTGTCAATCTCATCAATGTAAATGATACCGTGCTGTGCACGCTCAATATCATAATCAGCAGCCTGGATCAGTTTCAAAAGGATATTCTCGACATCTTCACCCACATAACCTGCCTCGGTAAGTGTGGTTGCATCTGCGATCGCAAACGGAACATTCAACACTCTCGCCAAAGTCTGTGCTAAAAGTGTTTTACCGGAACCGGTTGGTCCGAGCATAAGAATATTACTCTTCTGCAATTCTACATCTGAATCTGATCCTGCCATAATTCTCTTGTAATGATTATAAACTGCAACGGACAAGACTTTCTTCGCTTTATCCTGGCCAATGACGTACTCGTCTAAAAATGCCTTCATCTCCTCCGGCTTGATCAGATTGATCTGCTCCGCAGGTTCTTCCAGATTTCCGTCAAATTCATCATTCTCCAACTCTTCGTCTATAATCTCGGCGCAAACGTCTACACACTCATCACAGATATAGGCTCCGTTTGGTCCCGCGATCAGTTTACGGACCTGATCCTGAGTCTTACCACAAAATGAGCAGCGCAGTCTCTCGTCATTTCTTCCTGTCATTTCTTATTCTCCAATGTCTCTATTTATTAGCGGCTTGTGATCACATTATCGATCAGTCCGTATTCCATTGCTTCCTGAGCAGACATATAATGATCTCTCTCTGTGTCCGCTGCGATCACGTCATAAGGTTTTCCGGTGTTTGCAGCTAAAATCTCATTTAATTTCTTCTTTGTCTTTAAAATGTTTTCCGCTGCGATCTGGATCTCCGTTGCCTGACCTTTTGCTCCGCCGGATGGCTGATGGATCATAATCTCTGCATTCGGAAGCGCAAGTCTCTTGCCCTTTGCTCCACCTGCAAGTAAAAATGCTCCCATGCTGGCGGCCATACCGATACAGATAGTAGATACATCACATTTGATGTACTGCATCGTATCATAAATAGCAAGACCTGCTGTTACCATTCCACCTGGGGAATTGATATATAAATGAATATCTTTTCCAGGATCCTCGGACTCTAAGAAAAGTAACTGTGCAACCACAAGGCTTGCTGTTGTCTCATTCACTTCTTCTCCCAGGAAAATAATTCTATCTTTTAATAACCTGGAGTAAATATCGTAATTACGCTCTCCTCTGCTTGTCTGTTCAATGACGTAAGGTACTAAACTCATATCTCTTACCTGCCCTTTCCTTTTCATAAATATAGTCGGAATCACACTATGCCGTGACCCGCACTTCTTTCACTATTGCAATATATCTGTCATACACTGCACTGATAAATATTATCCCACAAATGCAGAGACGTTGGAATAGGAAAAAAACATGTTTTATGAAAAATTAATATCTTGTTCGAATTTTCAAAAAATATTGAACTTTTTTCTCATCAGATGCAATCTGTCATAAATCTCAAACAGACCGGCTCATAAGAGCCAGTCTGTCGTATTTGCTGTGCATTGTTCAGAAATTATTCTTCTGTAGCTTCCTCAGCTTCTTTTTCTTTCTTTGTCTTAGCTTTTGCTCTTTCTTTTACGTTCTCCATAATTAAGTCAACTGCTTTTGTCACAGATAAATCTCTCTTAATGGATTCTTTCTCAGCTTCTCCTAAGTACTCTTTTAACTTGTCAGCTTCCATTCCGTACTGAGCTGCCATCTTCTCAACTTCTGCATTGATCTCATCTTCAGAAACTTCGATGTTCTCTTCTTTTGCGATCTGCTCTAATACAAGGCTGCTCTTGATACGAGTCTCAGCTTCTGGACGAACCTGCTCTTTTAATCCATCGATTGTCATACCGGAGAACTGCATGTACTGCTCCATGGAAAGACCGCTCTGTGCGATTCTCTGTGCGAACTCATTGATCATGTTCTCGCACTGTGTCTCGATCATAGCTTCCGGGATCTCCATTGTGGATTTGTCGATGATCTTCTTGATTGCTTCATCTTCTTTTGTACGTTTTGCTTCGTTCTCTTTCTCAACTTCAAGATGTTTTCTTAAGTCTTCTTTGTACTCAGCTAATGTATCAAACTCAGATACTTCAGAAGCAAATTCATCATTTAACTCCGGAAGTTCTTTTGCTTTGATCTCGTTGATCTTAACTTTGAATACGGCTGGTTTTCCAGCTAAATCAGCTGCCTGATATTTCTCTGGGAAAGTAACGTTAACTTCTACTTCATCCCCTGCATTGTGTCCTACTAACTGATCTTCGAATGTATCGATGAAAGAGTGGGAACCGATCTCTAATGGATGATTCTCTCCTTTACCACCTTCAAATGCAATGCCGTCAACAAATCCTTCGAAATCGATGACTGCTGTATCACCGTTTGCAACTGGTCTGTCTGTTACAGTTACAGTTCTGGAGTTCTTCTGCTGCTCTTTCTCAAGTGCTGCTTCTACTTCTTCGTCTGTTACAGTTGTGTCGATCTTAGTTACCTGAACACCTTTGTATTTTCCAAGTGTTACTTCTGGTCTTACAGCCACTTCTGCTGTGAAGATGAAAGGTTTTCCGGATTCGATCTGAACAATGTCGATTGTTGGTCTGGAAACGATGTCCTCTTTGCTCTCTTCCATAGCTGCTGCATAATTATCCTGAATTAAGATGTTTGCTGCTTCTTCATAAAATACAGCTGCACCGTACATTTTCTCGATCATAGCTCTTGGAACTTTACCTTTACGGAAACCAGGGATGCTGATTTTGTTCTTCTCTTTCATGTAAGCAGCCTGTAAAGCTTTTTCTACTTCCTCTGCTGGTACTTCAACAGTAAGTTTTGCCATGTTTTTTTCTAATTTTTCAACCTGTACACTCATTATAATGATTTTCCTCCTTATATATATAAAATATCCATGTACATTTCACGCTTAATGCGCTAATCGAGCCACGTCCAAAGTCGCATAAACCCGCGGTTTTTCTGGCTCTGCCTAAAAATGGGCGTACTACGACTATCGCAGTCATTCTAGGATTATAGCACACACTTTTGCAAAATACCAGTGTTTTTTATGGTTTTACGAGGTTTTCTGCGATTTCTGCTCTTTTTCCATGCAATTTATCATATACGACATTACAAACCACTGTATAAAGAGAGGCAGTCACATTGATCCCTGTCCGAAGCAGCAGCGCCATCGGCAGTCCGAATAATGAAGCTGCAATTGCCAGCGCTCCAAACGTGTTAAAAACCGTCTGCCATTTATATCCGGCAGAATAACCCACGCCGATTCCACCAATAATTCCGATCATACTTCTTCCTGACTCTGGCAGTATCAGATAAAGGATGAGAAACAACGCACATCCGACCATATTAAACACGCCCCTGTCCACTGCCCTCATTTTTCCATCCTCTGTAAATGGAAGGCAGACTGACATACATGCGATCCCTGCCCACATTGCTCTCGGAAGTCCAAGCAGTGAAACGATCAGCATTGCACTTGAGACGATCAGTGTCAGTTTCAGATACCATTGGTTTCTCGCAGACCGAACATCAAATTCCCGGAATAAATCCTTAAATGTCCTGCGATAAGGTCTGTTTTTCTGATTTTTATAAAAAACCGCCATGCACACAAGCATTCCCGCCGTAAGTCCAATCACCCGCAGCGCAAACGCTCTGCCACTCACATCATATCCATATAAGAGCAGATACCCGAGCACAAACGTGGAATGATTATGCATAATGACATTGTGACACCCAAAAATCATAAGAAGCAGGATACAGACACAATTTATAAAAAATGCTCCCACCGGAGATACCATATTTGCCAGTCGCGGGCCAGCCATCATGATCGTAAATATTCCCACAATGGACAACAATCCATGACTCGTCCGTATGCCAAAATCTGCCTGTCTCAGCACAAGCAGCGCCAACAGGACCGTTACTCCTACAACGCTGTTTTCCTGTCCTGTCAATTTTGTATACAATGTGACAACCGCCACACAAAAAGCCATAACAAGATATACTTTAAAATTATAGATAAGAATATGACGCCATTTTTCTTTTTTGTCTGTCGTATTTTTGATCAACTGTTTTGAACCGGCAGAACTAAGCTGTAACTCCTGATAAAATGTCATTTTGTTGTCTCCTTCTCTTCTCTTTTGAATCAGCAAAGCGAAGAGTACTATACTTCAAAACATGGAGTCTGGCAAGTATAAAACCTCATTTTAGAAAAATTTTGGAATGTTTACTTTTTTTTCATATAGAAATATTTTCCGAACAGACTTGATTTATGCTAAAATGTGATTATCCGGAAAGGTCTGTACAAATGAGGAGAAAACTATGGCAGTCACAAAATCCAACGAAAGAACAAAATATGAGCTGGCAGATGCCATGAAACGCTGTATGAAAACTGCACCTGTAGAAAAAATCACTGTGAAGGAAATTGTAGAGGCATGCGGTGTCACAAGACAGACTTTTTACCGTAATTTTCAGGATAAATATGACCTCATCAACTGGTATTTTGACAAAATTCTCTTAGAATCCTTTGAACATATGGGGGAAGGAAAATCTGTCTATGAAGGTCTTGTAAATAAATTTACCTACATTCAGGAAGAAAAGCTGTTTTTCAAGGCTGCATTTAAAAACGATGACCAGAATTGTCTGCGCGATCATGATTTCCAGTTGATCACCGCTTTCTATACGGATCAGATTGAAAGCCGTACCGGCAAAAAGATTTCTCCGCATCTGCAGTTTCAATTGGAAATGTACTGTCAGGGTTCTATCTTTATGACCGTTCAGTGGGTACTTGGCTACCGGAAATGCACACCGGAAGAACTTGCCAGATCACTGGCTGGCGCTATGCCGGCAGAACTGAGTGATGTATTCCGTGAGGTTGGACTGATATAAACCGGAGTTTAACTTATGAACTGCCGCTTACAGGTGGTGTTACGGATTTCCTAAGGTTATGTTGTATTGCATGCCAACAAAGTGTATAGAAATATAAAAAATAGAACTGTTTGTTTTCAGGAGCGCTTCCGCTTGTTGTC
>OHBM01002547.1_pt1 | contig 12042 bp, 10 predicted proteins | sample 1577251 | NCBI WGS metagenome assembly OHBM01 (sample SAMEA3541557, study PRJEB24748) | human gut metagenome | biome: human gut; feature: human-associated habitat; material: faeces | place: China | collected 2012
TGGCGCTTCCTGTGCATGGCGCAGGGCGACGGGGAGTCGGAGCCGACCAGACTCTACATCCACGAAGCATAAAATTTCGGCTGCCGCGGGTTTCCCACGGCAGCCGATTTATCATTTTGCCTGTTTCATGGAAAGGCTGATACGGTGGCGCTTTTCGTCCACGTTCAGGACGACCACCTTTACCACGTCGCCGACCTTGACCACCTCGCTGGGGTGGCGCAGACGCCGGTCGCAGACCTCGGAAATATGCACCAGACCGTCCTGATGGACGCCGATGTCCACGAAAACGCCGAAGTCAATGACGTTGCGCACCGTGCCGGTCAGCTCCATGCCGGGCTTTAAGTCCTTCATTTCCAGCACGTCCTTGCGCAGAATGGGGGCGGGCAGCTCGTCACGGGGGTCACGGCCGGGCTTGCTCAGCTCCTTCGCAATGTCAAGCAGCGTCGGCTCGCCCACGGCGCATTCCGCGGCGGCCTTGCTCAGGCCGTAGGCGTTCAGCTTTTCCGTCAGGGCAGAGAAATCGTCGCCCTTTTTGCAGCCCAGAAGGTCCAGCAGCGCCTTTGCGGCGGCGTAGGACTCCGGATGGACGCCGGTGTTGTCCAGAATCTCCTTGCTTTCGGGGATACGGAGGAAACCGGCGCACTGCTCAAAGGCTTTCGGGCCGAGCTTTGGAACCTTTTTCAGCTGGGCGCGGCTGGTGAAGGGGCCGTTTTCTTCCCGATAGGCGACGATATTCTTCGCCGTGGTGGCGGTCAGACCGGAAACCTGCTGCAAAAGGCTCCGGGAAGCGGTGTTGGCGTCCACGCCCACGGCGTTGACGCAGTCCTCCACCACAGCGCCAAGGGCGGCGTCCAGCTCCTTCTGGGGGCAGTCGTGCTGGTACTGTCCCACGCCGATGGCCTTGGGGTCGATCTTCACCAGCTCGGCAAGGGGGTCCTGCAGCCGCCGGGCGATGGACACGGCGGAGCGGAGATTGACGTCGTAATCGGGGAATTCCTCCGCCGCAAGGGGAGAGGCGGAGTAGACGGAAGCGCCCGCTTCGCTGACGATCATGTAGCTGGCCTCCGGGAAGGATTTCAGCAGCTCTACGGTCATGGCCTCGGTTTCACGGGAGGCGGTGCCGTTGCCGATGGCGATGTGCCTGACGCCGTATTTGCGCATGAGGACGGACAGGGAGGAAATGGCTTCCTGCTTTTTCCGCTCGCTGAAAGTGGGATAGACCACGGTGGTGGCCAGAACCTTGCCGGTGGCGTCCACCACGGCGACCTTGCAGCCGTTGCGGTATCCGGGGTCAAGACCCATGGTGACGAAGCCCTTGACAGGGGGCTGCATCAGCAGCGGCTTCAGATTCAGGGCAAAATTGTGGATAGCGCCCGCGTACGCCCGGTCGGACAGGTCGCTGCGCACCTCCCGCTGGATGGAGGGGAAGATCAGCCGCTCATAGGCGTCCTCAGCGGCGGCGCGGACGAAGGCGGAGACCTGCATGGTGGGCTTCAAGGCGGCACGGCACACCAGCGCGGCGCCCTCATTGCCCGCGAGAATGACGTTGGGCTTGAGAACGCCCTCTTTTTCGCCCCGGTTCATGGCGAGGATCTGATGATCCAGCACCCGGGAGATGGGCTGGGAGAAATCGTAATAGAGCTTGTAAACGCCGTCGGCCTCCGCGTCCTCGGCGGCAGTGCAGGTCAGCATTCCCCGGCGCATCACCAGCTCCCGCAGAGACTTGCGGATGTCGGCGTCGTCGGAAAGATCTTCGGCAATGATGTCATTGGCACCCAGTAAGGCTTCTTCTACGGAATTGACACCCTTTTCCGGATCGATATAGCCCTCGGCCAGCACGGCGGGGTCTTGTCCGTCCTGAGCGAAAATGGCCTCGGCCAGAGGCGCAAGCCCTTTTTCCCGGGCGATGGAGCCGCGGGTGCGGCGTTTCTGCTTGTAGGGGCGGTACAGGTCTTCCACCTCCGCCATGGTGGCGGCGCTGTCGATGGCGTCGGACAGCTCCTGCGTCAGCTTGCCCTGATTTTCGATGGACTTTTTTACCTCGTCCCGGCGCTCCTGAAGGTTGCGCAGATAGGTCAGGCGGGTCTCCAGATTCCGCAGCGTCGTGTCGTCCATGGCACCGTGCATTTCCTTGCGGTAGCGGGCGATAAAGGGAATGGTGTTGCCCTCGTCCATGAGGTTCACCACATTCTGAACATATTCCAGCTTCTGACCCAATTCCTCGGCCAGAATTTCGGGGATTGATTTCATGTTTACTGCTCCTTTGCGATCGTTGGGTGGTGTGAAAGAGATGATCGGAAATTCTATCCCGGGAAGTATACCACGGATTTGAAAATCCCGCAAGTTTTTTCTTGACAATCTTTTCCCACCGCGCTATAATGTGCAAGTACCCCATGGGCCTGTAGCTCAGCTGGGAGAGCGTTCGGTTCGCATCCGAGAGGTCGAGAGTTCGAGTCTCTTCAGGTCCACCAAACATAAGAAATCCGAACCTTAGACCGCAATCGGTCAGAGGTTCGGATTTCTTGTTTTTCCCAATGATAGCCGCGACGGTTGGCAGACAAGGCGGGCAGGCACAATCTTTGCCTGCCCGTCTGTATGAATTTGGAGATTTCCCTTACGGCTTTGTGAGAATGGCGCTCACGTCGGTCATTTTGTCGCCTAGGGTGAACGTGACGGCCTTGGTGTCGTGGGTGAGGCGGTAGGCCTCGCTGCTTTCGCCCTTTTCCGTCAAATCGGAGAGCAGGAACGCTGACGTTGCGCCCTTGGTGACAAAGACGATCTTCTCCACGCCCTGCGCCTTGAGAGTGCGGATGCCGCTGAGTTTGCCCGTGAGAATGGCGAGGTCCTCGTCAACGGTGACGGTCAGCACGCCGCCCTTTTGCTCGGCCGTGTAGGCAATGTCCCTGCCGTCCTTATCGGTCACGCGGTAGAGGGGAGGAGCTATTAACCGGCTTCCCTCATCCGGCATGGTGTGGGTCTCCCCGCACTGGTCATACCGCACGCACTTTGCCGTCTTGGTGCCGTCGTGCGCATAGGTCGCATCGTTGTTGGAAACATAGTCCTCAAAGAGATGCCCGAGCTTGCTGTCCGTGTCCGTTACCGTGTCTGTTGCCATACAGCCGCCCGTGCCATAGCGCACGCACTTTGCCGTCTTGGTGCCGTCCTGCTCGCAGGTGGCGTTGTTGTCGGAAGCATAGTCCTCAAAGAGATGCCCCAGCTTGCTGCCCGTGTCCGTTACCGTGTCCGTTTCCGTGCAGCCGCCCGTGCCGTAGCGCACGCACTTTGCCGTCTTGGTGCCGTCCTGTTCGCAGGTGGCGTTGTTGTCGGAAACATACGCCTGCCCTGCAAAGCTGTGGTTCAGGGCGGGGATATCCTCGGTTTTTGTATGGGAGGAGCTGGTGCAGGTGTAATTCCTGACCCCCTTTCCCGTGCAGGTGGCGGGCGTCGTCACCGTGCCGCCGTCCCATACAAAGTCTCCGGTGGGGTTGGTGACCGTTTTGTTGGGAGTTCCCGACATGGAACTGCCGGGCGCGTAATATTCGATTTTTCCGCCGGGGTTCAGCGCGCAAATATCCGGCTCCACCTCTGCGCCGTTCACCGGACCGTTTTGGTCACGTACGCCGCCATTGCCGATAGGGGCTCCCTGTCCGTCGCTGTCTGCCTTGCCGCCCCGCACCTTCAGCTTCGCATCGCCGGAAACCGTGACGTCTCCGCTGTCGCGTGCATCAAGGCCGCCGCCAATGCCTGCGCCGCACTTGCCTCCGGCGGCACTGACCTCGCCGCCGGAGATCGTGATGTCATTTCCATCCCGATGCATTCCGCCGCCGATACCCGCAGCGAACATGCCGCCGGTGGCAGTGACCTTGCCGCCAGAGATGGTGATGTTATTGCCATTGCCCCAACCTCCGCCGCCGATACCGGCACCGTAGTTGCCGCTATTTGCGGTGACTTCGCCGCCGGTGACAGTGATGTCGCTGCCGTTACCGTAAGCACCGCCACCGATGCCAGCACCATAATTCCCGCCCCGCGCCGTGACCTTGCCGCCGGTGATGGTGATGTCGCTGCCAGCGCCGCTGCTTCCTCCGCCGATGCCTGCGCCGTCCTGACCGCCCTTGGCGTTCAGGGAGCCGTCTTTATCCTTGTCCTGAATGGTCAGATTACCGTCGTTGTTCTTTTCCAGGCCGGCATGAGAGTGACCGCTCTTAAGCGCGTTGCTTCCGTTCAGCTCGATGTTCACATTGCCCTCGCCGGTCGTGGAAACGGCGGCCTTGCCCGCGACGCTCATGTCAATGTTTACATCCTCAATGGTGACGTTTGCGGTCTGGTCTTTCTCCGCATTGATGGTGACGGTGTTTTCCGTCGAGCTTCCCTTAATGACGGGAGCGTTGTCCTCCACAGCGGCTCCGCCTCCCTGGGTGACCGTCTGCCCGCCGCTCCCGGCGTTTACGATGATGTCGCCGTTGCTGATGTCCCAAGTCGCCGCCAGCGCCGACATGGGCAGGCTGACGAAAAGCAGCAGTGCAAGGAGCGTTGATACGATGATTCTTCCCTTCATGTGCAAATGCCTCCTTTGTTTTTCTGGTCGATCGCCTCGATTTCTTTTTTTCGTATACACAGTTATACTATCAGACAATTCGGATATTTGCAAGAGCCTGTTCGGGCAAAAATCTGCTTTTGATGCTCTCGCCGGATGCCTGCCAGTTTGCTGCTGGTATGTATAGAATTGCTCCTTTGTCATTTCTGCACCTCTTTTCGCTTTTTGCCCATATCACGCCGGAAAAGGGACGTTTCGGAGAATTACTTTCAAAACTTCCTATAAAGTTCGGAAATAAAGCAAAATCTGCCTTTTTACCGTATAGTTGTCTCAATATAATCCAACTGGGGATGAAAAAAAGGACGGCGGTAATTTACCGTCGTCCTTTTCTGGTAATTCCAAATTGCAGAGTAAAACCAAGCGCGGAGCCATGGAAAAGGAAAACGCCGAAATCCTTTAGAGATTTCAGCGTTTTTCCTTATTTGGTCGGAGTGTCGGGATTCGAACCCGAGGCCTCTTGGACCCGAACCAAGCGCGATACCAAGCTTCGCCACACCCCGTTAACTCTGGTATTATAATGAATAATTTCCCCATTGTCAAGTGCCAACCGCCGCTTTTTCCGCCTGTCCGTATTTTTGTCACGCCGCGCTCATACACTTCCCCGAGGTGGTTTACATGAGTTACCGGGTAGAGTACTCTTCTTGCGGAATCAAAAGAACGCAAATCCGGCAGAGAAACGGCAGAGCCTTGCTGCTGACGGCAGTCTGCTTCCTGATTTTCCTGCTGATCGCCGGCGGATTCTGGCCGAGAGGGGCGCAGGCGCTTCGGGAGATACTTCTCCCCGGCGACAGCGCGGTGACGGCGGCCGCGTGGGCAGAATTGACCCATGAGCTGCACGCCGGAGCGTCGGTGGGCAGCGCGGTGGAGAACTTCTGCCGGGAAGTTTTTGCGAATGCGGGACTTTGTCCGGGTTGACGTTTCCGCCTGCCTGATGGGCGCGTTTCTGCTGCTGACGCTGCCGCTGAACTGGCTCCTGTCCGCGCTGGCAGCGGCGGCGTTCCATGAGCTGTGCCACGGGGCGGCAATACTCCTTCTTGGCGGGCGGATCTGGGGCGTTCGCATCGGCGCGGGCGGGGCGGTGATGGAGACGGAACCATTAAGCAGCGGCAAAGAGCTGGTCTGCGCTCTGGCAGGCCCCGCAGGAAGCCTGCTGCTGGTGCTTATGTTTCGGGTGTTCCCACGGGTGGCGGTCTGCGCACTGGTGCAGGGGGCGTTTAATCTGCTGCCGGTGTTCCCGCTGGACGGTGGGCGGGTGCTGCGCTGCGCTCTGGTACTTTTTTGCCCGAAGCGGGCGAATCGCATTGCTGTTTGGACAGAATGGGGAACACTGGGGATATTGGGCGCTCTCGCACTGACGGCCACATTTTACTGGAAGCTGGGGATGCTGCCCCTGACGGCGGTAACTTTGCTGGCAATCAAAGCATTCCTGCGAAAAAGACCTTGCAAACTGACACGGTTCGGGGTACAATAGGCGGAGAACATTTTAATGAGGTATCACTATGACCGAACTGATGCAGCGCATTCTCCCCACCGTGCAGAAACCGGCACGCTACACCGGCGGAGAATGGGGCGAGATCAAAAAGGATTTGAAGGACGTCCGGGTACGCGTGGCCTTCTGCTTCCCGGATACCTACGAGATCGGCATGTCCAACTTAGGAATGCGTATCCTCTACGGCGTCATGAACGGGATGGACGGCGTGTGGTGCGAGCGTGTGTTTGCCCCATGGGGAGACATGGAGCAGGCCATGCGGGATAATTCCCTGCCCCTGTGGGCGCTGGAAAGCCAGACTCCCGTCCGGGAGTTCGACATGATTGCCTTTACCATCGGCTATGAAATGGCGTACTCCAACATCTTAAATATGCTGAATCTGGCAGGCGTCCCCCTTCGCTCCAAAGACCGGCAGGGGCTGAAAAACATCGTGTTTGCCGGAGGCGTCTGTGCCTTCAACCCGGAGCCGCTGGCGGACTTTATCGACTTTTTTTCCTTGGGCGAGGGCGAGGACATCACCGTGGAGATTTTGCAGCTCTACGACCGGGCAAAGGCCGAGGGATGGAGCAAGGATGCTTTTCTACATGAAGTTGCGAAAATCCCCGGCGTGTACGTCCCCAGCTTCTACCGCCACGAATACAACGCCGACGGCACCCTCGCCGCCATCGTGCCGCTGGAGGGTGCGCCCGAGACGGTGACAAAGCGCATCATCGAAGACCTGGACAACGCCTATTTCCCCACCAAAATGATCGTTCCCTCCACGGAGATCGTCCACGACCGGGCGAATCTGGAGCTGTTCCGGGGCTGCATCCGGGGCTGCCGGTTCTGTCAGGCGGGCTTCTCCTGCCGCCCGGTACGGAAGAAAAGCCCGGAAGTGCTGTACCGTCAGGCGGTGGAGACCCTTCGCGCTTCCGGAAACAACGAGATCACCATTTCCAGCCTGTCAACCTCTGATTACCGGGGGCTGAAAGAACTGACGGACAAGCTGATCCCCTACTGCACGGAGAATAAGGTCAGCCTCTCCGTTCCCTCCCTCCGGGCGGACAATTTCTCCCGTGACCTGATGGAACGGCTTCAGGCGGGCGGCCGGAAAAGCAGCCTGACCTTCGCCCCGGAGGCGGGAACCCAGCGCCTGCGTGACGTCATCAACAAGAATCTGACCGAGGACGAAATTCTGACAACCTGCGCCAACGCCTTCTCCGGCGGCTGGAACAATGTCAAGCTCTATTTCATGCTGGGTCTGCCCACGGAAACGGACGAGGACGTGCTCGGCATCGCGGAGCTGGTGTACAAGGTAATCCTGACGTGGAAGGAACACGCCGTGAACAAGAAGCGGGGCCTTCGCGTTCACGTCGCCACGGCGTACTTTGTCCCCAAGCCCCACACGCCTTTCCAGTGGGAAAAGCAGATCACGCCTCAGGAATATCTGCGTCGCTGCCGCCTGCTGAAATCCCATTTCTATTCTAAGTCCATCGAATACGACTATCACGCGCCGGATTTGAGCCAGCTGGAAGCGGTCTTTGCCCGTGGCGACCGCCGGCTGGGCGCGGTGATCGAGGAAGCCGTGAAAAACGGCGCGCGGCTGGACGGCTGGGACGAATATTTTGACTACGCCAAATGGCAGGACGCCTTCCGCAAATGCGGCGTAGACGGGGACTTCTACACCGTCCGCGGCTACGGCGAGGACGAGCTGCTGCCGTGGGACACCATCGACGTGGGCGTGACAAAGAAATTCCTGAAGCTGGAGCGAAAACGCGCCTACGAAGCGAAAATCACCCCGGACTGCCGCCACGGCTGCGCGGGCTGCGGCGCGGAAAGACTGCTGCAGGAGGTGACGTGCGATGCTTAGAGCGCTGTTTCAGAAAACGGGCAACGCCGTGTATATCTCCCATTTGGATTTGATGCGGCTGTTCCAGCGATCATTCAAGCGGGCGGGACTGCCCCTGACCCACACGCAGGGCTTCAACCCCCGCCCCTCGGTGTCCATCGCCCTGCCCCTGAGCCTTGGCGTGGAAAGCCAGTGCGAGCTGCTGGATTTTGAGTTGGAAACGGACACGTTTTCAAACGAAGATATCTGCACCCGGCTGAATCAGGCGCTTGTGGAGGGCGTACACGTCCTCTCGGTGTACGCCGGCGGCGGAAAAATCAAGAATCTGGCGTATCTCGACTGCGCCGTGCTGTTGGAATACGACGCAGGCGTACCGCAGAACGCGGCGGAGCAGATCGAAGCCCTGTTTTCCCGTGAGGAAGTGACCGTGGAAAAAAAGGGTAAAAAAGGCGTTGTGGAGCAGAACATCATCCCCATGATACGAAAGATTTCTGCCGCACCGGTGTCGGGCAACGTTGTAAAGCTTGAGGCGCGGGTCTGCTGCCAGAATCCATCCCTGAATCCCATGCTGCTGGGCGCCGCCGTAAACAAATACCTCCCCGACCTCGCGCCGAATTTTATCCGGTACAGCCGGGTGGAAATCTATGATACCAACGAAACCATTTTCAGATAAGGAGTAACGTCAAATGGAAGAATATATTCTGGAAGAATGCCCCATCTGCCGGGGCGCGGGTCTGCTCATGCACGAGGGCGGCTGGAACGTACAGGTGGAATGCGCGGATTGCAGCGCCCATACCGTGTATGTGGAGTACGAGGACGAGGACGAGAAGGCCGAAGCCGAGCGGAAGGTCATCCATCTGTGGAACATCGGCAAGGTGATCACCAGTGAGCGCGGCGAGTGAGACTGCGGCGCTCCTGCGCCGCCGGATCGCACAGGTCAGTGAGTTTGCCCCCGGCTCCATTGGGGACATGCTGCATTTTGAACTGCTGGACTGCGACCCGGAAGCGGGGGACTATTTGCTCTCCTGCCGGACGGAAACATGGATGCGCAACCCCGCGGGGACGCTTCACGGCGGTCTCGGCGCGACGGTGCTGGATCAGGCGATGGGACTGATCCCCTACTGCCTGAAAACGGAAGCCGGGATTGCGCCCACCGTGCAGCTCAGCGTGAACTACCATCGCCCTCTGAATCCGGGGGCAGAGGTGGTAATCAAGGTGCATGTGATCTCTGTATCCAGAAGCCTGATAACCCTGTCGGCAGAGGCCCGGTCAAAAGAAAACCCGGAAAAACTGTGCCTGTCCGGCACGGGGCTGTACCTCTGGAAACCGGCGCAATGAGGTCGCTCAGACGCCGCCGCGAAAAAATAATAAAAAAAGGAAAAATAATGGTTGCATTTTTCGAGAAGGTGTGCTAATATATTCAGGCAGTCGAGAGACGCAATCAAAAATCCGGGTGTGGCGAAGTTTGGTATCGCGCTTGAATGGGGTTCAAGAGGCCTCGAGTTCGAATCTCGACACTCGGACCAAAAGTTACCGTTTCTACTTAGTTTGAGCAGAAACGGTAACTTTTTTTATATACAGTTTATGAAAAGATCGTGGAAAAATATTTGCTATGGTTGTCATGTGGTTAACGCTGTTTGTCTGGCTACATGGCGTCTGTAATGCGCCGGAGTGCCTCAATATCCACATCCTGATAGTGGCGGAGCATCTCGGTGGATGTGTGGCCAATCAATTCAAGCTTGTCCTTGTCCGGGGCGGGTACATTTTTCATCAGCGTTGCAAAGGTGTGGCGGCAGCTGTGAGGCGTGTATTTGTGGTGCTCTACGCCGTCTTTTGTCTCGGTTGGGTTATCTATGCCGGCCGCTGCCAAAACGCCGTAGAACGCCGATCTGTAGGCCCGCAGGGACATTTGTGTTCCATCTGCACCGCAGAACACCGGGCCGGTGTCCCTGCCAGCTGTGAGCCTGTCAATAATGGGTTGGATCTTCGGGGAGATGGTAACAGTTCGATCTCGTCCGGCATCGGTCTTGGCGCCGCCGACGAATGCATTCCGCTCCCGATCATAATTGCTTATGTCCAACTCCAGCAATTCGGACGGCCGGAAGCCGAGATAGCACTGGGCGAGCACATAGTCCGTGTAGGGCACTACGCCTACATTTTGGCGCAGTTTGTCCAGCTCCTGGACGGGGATACCATCCTTACCGCTGCCCTCGCCTCTCCCCACAATGAGATATTGCCCCATATTGATGGTGGTAAGGTGGCGCGGGATGCCGAACTTATATAGCAGGCCGCAGAGGGCCTTCATGTTTTCGCGGGTGCGCTTGCCCTTAGGGCAGCTGTCCATGCACTCTTGCAGATCGTCAATATCGATGTCAGAGACCTTTTCCATCCATACAGGTGCAAAGTACTTCCAGGCGGCTTTGTAGCAATTCATGGTGGCCTGCCCAGCTCGATGAGTAGGCAGCCAGCGGTCATACAGCGCCTTAAAGGTGATGCTCTTTTTCTGCTCTGGCTCTGCTGCCAAGATGGGCAGGTAGGCGATAGCCTCTTTTTTGGTCTTAAATCCGCCCTTTGAGCGCCGCTTGCGGCGCATCGTCCCGTCCGGTGCCATGGTATACCCAGCGGACACAATGGCCGTCCAGCCATTCCCACGGCGTATCACGGTGCCTTGCCCATTGCCTCGGGATTTGGGTCTCTGCCCTGCAGAGACCTTTGCTCCGCAGGCTGGGCAAAAATTTGCGCCATCCGGCAGCAGTGCACGACATTTTCTGCAATTCATGTCTCCTCCTTGGGCACTTATATTACTTGACCGCCCCGGTGATCAGGCCGGGGCGGTCGTTTTGTGATTAGATCTTCTCGAATACCATTGTGGCCTGGATGCGGTCGCCGCCGGCGAGGCCCTTACTGCCGCCATTGGCGGTGGTGATAGTGTGCAGGCGGTAGCCCTTGGCGGCCTGCGCATTAATCACCCTTTCCAGCTCCGTCAGATTGCCGGAGCCAGTACCAATGAATTTTTCCTTTAGCGTTACCTGCAGCACAACGTACTGCAACCCACCGGATCCTGATGCGTTGGAGTATGAGCCCTCTTCTCTTAGCTTATCCATCAATCCCATAATCTTTCCTCCTTGCTGTGCCCGAATCAGGCACTGATATTTCACACTCTCTATGAGTGAATGAAACGAAGCGTGACAGAATTGGAACTTATGAACGTGAAAAGGCCCCTCACAAAAGTGAAGGGCCTTTTCGGATGATTTTTCAAGTGCCGGCAAGCGGCGATGTCTTTTTCAGTGCTGGCGTGCAGCTCTGTTAACAAAATCATCCTATCACATATTATGACCCTATGTCAAGCGCATATTACACTTTTTGTGTGTGAATATTGGGGTTCGTAAAAAGTTCAATAATTTTTCTGTCTAATTTGTCCATGGTTTTATCGGATAGCCGGATATCACTCAACGTATCGGCCGAGTAAACAGGGTCGAAAATCCTTATCTTACTGATGGTGGTAATCTGACCAACCAAGGCAATGCTACCAATTTTCATTTTCTGAATTTCTCGGTGTATTTTTTCAAGAAGTTTTCCTTTGTTGTCAAGCTTTTTGATTTGATCTTCCAGCGCGTTAATATATGCACGCCGCAATTCTATTGATGCATCGTCCGCATTGGGCGGTTCGTCAAGCATCTTCTTTAGTTGTTTTTGTGCATTATATGTCTCATCAATCTCTCTGTTGATTTTTGCCTGAAGTAGTTCGTATATTTCGTTTCCGATATAAACTTGAGAGCGATGGAGCTTCTCTATATTTTTCCATGGCTTTACAGAAGTGAACGGAATAATTGTTGCTGTTGAGGAAGACAGTTCATTCTGTGTATCAATAATAACGCCGTAGTGTAGGCCGCCCTCTTCACTACCAACACGATAGCCAAGATGAGCCTTTACAACGGATCCCCTCTTATAACGAATCAGTTTTTGTGGATCAAAGCTTGATTCCTTTGAGAGAAATCGAGCATAGTCGTTCAGCCAATAGGCAAGCGTTTCGCCTTTTTTCTCCTCGAGTGTATCCATATACGTCCGCAGAGCTAAAAAGCCTTTGTCCCGAAATTCTTCGTATTTTGACATCCGTTGCATCCCCTCCCC
>OHBM01002552.1_pt1 | contig 12007 bp, 9 predicted proteins | sample 1577251 | NCBI WGS metagenome assembly OHBM01 (sample SAMEA3541557, study PRJEB24748) | human gut metagenome | biome: human gut; feature: human-associated habitat; material: faeces | place: China | collected 2012
TGATGTCATCGCCAATGAGCTGGGGCAGAAAGAACGGTGCAAGCTCTTCTTCCCGGCAGCTGCCGGGCTGCGGCTTACCGCCTGCCAGTGCAGAAACAATGGGCACCGGCTTTGTCTGGGCCGTATAGCGGCTCAGTTCGGAACTGGGAATAAGAAGATAGCTTTCTCCATGGTCGCAAAGACCAAGGCGGCCTGCGCGGCCAATGATGTTTTTGTATTCCTGCTGACTCAGAGAGACCGGCGTGCTGCCGCCGCGGTAAACTTTGTTGTCGGTGATGATCACCACCTCAAAGGGCAGGTTGACGCCAACGGTCAGCGTTTCAGTCGCTACGATCACATCCAGACAATGGGCATAGTTCTCCACCGCCTCGCGCAGGCCATAGCTCATGCTGGCGTGATGGTAGGCAACGCCGCGGCGGGCAAGTTCCCGGATCTTCTTCATGTCACCGTCGCCGCTGCATTCCTGCAGGGCCTGTTCAAAGTCCGGATCCAGTTCCCGCGGAGGAAACAGCTCTCCCAGTTCGTTCACGATGCTCTGGGCCTGCTTCCGGGTGCCGTTCTGGCTGGGCACAAAGATCAGCGTCTTTGGTACATGACCGTCCCGTTCTTTCGCAAGGCGTTGCAGGATGGTTCGCAGGACTGTGCTCTGACGATCCTTTTGCCTGATGGATTTCAGTTCCATAAACGGACGGGACTGCATTTCCTGGTTTGCAGGGGCCGGAGACAGTTCACTGTTTTCTCTGGGAATGTGCTGCTGATAACACAGGCCGTCATCCAGCGTGATGATATTTTCGTCCAGACCCACCGGACGGGTCGTCCCCTCGATCACTGCTACCCCGTCGGCCGTTTCGCCTTCCTCTTCCAGTGCAGTCCGGTTCAGCCATTTCCGGACATATTTCACATCGCAGTCGGTGGTCGTCAGGCAGACGATCCGCAGGGTCCTGCCCACGCGCTGCATGGCGATCTCCAGCGCTACCTCGAGTTTTGGGCCGCGGGATTCCATCGCCATCATCGTCAGCTCATCCACCACGATCAGGCCGCAGTTTTCCAGGATGCGGCAGTTGGGCTGGCAGAGCATGGCAAACAGCTTTTCATAGACCAGGATGCCTATGTCGTAATCGCCGTGGATCAGATCTTCATCATTTTCCTGATAATCGCTGGAACTGGCAAAGATCCGGATATGGGTCTCCTTAAAATCCTGACTGAACTGGCGATACCGTTCCTTCACCATAGCCTTGAAAGGAACGAGCACCAGCACGTGTTTCTGGTTTGCCAGCATATCGATAGCCGTAAGTTCCGAGAGCAGCGTCTTGCCTGCGGAGGTCGCAGCCTGGATGATCAGGTTTTTCCCTTGAAAGGTACGGCCTTCCCAGCTGCCTAAGAAATCCTCATTCTCGAACGCTGTGCGCTGCAGATTCGTCAGGCGGAATTTACCCCCGTAGGAGACCCGTTCCTCCATGCGGGAAAGCACGGAATCCCACTTTTTGCCCCAGCTCTTTCTGCGTTCTTCGTCAACATATTTGAATTCTATCAAACTATTCATCCGTCGTTCTCCTTTTCGCGTTTTTGCGCCCGTTCCAGTTCATCCAGAATGGTGCGGATGCAGCAGCACCACAGCTCGGTATACGCCCGGTTGTAGCGCTGCAGGGCATTCAGGGTGCGCATGGGGGAGCTGCCGCCGTATGGTTCGTGTTCGGCCTCATTGTGCACGCCTGCTTCATACAGAGTCGTACAGTCCAGCACTACCTTGCGGATCTGCCGGGCACGAACGGGTTGCAGGGCATTCAATTCTTCTACGATGCGGCCCGCCTCCTTCCGCATACTTGGGCTGGCATAGGGGGTCTGTGCCGGGTCGCTGTAACTGTCGAAGAATTTCATCAGCCGCTCATAATACTCTGCCGGGAAGCCGTAGACGATGGATCGTTCCAGTGACCGCAGGGAACGCTTCTGCTCTTCCCGCTCTTCCTCAGGCAGGTCTTTCAATTCCACCAGGGAATGCTCAGCGATGGACAAAAGATAGCTCAGTTCCCGGGTCAGGGCCTGCAGCAGCGGATAACCGATGCCGAACTGCTCGTTAAGAATGCGTGGATTGGCTGTTTCGGCCCAGGTCAGGATAGCCGCTGTGATGACTGCCCGGCGCAGCGCCGGGTCGCGGCTTTGGATCCGCCAGCCCTCCGTGTCCATCAGAAAGCGGAGCTTGTCGGCATAGCCGAAGGAAGCCAGCTGCTGTTCCAGCTTTTCGTGAGAAACGGAATCCCGGTTCAGATGCAGCGCATCCCGGTGATTTGTCAGGCAGCCGGCATCCAGCAGCCAGTAGATCAGGGCGGCATTGTCCAGCCGCTTCTTTTCCGGGTCCCAAGCGTTCTGCATGGAGGAAAGCAGGATGTCATAATCGATCCGGCTGGGAGTGTAGCCCTTCAGCTCTGCACCACGGTCGGTAGCAGTATAATACTCCCCATCTTTCGCTCTGCGCCAGAAGAGCCCTCGGGAGGTCTGCTTCCGGATAAGGCCATGCTGTTCCAGATAAGCCAGCATCTCGCTCAGATCCCGCTGGCTCTGGCCCTTGGGACGGGGCAGAAACTGCAGCAGACGGTTCAGGGCGCTTGTACTGATGCAGCTGGGCGTGTCACTTTCTGCCGGGATCAGGCAGAGCAGCATGAACGGTACATAGTCGCCGTCCCGGCTGTAAAAGGTGCTGGTGATAAGCTCCGGTTCGCAGCTGTCAGCCTTGAGCTGTGCCCACTGCAGGCGTTCCTGCCGGCTCTTTTCATCATCCAGTCCAGCGTGGGGGCCGTAGGCATCGATGATGGGGTAAACATAGCCCACGATGTCCGAGATCTTTTTCCCGGGTTTCAGGCGGCCTGCACGGCCTGCATAGTTCTGATATTCAATGGGCCTGAGAAAAGTCTTTTGATCTGCGGTATTCTTGTGAAGATCCGCCACAATGACCACATCTACGGCACTGTTGATGCCGTAGGCCAGCGTCTCGGTACTGCACACGATGCGCAGCCGGGAGTTTCTGCCCAGAAAATCATTCTCCACGGCAGCACGAGTCTCGGGAGGCAGGGCACTGCTGTGGAATCCGACACCTGCACAATAGGCCTGATAGCTCAAATCGTCGAAAATACCTGCCAGTTCATCTTCCGTAAAAGCATCTACACTGTCCTGTACAGAGAAGAGCGTGCCGCGGACTGCCTCCGTGCAGGCGTCCAGCACCTGCTGCCTGCAGGCAGCAGGATTCTGCGGGATCGGCTCCAGAAGCGGTTTCAGAGCCTGATACAGATAGCCGCTGAGCTCCCGCACCAGATACCGGTCGTTCCAGAAGATCAGGATCTGGCGGCCCTTCTGCAGATGATAGCGGCACAGCTCGGCAATGGCTGCATACTTGCGTCGTATGCCGGGTTCCACGATCCGATAACGGAACTTGCAGGGTTCGCCTGTCTGGGGGCAGAGTTCCTGTGAGTCTGCTCTGCGGCAGGACTGCATTTGCGGGCAGCGAAAATCGCGTTCCTGTTTCCGCATGACCGGGCAGGTGGTGTCAGGGTATTCCGGATCGTCATCATCACTGCGCAGCAGACGCAGCAGACGGTAGTCGTCTGTGTCCGGGTCATCCGGCCAGCCGGTATATTCGATGATGGCACCGCCGCTGCTGCGGCTGTTGTGAATGTATACAGGAATCTCCCGCAGCTGTGGTCTGCCGCCCGCCTTGACCTGATAATAACTAAAGCTCTCTGCGTAGTCGTCCCAGTTGTAGAACGGGGTGCCCAGTGCCAGCATCCGGGGAGCATCTCCCGGCATATCCTCCTGCAGAAAACGAATCCAGGTCATGAGGAAATCCAGCTTGATGCCGCGGCTCTCATCTTTCAGCAGACCGATCTCATCAAATACGATGTACTGATACCGCTGCAGAAAGCCCGGGTCTCTCGAGGCAAAGAGAAAGGCTTTTTCATTGATAGTCACCGCAATATGGATGTCAGCGGCCTGCTGGATCTCTGCATCTGCCTGACGATATTCACTGGTGCTCTGCCTGCAGATCAGACAGCCAGCCGTTTTGCCGAACACCCGGTTGAAATCATCCTGCAGTTCACAGACCTTCTGAGCTGCCAATGCACGATAAGGGACCACAAAAAGCATCTTGGGCACCGGGAGGCCTCGTTCCACAGCTTCCAGCACCTGCGCATAGTATAGCAGCTTTGGTACCAGCGTTTTGCCGGAGGACGTCGGGCCGATGACCATCAGATTTTGTCTGGGATCATATGTTTCCTGTGCCGCAAAAGTCTTTTGCTGAAGTTCATTGAGTTCGGGGTAGCCGAGCTTTTCAGCCAGCGTCCGAATCGTTTCCAGATTCATTCTGCTTCCTCCTGTGAAATCGTCCACTTAAAGGAAAGTATAAAGGTTCTGCGCGGTATTTCCATTGACGGATGTCACAAAATTTCGCCGTGCTTTTTTGCATCCTCGCCCAGCGGTTCCCCGGAAGCGGTGCAAAGGGTATAGCTGGCCGCAAAATCCTGCTCCGATACCAGATTGAACTCAACGTCGATCACGGTGCCCTCCGGACTGCGGAGCACATGGTAAAATACCACAGCCCCCTTGTCAGAGGTACTGAGGGGCGCACCGAAGAGCTCTGCCTGAAAATAGTGCTCTGGATCTGCCGGGCAGAGCTGCAGCCGTTCGGCGTGAAGCAGAAAGGCGATCTCAGAACACATTTCATCTTCCTTTTGCCACACCTGCAGGGGCTTTGGCTGCTGTTCATACAGATCCTGCGCTGCGTCCACAAGGGTATGGTTGGACTCGAAGAACTCTCTTGTGTTGGGGTAGGGATAATAGCGGCCTTCTACGGTATCCACCTTAAAGTAATCGCCGCGCAGGGCATGTTCTCCCCTGCCCTGTACGGCTTCCTTTGAAAACAGCTCGTAGCTGCCATCGGGCAGGCGGCGGATAGCCCCCTCCTGAAGCAGCAGCTGCTCCATGGCACTGCCGTATCCAAGACGATAAGCGTGGACGAGTTTCTTTTTGTTTTTTATTGCGTAATGCGTCACGGGATCCTCCTTTTTTCTTTGCGGCCATGGCCGTATCATGATCTTCCAGTGTAGTGTATCATAAAAGCCGACTGTTTTCAGCAGGGGGAACACAGTACGTACCCTCTAAAATTTGATTTGGATGAATGGCAGCTCGTTTGGCTTCGTGATTGACAAAAAAGAGGAGGTTTTATAGAATGATACAAAAATCTTTTTACAGGGGGCCCTTGTTATGAGACCTCATTTTTACACATCCCCGTCCGAAGAACTCCTGATAGATCTGAACAACTGTTCCCGCCGCATTCTGGGCGAGCCGCTGGCGGAAGCTCCCGGCGGACGGCTTTATCCGGCTGCACCTCTGGACAGCCGAAAAGCCCGGGATGGCTTTGACACACTGTTCAGCTGTTCGATCCTGCTGGAAGTTCTTCGCCTTGTGCAGAACGAACGCGGTGCGGGGCACCCTCTGCCTATGCCGACCACCGCAGACATCCTGCTGCAGAGCATCGGCCCGGAGCAGGATGCCCGGGTCCTGCTGCTGGCTCCGGAGGCTGCGGCTGCTGCCGGTGATGAAGCGGCTGCCGCGGCAGAGATTCTGTGCAGGCTTTTGTTCGGCCGGGCGGCCAAGCGGAAGCCGCCAAGGCTGCTGGCCGGGAAATATTACGACCGCAAGCTGAAAAGGCTGCCTGATACAGCGCAGAGCCGGGCGCAGCTGCGCCGGTTTCTGCTGTGTGCCGCCTACCCCGGCCCGGAGCATTTTGCCGATCTGGCGGCAATGCAGACGGCACTGGAAGCGCTTTTGTCTGCCCTGCAGGCAGAAGAGCATCCGGGCTATGATGCCTTTATCAGCTACCGCCACACCCCCGAAAGCATTGCCTTTGCACGGAAGCTTCAGGCAAAGCTGGAAAGCTACCGCCCGCCCCGCAGCCTGAAGCAGACAAAAAAGCCCTTCGCACGGGTCTTTCTGGACAAAAACGAACTGGCCTGCGTTCCCAGCCTGAAGCAGGAGCTGGAGAGGCGGCTGCATCAGGCCGACTTTCTGATCGTGCTCTGCACAAAGGAAACGCCCGCTTCGCCGTGGGTCGATTGGGAGATCAAGACCTTTTTGCACTGCCACGCGCCGGACAGGATCGTGCCGGTGCTGCTGGACGGAGACGAGCAGACCGCGTTTCCCCGGGCACTGTCTGCCACCGGGCGGGATTATCTTGCCGCTAACTTTTCGCCGGAGGAGCTCAAGGCCGGAAAGAACCGGGCTGACGAAGAGTTCAGCAAGATCATTGCCGCAAAGCTGCGTCTCTCTCCGGAGGAGGTCATACAGCGACACAAGGCTGCGCGCTACCACAAAATTCTGGGCAGCATGGCCGCTGCCGCTGCGCTTCTGCTGGCATTTTCAGCCTACGCCCTGACCCAGAACCGGCGCATCTCGGCGCAGTATGAGCAGACCCTCATCGCACAATCCCGCTATCTGGCACAGATCTCCGATGACCTGATGCAGCAGGGAGACCGGGTCCGGGCGGTGCAGACCGCTCTTGCTGCGCTGCCCGCCAGCGAAAGCAGCAAAGACCGCCCCCTTGTTACCGAGGCTTACTATGCGCTCTCCAACGCAATGTATGCCTACCGTGACAGCAGTCCGCTGGCCTACGCTATCGAGGATACGCTGGCCTGTGGAGAGGGCTCATCCGTTGTGTCCCAAGCACTTTCGCCGGACGGTAAGCAGCTTCTGACGATCAATGACTTGGGCCTTTTGTACCAGACCGACCTGACGACCATGACCCAGACGGGGCCGTTCCGTCCGGTCGATCTGGACCCGGAGGCCATAGATGCACGGTTCCTGAACGCAGTCTTTGCTCCTGATGGGCACTGGCTGCTTGCCACCGGGAACCGAGTGCTGTGCTTCGATCCTGGAAACCGGGAAATTTTGTGGCAGTGTGATGCGAACCTAAATCGTTCGCTCCACATTTCAAGCTGCCTTGTGAGTTTTATTTTCAGCGAGTCCCTGAATCGTGTTCTGGTTTCTTATTCCGGTGATGGATTCTCCATTGATCTTGAGACTGGTGCAGTTTATTCTCTTTTCAAGGGTGCTTTTACAGCAGCTTCCCTCTCTCCGGATGAAACATTTGCCGCTTGTACGCTCTATTCCAACGACTCGGAATTGATGCTGTACGATATTGCAGGAGACGGATACATTAAGCAGTCTTATATCGGTAACGGAATGACCATCGCGAAAACTGCATATCTGTCCGATGGCAGCATCGCCTTGCTGCGGTCAAGAGACTCCGGCGGAATGGGGTTCGTTTCGCGGAATTCCGGCGTACTGGAATGTTGGGATCCGGCGTCGGATACGGTGCGCTGGACTCTGCCGCTGACGACACAGATCGAGGGCGTCTGGAGTACAGCACAGCTTCTGAGATCAGAATTTACGCTGGACGATGGAACGAACACCGAACTTCTGGTCTGTGCAGTCGGGCAAAGCGTGTTCTTTGTCCGGCCCGACAGTGGTGAACTTCTGGCAAATTACTCTTTTGATGCCGACATCAAGGCGGTGTTCCCGGCCGAAAACGAGTTTTATGTTGTTCTGAAAAACGGCATCATTGAGCGGGTGTTCCTCAACTCGGAATTTTATACGGAGATGATCGCGCTGGACAGTGCCATATCCTGTGTTTCTTATGATGCAGATGCCGGGCGGCTCATTCTGGGGCTTGCAGAACAGGCCCAGACTGTGGTGCTCAAGCAGAATCTTTCCGATTCCAGCATCATCCTGCTGGACTGCCCGGAGATGACCGCCGCCTACCATGTCGGTGCTCCGGCCAACCTGCGTGTGACCATCCATAAAAATGAAAACGGAGAATATGCCCTCTGGGTCTGGGATCTTCTCTCCACCAAACCGAAGGCTCAGACGGATTGGGGCAGCGAAAAACTTCCCATCGATGTCACACAGCGGGATGGAAAAACTATTCTGTGGTATGAGCAAATGGACGGTGATGAATCTTCTGCGGAGAATGTTCTGCATGGCTGGGACATCGACAAAAATGAGCGCTGTGCGGAGTACACCCTGACAAACCCAGACTGGAAGACTGTCCAAATAGCGGACGATCGCTGGTTCCTGTATAAAACGACGGGTGCCGGTATTTATGAACTTCATCAGCTGGATCTAGCGACGGGCAAAGAGGTTGTTCATTCACTGAAACAGTTTGAAGGGATGGAATCGATTTTTTGGTTTCGGGCACTTTCCAATGACCCGACTCAGTTGATGGTTCTGCACCGTCCGCAGACGATCAGTCTGGAACATGAGGTTTTCTGTCAGGTGGACTGGCTTGATCTGAAAACCGGAGAATGGCTTCCGAATGAAACTCCTCTGTATGTGACAGCGAAAAACTGGCATTGGAACTTTAGCTCCGGTGCACCGGTTTGCGAAAGCCCAGATGGGAATGTTCTGGCGGTGTGGTTCGCCAGCCGTATACAGCTGCTGGACCGCGCTACCGGTGAGGCGCTGCAGACCCTGCCTATCGACTGTAGCTCGGACTGCGAGTTCGATTTTTTGAGCGACGACCTTCTGGCGGTCTGGGGTGATAACCACCACCTGACCCTTTGGAGCATCTCCCAGCAGCAGATCGTGCAGGAGGATCGGTATGCCATTGATTCCATCACCGATCTCACCGTAGACCGCAGTGCCGGTACTGTCCGGGTCATGAGCGGCAATGCCTTTGAGTTTACCACTTGCCTGTACCAGTACGATGCTGAGCGCGGCACCTTTGAGCGGTATCTGGCAGCCTTTAACTGTATGATCTCGCAGGACGGCACAGAAGCATTTGGCTTCCGGAGCTGCGGCTTCTTTCCGGTCTATTCGCTGGACGAACTGATTGCCAAAGCCAATGATTTTCTCCATGGCCGCACCCTCAGCCAGACAGACCGTGTGCGCTTTTATCTGCAGAATAGTTTGACTTGATTTCCTAACAGCATACGAAAATAAGAAAAACTAAAAAGTGAAGTATTAATTAAGAAGATCGGAAGCTGAAATGTCATTGCGCGTTTTTACGGCTCAATCTTCCAGCCTGCCATGGTCACATCCAAGCGACAGATAGTGCGCCATCTCCCATTTCAGCACCATCTGAGCATACTCCAATGGTTTGTTATACAGCAGCCAGTCCAGCTCTGCCCGTTGTGCAGGGGTGTTGCCGTACTCGTCCTCCACAGCGGCGCAGTCGATGGCAAGAGTGGTGCCATCTGCGAACCGGGCTTCCACCCGGTTGGTGTCCATATTGTAGCGGCAGGAAAGCAGTTTATTCATGGTGAACCTCATTTCTATATCAAACGGTGTCTGTTCGGATGTCCTAAACCCTGCCATAGAACCGGTGTCTCATGTAAGATTGTTGTTTGGATAAAACTGGAAGATTTTGCACAATAAATATCGTTGAAATCCAGCTTTTGGGGCTGTGCGAAACAGCCTGTTTTGCCGGGCTGATTTTGGCGCTGCACACTTTTGCACATTTTCTGCACATCGCAAGGATGGATAACAGGTGCAAAGACGTGCAAGCAATGCAAAGGATGCAACAGAATAACAACGGCAAAATAACGGTGATTCGATTAAAATGACGTTTTAGCGTTAAATGATGAAATGGATAAAATGTGCCATTCGGTTCCTACGAATCAGTAGGCCGGGGGTTCGAGTCCCTTCCATCGCACCAAGTAAAATCCCACGATTGACCGTTGAAAATACGGTGTAAATCGTGGGATTTCTTGTTTTACAACGACCCCGAAACGGCTGGAATGTGCCTTATTTGTGCCTTGCTGCCCCAAAAACTACCTCTCGTGTGCCTTACCGTGTGCCTCATACTGGATGCCCGGCGGGGTGGTCTGAGGGCAAAGAAAAAGCCTGTCCGGTATGTAGCCGGGCGGGCTTTCGTGCTGTTTGAGTAAATTTATCAGGCTGTGTGCTGCTGGGCTATCATCTGGGCGGCTTTCATAGCTGCCTGTTGATAACTCATACAAGCCGGGGCAAAAACCGAGATGGTTCTGCCCGATACAAAGCTCAGGCTGCCCAAACTGGGAGATGCGTTGCTACGGGTAACATAATACCTACGGCCATTGATGTTGAACAGATAAACAGGACGATTTGCAAATTTCAGAGTGGTCAACATTTCACAGTACCCCCTTCCAGCAGCTTGGCCACGCTCTTGCCGGCCTTTGCTGCGGCTGCATCCAGTGCGGCCAGCTTCCACAGAAAGCCGGTGTCAACCTTGGCGGTCAGGCTCTCACCCTTGTGGATCGCTGACACGGTGTAGCCCTGCTGGGCGTACTGCTGCCGGATCCAGCTCTGCGGGGTCTGGTTCAGGTGGTCGAGCGTGTTCATCCGGCCACCATCCAGCACGATGCTTTCCCGGTGCAGGGTGCGGGGCTTTGCTTCCCGCTGGTCGATGTACTCCACCTCAAAGGCGTGCAAGCTGATTTTCTTCTCCAACTTCATAGTCATATCCTCCCATCATGCCCGGTGGGCTTCCATCTTCCCGCCGGGGGTCTCTGTTCGTGTTACTGGACTTCCAGCGGCTGCACCTGCGATGCACCGAAGAACGATGCCCGGTAGGTCTGGCCGTCTCCCCTGCTGCAGTGGATCAGCACTGCCTGAAACAGAGCCTTTGCGCCATGCTCCACTATGTACCCGGCGGCTTTCCAGCCCGCCCAGGTGTTCACAGGCTCGGTGATCCCGGCGGCCTGCTGGGCTTCCTCGATGCGCTGGGCGTTGACCGGGGCAGCCTTTGCGCTGTTCCATGCCCGGTGCAGGGCTTCGGCAAAGCTGCTCACACCCTTGCGGTACAGCTTCCACGCCTTGTGCATGATCTCGGAGAGATTGTACTTCTTCATACTGTTCCTCGCTTTACTTTGCGGGTCAGCTCCTGTATAATGGGCTTGACCCTGTTGTGGGTTTGGCTCGGTGGTTCGTTGGTAGCGGTCGCCGGGCCATTTTCTTTTATACAGCTTATCAGGAAGTGGGTTACTGTCTTAGCTGGCGTTCTGCTCTTGCGCTCCCGGTACATCCTTCGCCCCTTGCCTTCCGGTCGTGCTTCCCTTGCTGTGTCTATAGTATACCACTTGAAACTAGTGGCGTCTATTGACGAAACCACCAAATATTAGTGTCTCAAACTGTGAATTTTACCACTTGTTTTTAGTGTGTTGTTGCGCTATACTAAGGACAATGAAAAAGGGACAGTATAATAGGCCCTTAACGAAAGTAGGTGAAATTATGGCATTCAGGTACAAAATCAATGTGCTGGCTGCTTTGAAAGAAAAAGGATATAGTTCCACCAGACTGAGAAACGAGCATCTTCTTGGTGAATCGTATATGTCGCAACTGCGGCGGGGTGAAATGGTATCGTGGGCGGCATTGGAAACGATTTGCACGTTGCTGGACTGCCAGCCGGGCGATCTGCTGGAACATGTGCCCACAGATGACACCGCCGGGAAGGAAACTGCATGATGGAATTAACAATAGAGAATCTGCGCACACTGGCACAGAGTGGGCAAATCTTCCTGACAGCCCATTCACAGGCACGGCTTTATGAGCGCAGCATTTTGCTGGCTGACATCCGGCAGGCTATCCAGAGCGGGAAGATCATCGAATACCGCCCGGATGATTACCGCTGTCCGTCCTGTCTGGTGTTAGGGGTCAATCTGGCAGGCCGCTGGCTGCACGTTGTGTGCGGCATTCATGAGGGCGCTCTGTGGATTCTGACGGCCTATTGGCCTGATCTCGACCACTGGAACGCAACGTATACTGAACGAAAGAAGAAAGGGGAATGATTATGACTTGCTTTTTCTGCAAAGGCGAAATGAAGCCCAGCACGACCATTCACACCGTTCAGCTGAAGAACTGTGTCGTGGTCATCAAGAACGTGCCCTGCCTGAAATGTGAACAGTGCGGCGAGGTCGTTCTGTCAGCTGACACGGTGGAGAAGATAGAGCACATCTTGCAGACGGTCGAAAAGGCCGTGGCAGAG
>OHBM01002553.1_pt1 | contig 12005 bp, 15 predicted proteins | sample 1577251 | NCBI WGS metagenome assembly OHBM01 (sample SAMEA3541557, study PRJEB24748) | human gut metagenome | biome: human gut; feature: human-associated habitat; material: faeces | place: China | collected 2012
TCATCTGCATATTTACTGGCAAGAAAATCAATTAGTGCTTTGCCATAGCCCTTTCTCTGATTTTCCGGATTGACTGCAATATTTTTAATTTCAAGTATTCCATTATCTTCATCGGTGACAACACATTCAGCTTTTACATCACTATCTTCAAGTACATACATAGTACCTTTTTCAAGATAACGATCAACCATGCTCTCCTGCTCATCAGCTAATAACAATAATGCTATAAACTGCTTTTTATTCTCATCTACTTCTCTGATTTTCATATCCATTACTCCGTCAAACGTGAATTTCTCAGTTTGGAAAACCAGAAGTTGTCATTCAACCCAAAATACCCGGTTATCTTTCCTTTTTGCAGCCTTAGGAAGCTCACCATCAACATATCCAACGGCACAATGACCTATTCCTTCCCACTCTCCGTCTACCCCAAGTTCTTTTAATAATTCCTGATATTCCGGAAGTTCAAATTCTTCCTTAGCTCTGTGAATCCAGATACTTCCAAGATTAAGAGAATGTGCTGCAAGCATCATATTTCCCATGACCAGACTTCCGTCATAAACTCTGTTTGCCCAGTTTTTGTCTGCTAATACAATTAAAATAGCCGGTGCTCCATAAAATGGATCAAATCCTTCTTTCCAACCGCCTATCTTTGCATTGATTGCTGATAATCTGTCTCGAAGTTTTTTGTTTGTTACCGCAATTGTGATGGTTGCCTGTTTTCCCATGCCATTTGCAGCATATAATCCGGCTTCGATAATCTGTTGCAGATCTTCTTTTGCTGGCATATCCGGCTTAAATTTGCGAATGCTTCTGCGTTCTTCCATTGCTTTAATGATTTCGTTCATTTGCTATTCTTTCTCCTCATAATCAATTCTTTCAATCTTAAAAATGACAGGTCTTGTTCCATCCGAACAGCAGGTAATCATTTCATTTTCCTTCTTCATCCAGCCCTTCATAATGGAACCGCCTTGTAATCCGGTATAAATATAGCGTGAAATAGCATCCCATGCCTCAGAACAGAATGGCATTTTCGGACCACCCGCAACGGTATCTGCATCACCACTGGTCTTTACCAAGGTATTCAATCCTATGTGCCAGAAATCATCTCTTTCCTCATCCCGGTAAAAAATAAATTCATCTCCCACATTGTAACAAGGACAGGCACCCGAAATTGGATTATCACAATACTGTTGCTGTAATTCTGGATAGAGTTTTTTATCTAATACTGTTACTTTAACTTTATGTTTCATCCCATTCATCTCCATTTCACTTGATTCGTTGCTGCATATATCGTATCATGAGGATGTACTAACAACAAGTGCGATATTTTAGAACATATACTATATCTAAATATAGTGTCAGGAGAGTTATTATGTCAGATAATCAAATACATGAACAACGTCGTTTTGCGATAGAGGTTATTAAAAATACTGGTTTTTACTATACAAAGTCTTTCTGAACGCGGAAAATCCTTAGAACCTGTATTAGATGCTTTCTGTCTTTGGGGACAAGAACATCGAAATGATTAATATGATTATGAATTTTCCTTTTAGACAAACAACGATTTACCTATCTGTACTCAACGATTTCTTCGAATGGAGTATGCTGATTGGTATTAAGCACTGTATATGATCTCTTCAATTAACTTTCTTTCGATCTCATCTGGCTTATATTTTCTTATACTTCTTCTATTCTCAATTTCTCGTATCATAGATTTCTCTCTCCCTTAGAGCCTTGTCCTCAAGGCTCATTTTCTCCTATGATTTCCAAAGGCATACTCTGGTTTAATACAATCATACCCCTGTTTCATCAGCCATTCTTTTACCACTTTATTCGGTGCCTGGCAACGGTCTGTGCTTTGCAGTATAATAATCGCAATCAATTCGAATCACACTAACAATTGAAACCAATTTCTCATTAAACTCAAAATCCATACCGGTTTGTGTTTTCATTAATGCCCTCAATGCCCTGATTTTTTCTTTCGGTGTTTCCACAATCTTTGCCGTTCCAAATCCATCAAAAGAATAGTAGCTGCATCCATATTGGCAGGCTACTTTACCTGAAAATGACTGTACATCACACTCAATTTGAACGCAACAATCAGAATTATTTCTGATAATGTCAAGTTTACGCCCCTCTAACGCCCCATGCAAATAAAATACGAGCTTTTCTCCTTCAAAAATATAGCCATAGTTCATGGGAACTATGTATGGCTTTCCTTGATCCACTAAACCGAGATGCAAAACCTTGCCAGAATCAAGGATATGCATGATTTCACTATGTTCTGTTACCTCTCTGTCTCTTCTTCGCATACGTATCCTCCATAACCGGAAGTTGTTATTGTAAATCATTTTTTGATATTTCAATCGATGGATAGTGCTCTAAACTTGTTAAGTCAACATCTAATGGAGTAACGTATTCCATATAAAATTTTTCAGGATTTTTATCTTGCAATTTTTTAAGTTTATTCTTAATTTTTTCCTCCTCTGTAGAAACAAAAACCACTGATACTACTCCTACCTTTTCACTTGGATTCATTCTGCTATCTTCAACATTTCCACATAAAATCATTCTAACTGTATTCATAATAATCCTCCTCCACATATAACTCCTAATTTAACTTTGCATCAACTTAATTGCCTCATCAACAGATACACATGTAGCAAATCTCTTTGGCCACATCATATCATTGTAATATTTATAGGTTTCTTCTCCAGACATATAGTCGTTATCAAACGTTGAATTTGCCCCTTGTGGAACAATTACTTTATATCCTCTTTCAAAAGCAGATTTCACAGTTGCATCTATACAGAAATTTGTCTGTAACCCAACTATCATTAATGTATTTTCATCTTTAACATAATCTGTAAAATCTTTATTTCCGAAACAACTATTGATATTTTTTGTAAATATCTTTTCACCTTCCCTTGGATGCACCTGTTCTGCAATCTCGAATTCTTCATCGCCGATTGAAAATCCCGTTCCTGGTCCATCATCATGCTGAAAATAGATAACCTCTATTTGATTATCTCTAGCTGCTTGTATAATTCTTGAAGTATTATCAATAAATTCATCAAAATTAAAAAGTCTGCTATCTGTTATTCCTTTTTGTATATCTATCACAAGTAGTTTCATTCGTTTCTCCTTTACACATAAAAATTCTCAATTCAAAGAACAGCATAAATAGAGTAGCAACCAAAAATCCAATCATCAATATTTTATGGCAGATTACAAAATAAACAATATATGCTACGATAGCCACCAAGTATACAATCATCAAAATGTGCCACTTTTTAGCTGAACTATCAGTAATTATTTTCTTTTTTACGGCAACATCATCCTTAATCAACTCGTCCAAACTCAATCCAAATTCATCGCTAATCGCTATTAGATTAGCAATATCGGGAATACCTTTATTAGTTTCCCATTTTGTAATTGCTTGTCTTGATACATTTAGTCTTTCAGCAAGCTGCTCCTGTGAAAAACCTGCCTGCTTTCTGCATTCTTTGATTTTTTCTCCTAAATTCATTTTTGAGTCCTCCTTATTATTTGGTAAACTCATTATAACGATTTTCGAGTTTTTAACAAGAAACCGCCATTTACAATGCCTGCTACAATACGTAGCAGACATTGTGTACAATTACTTTACAAATGAACAAATGCGATTTTTCCTTTTTTCAAGCGTTAAATTGCGATTGTTCTATTTCTTCTTTTTCTGATCTGAAATACTTTTTTGCGTATTTTTTACTTCTTTCTCCAGCAACACAATTAACCATTTAATTTCTGGAACATTTTTCTGCATCAATTGCAAGTACAAACATCAACGCATCTAATGCATTTCCCGGATCATGTACATCAATAACATAAGTGTCAGTCATACGAAGCAATTCTTTACTTATTTTTGCTATCTGATAACCGCTTTGGTCAAGAATACTATAATCCCATTCCATAATGGTTCCATCAATATGCCATCCATTGTAATCAATATTATAATGTGGCGTCAGGAATGAGAATTCTTTGCTCAGGCATCCGATATAACTGCCGTTTTTATAAATTTCGAATTTAGGAAGAAAGGTAAGAACTTTCTGAACAACCATTCCTACTTCATTTCCATAAGCGTCATAAATTGCAAGTTTATGTCCCCAGGAAAACTGGCCTTTTACTACATACACAGTATTGCCGGCTTCATCATAAATATCATAGCTGTCAAACCATGAAAACAACCTTTGTTTAAACAATAACTTCATAACTTTTCACCACTCTCCAACAAATATAATCGTTCCTTATGCGTCTGATCTGGAGTATGCATTTTTCATCTGATTACTAAGTTCATATAATACTTTATTCAAAGTATCCTGCGTTTCTTTTTTTACCATATCAGCAATCGTCTGGTTTGCCTCCTGACGAAGCTGCATGCGTTTTTCTGCGTTGCTTTCCTTCGCAAGAAGTTCATCATATTGGTTGATATATTCATGTCCTTTTGACATGACTCTTTCCTGATAACGTTCAATATGGAAAATGGATTTACTATAAGAAGCATCTGCCATGGCTGCGATCATCCTGCTTGCCCAGTAAAAATTATCTGTTGAAGCATCTCCGGTCGTATTGGAAAAATACTCCGGTACTTTCTCTACATCTGTGTAGAACGGTGCGGCTGTATTAAATACGTTTGAAGCAAATGCTACCCATTCGATTGCCCGGCTGTCTTCTCCTGCATCCGGTCTCATCTGTATGATTCCCAGGAAATCTGTCCGGTTTACACCAATTGCACGATATGCACCTTTCATAGATTTATCTCCATAAGATGCATACGGATCATACGGTGTTCCCTGAAAATGAGAAGAAAGAACGTATTTCACATCTTCGATCGTCACCTTTTTCTCCGGAACCATGCACCATGGAATATCATCAGAAAGTGGTGTAAAATCTGCATCCGGTCCATCCCAGTTCATTGTACTCGGATTCAGGCAGCGTGCCATATACCATGCTCTCGGTGTATTGTATACATGATCAGAGTCATCATGACTGCCAAAAATATCTCTTGGATTAAACGTTCCATCCTGCGAAAGGTTCAAATGATATTTTTCAACAAACTCCTTCAGATCGGCGGAACACATATATTCTTTCTGGTTTGAAAGTGCATCCTCAAGATCGAACTGATCCATTCCAAACTGATTTGGCATCATGACATAAACATCATCCGGTACTTTGCGTGCGATCCAGTGATGTCCGCCGATGGTCTCAAGCCACCATATCTCATCTGCATCCTGGAACGCAATTCCATTCATTTCATAAGTACCATACTGTTCTAACAGGCTGCCAAGACGTTTGACACCTTCCCTTGCACTATGTATGTATGGAAGTACAATGTATACAATATCCTCTTCCCCGATTCCTCCAGGAATTTCTTCTTTTCCGTCTTTTGCAGGCTGATATCTTACAAGCGGATCAGCTCCAAGAACTCTTGGATTGGATGTGATTGTTTCGGTTGCTGTCATTCCGACATGGGCTTCATTCACTCCGCAGGCTGCCCAGATACCTTCACCCTCTTCTGTATTTGGCATTGCAGTATAGCGAATCGGATTTTCCGGAAGCTCGATCTCAACATGCGAAATGACCGATTTATAGATTTTCGGCTGTTCCTCCGGGTGGATCACTGCAAATTTTTTTGAAGTATAATGCCCGGATCCTGAATCATCATTTCTTGCGATGATTGTTGATCCGTCATAACTTGCTTTTTTTCCTACTAAAATTGTTGTACATGGCATAGCTGTCACACTCCTTACTTTCTTTCAATTTTTTATCATCAAACATGCATCCGCATAACTGCCATCTGCATATTATATCTTCTTTTATCTCTCGTAAAATCCGTTATCATGTTCCAGTGGGATGCTTTTTGCATCCATATTTTCAATCCAGACGTAGGTATGGTTTTGCAAAAAAATAATCAGCTCATCGATCAGCGGTTCCTCGCCTTCTACTTCCATTTCCACGCTGCCGTCATATAGGTTTTTCACCCAGCCGGTCAGACCGAGCTGGTTTGCTTTCTGTACTGCATAATAACGGAACCCTACTCCCTGAACTCTGCCATAAAAAATGATATGTTTTCTTATTTTTGTTTTCTTTTCCCAAAACATACTGATCCGCTCCTGCTGTCTTTCCTGATATCTACATGAATTCAACTTGAACTTTAAAACTTCAGTCTCATCTGATTCCACACGATATTTCCATGCACAGATTCTGAAACTCCTTCATTTTCAAAACCAAATTTTGCATAGTAATGCACCAGCCGGTCTTTGCACGTAAGGACAAGACCTTTTCTTCCCTGGTCTTTTGCATCTGCGATCGCTCTTTTTAAAAGTTCTCCGGCATAGCCGTGGTTTCTATATGCCGGGAGCGTATTGACACCAAATATCATCTGCCATGCTCCATTTTCCTGATGCATAGACGCATTTTCATACATTTCATCTGTCAGGTCTTCCTGATCTGTCACCATACCATCAACAAATGCGATTAATGTGTCATCCTCAAACAGCAGCCAGAAATGATCTGCATAATGTGAAAGCCTCTGCTCAAATTCCTCTTTTGTTGCCGCCTCTGCTGCCGGAAAGCATTCTTTTTCCACTGCCGCAATCTGGTCGATGTCTTGTAATGTTGCAGTTCTTATATTCATTTTCATCATCTCCTGTTTTTTTCCGGATTTATATCTAATGGTGTTTGTTCTGCAAATGTTATCTTTTTTCTAACGTTCCTTTTCATTGTTTCTGGCACGGTAATCCGGAATTTTATAATATGCGGCTGCCTCTTCAAAATATTTTTCATCAATATGCGGCCATTTTGGCTGAACATTGTCCTCTAATGCAAGTTTTTCTGCCAACTCAACCATTTTGGCTGAACAGTCGATTCCGGTAAGGATTGTCAGAATGTTGCTGTTCACAAACCACGGTGCTATGGAAAGCAGGCCGCCGGTGATCATATCCTGTGCAACTTTCTGATTGTCATAAGGTACTTTCAGAAATTGAGGTTTCCATATTGTTGTTCCATTTTCCACACCGGACTCTAACAACATGCACTGTGCATATCCGGCATCATCAATGGATATTCCAACACTGCCTGAATTAAAGTAATGTTTGTTTTTGTATGTCATCTCTCCCGGATAATGCGTATGAGCACAGATCATGTAATCAGTGTCAATCTTTTCTAACCATTGTTTTACCGGATCCTCATTCAACTGCAAAAGTTCCCTGCTGCTCGCCGGTGATCCGTGACAACAGGTAATGGACGGATAACCTGCTTTCTCATAAATAAATGTGATTGGAAGATTCCGAAAGAAATCAAAATCTTTATCCACAAGCTGCCCGTAAGTGTAGAGTAGGTTTCCACTTGCTGAGTTACTTATCCACATCTGCTCTGTGCATTTCTTTTTTCTGGCTTCCTGCTGTGTGAGCATGTACTCCTCACGATTGCCCCTTAACAGATAACAGGTACGGTTTTCCATAAATTCATACAGATAATCCATGGTTTCTCTTGTGTAAGGTGTATCGGAAATATAATCTCCAAGAAAGAAGTACTCGTCACATTTGTGTTTTTCCATATACTCTGTGCATGCCTTAAAAGCGTAAATGTTGCTGTGTATATCTGAAATAATTCCGATTTTCATAATAATACTCCTGTATTCCCGTTGTGAGATTATCTCTCTTCTGTCCGAAACGGAATCTCTGTCTTATCTGCCATGATCTCGTAATATCTATAGTCACTATAGATGACGCTGCTACTTGAGTTTTTATTTCTTCCTGCAAAAATAAGATAACCGTAGTAATAACTCTCATACATTGTTTCCCAGGAATCATATTCATTCTGCAGATAGACTGCAAGCGGCGCGGCATGAATCAGATATTCGTCATACGGAATATAACCACATATATAGCCAAATGCAAATAACCGGATGCATCTGCAATAGTCCCATGCATCCACTCCGGCATCCCCAATGTTATTGTATGCGTAATAAGTTCCCAGATATTTGCACATTTCATCTGGGGCATACAATTTGTATGTATAATAGATACTGTCCTCCGGTAATGTCAGCGCCTCTTCCCCTAATTTTTCCAAAGTCTGTGCATAAGTATATTTATCGCCTTTTTGTAACAGGGAATCGGTTGTTTTCATAAGGCTTTTTCTGTCATGAATCCCCCAATAATCGGAGATATTTTCCCGGATAGCTTCCACCTTATCCTCTCCCATGACGTCCGCATAATTTTCCACATCAAATGCATCAAACTCTCCAAAGCTGGTACTGTTCACATAAAAATATGGATAGAAGGACTGTTTCAACCATTTTTCCAGTTCTTCCCGCTCCATTCCTGCAGCCTCCACCGCTGTATTTGTCTGTTCATCTGTGACAGCATCACGCGCTGTCCACTCTGTTTTTAAGTTTCTTCCGTCATGTGTGTAAATAAAAATCTGCGCTTTTCCAAACTTATATCCACGAAAACCAATCCATACAATGAAAGCGATACAACCCACGGTCAGGATAGGATGCCGTTTGATCCATTCACCCGGGGTAAGTCTTCGTCTATCCATGAACATTTTAAACTCTAACGGCTCCTGATCCAGTAAGTATGGAACAAACGGACTGTACCATAAGATTTTCTTTTCGCCAACACCCAATCCCCATGCAGTGTCCGAAGCGTTTACTTTGTCCGATGGCCGCTGATGTTTCACTCCATATTTATCCTGAAATTCATAAATCAGGTGACGATCCGAATCGGAAGATCTGAATGCAAAATCTTTTTCATTGACAGCAGTCCCTTCCACACGATAGAACGTCGGCTTTGTGATTTCAAATTCTTTTCTGCGGCAAAGATATTTACTCAGTAACATTCCAATAACTCCACCGAAAAAGAAAATGACCGCCAATTTGCCACTTGTTCCACCAGGAGTGTTAAAAGCCAGCATAAACATTCCTCTTAAAAAAATAATCAGGCTCACAATCTGTGCTATCTGTAATATTTTTCTGTTTTTTTCAATCTGCTTTTTTATATTCTGGTCAAACTGACTGTCCTGCTCCTGCTTTTTGTCCGATACAGAGGAGGTCTGTGGCACGTAGTATAACGATTTATAGCTATTGATTGTCTTGGAAACTTCTCCCGTTGCAAGATAATCGGTAAAAATTCTGTCACTACCTTTTACGACAACCTGTTTTCCGTTTCTGACGGAAAATGTAAATGTACAAGTTCCTGCTTTTTGCAACGTTTTTAAAATGATCTGCTCTTTATCCTGAGTACTTTTATATTTACAGATCAGATTTGATTTTTCATCGAATAATCGGATCTGTTTTCTTCGTCCAATGGTGCATACTTTTACATCCTGAACCGGGATATTTTTTGTTCTTCCTACAAATGGCGTTACATAGAAAGTATTGATATCTAATACGGTTTTCTCCCTGTTTACTTTAAAAATAAACGGTATTGAAACTATCATCGGAATGATACAGGACACTCCGATATATCCCACAATTCTATCTGCTGTTGATCCATATTCCAGAAAGTTCACACTGATTGCCGCCAAACCAAACATACACAAAAAACTGATTGCTGGCATGAGTGTGACAATCACTCTCTTTGCCACAGAATTACGTACTACCACTGTTCCCATAACCTCTACTCCCCCTGATTTCACTATTCCTTTATAAAAAATGTGTATTTTCCTTTTCCATGTCCGGTTACTTTTTGGATGATATTTCTCTCGAGTAGTTCTTTTAAGAACAATGATGCTCTTGTATTTTTTAACCCGGTTACCTCTTCAACCCTGCTTCTTCCAAATATTTCATTTTTATCAAAGGAATCACACAGTTGTTCCATATGCTGTATTGTTTTCTTTGAAATACCGGAAATTTTCTCTCCAAACATTCCAATATTCACTTTTTCCAGTTGAATGTTCACTTTTCTATTTTCAATGTTCGCTTCTGCTGTTTTATATTCTATTTTTGGCTCTCTCACAAGCATTTCCTTATAATCAACATGCATAAGACGATTCTGTAATAAATTTTTTTCATCCAACAACAGATTTCGCAAAAACAGTTCCAGATACTCTGTTGTTTCATGAATCCCATGTTTCAGATCATTATAATTTGCCCGAACCAATGCATTTCTGAAATACCATGCATTTTCCGCAAATATATCATTCGTTGCATCAAATCCAAGTGTTCGAAGATACTTGATAAAAAATACGGCTGTCGTTCTTGTATTTCCTTCTCCAAATATATGGATCTGCCATAAATTTGCAACAAATACTGCCAGATGGTGAATGATTTCATCCATGGATAATCCTTTGTAACTATAATGTTTCTCCTTCATAAAATCATATTCTAACGTTTTCCTTAGTTCAGAAGCACTTCCGTAAATAACAGTTGCTCCATTCAGCACCCATTCTTTTTTTGTAATATTATAATCACGGATTTTTCCTGCGTGGTCATATATTCCGGTAAATAATTTTCTGTGAATTGAGATATACTCATTTGGTGTAAAAGAAAATGCATGTTCCGAAAGTATTTTCGCAATGCGTATGGAAACTTTATCAGCCTCTTCTGTCCTGTCATGATTTTTCTGTGGTTTTTCTTCATAGTAAGAATCTAATAAATTTTTTACTTCATCCAGCGTAATTTTACCTTCAATATTCTGAATTGCTGCATCAACGAGATATTCGGACGGCTTCAATCCATCGACTGCCTGCAATCCAATCGCAGTCTGCCATGCATAACCTTTATACTTTTTATCTGGCTCCTGCTGTTTTAGATATTCTTTAAATGGATCTGTCTGCATGAACACACCTCCAAAAATGATAAAAAATTACGCTTCAAATGTTATTTCTCGTACATAACCTCTACTGCACCGCAGAATTCCTTTGCTTTTTCCATCCACATATCCAGTGACTTGAAATGCTATATTTTCTTCCAATTTTTTTATTCTTTTGTTCTCATTTTACTCCAACGTGCAATATTTTTTGATTGCTGTCTCATACAGATTGTTTCCCTCACTGTCAATGACAACGATCACCGGAAAATCTTTCACTTGAAGCTTACGGATTGCCTCAGCTCCAAGATCTTCATAACATACGATCTCAGATTTTGTGATACATTTGGATAAAAGCGCCCCTGCTCCGCCGACTGCTGCAAAGTAAACTGCATGGTTTCTGACAATCGCGTCAATGACTTCTTTCGAACGCTTTCCTTTTCCGATCATCGCCTTTTCTCCGAGATCTAAAAGAGTTGGCGCATATTTATCCATTCTGGTTGCAGTTGTCGGTCCTGCAGAACCTATTGGACGTCCCTCTCTTGCCGGGGATGGTCCCATGTAATAGATTGTGGAATCTTTGATGTCGATCGGGAGTTCTTCGCCACGCTCCAATGCCTCGATCATTCTTTTGTGTGCAGCATCTCTTGCAGTGTAAATAGTTCCTGTTATATATACATAATCTCCTGCTCTTAAATCCTGTATTTCTTCCTTATGTCCAAAACTTCGCCGATGTCGACGCACTTTTTCATCCCTGCTCCGGAACCGTCACCGTCCACAGGTACTGCTCCCCTTTTCCCCACAACAGCAGTTCCTTCATCTGCTCAATCCTTGTCTTATAAATACTCATCTTTATGCCTTCTTTGTCTCAATTAATAACCTTTAGCCTGCTCACCCTTTAAAAGTCCTACAGCGGAAGAAGTTCCGATTCTGTCGCATCCGGCTTCTAAGAACATAATCAAATCATCCTTGGACTTCACGCCGCCTGCAGCCTTCATCTTCACATTTGGTCCGATGTGTTCCTTGAACAGTCTGATATCTTCAATCGTAGCACCGCCTGTACCAAATCCTGTAGAAGTCTTGATATAATCAGCGCCTGCATTTGTTACAGCCTTGCACATAGCGATTTTCTCATCCTCTGTCAGATAGCATGTCTCGATAATAACCTTGAGAATGTGATTGCCACATGCCTTTTTCAAAGTTCTGATTTCCTCT
>OHBM01002555.1_pt1 | contig 11987 bp, 10 predicted proteins | sample 1577251 | NCBI WGS metagenome assembly OHBM01 (sample SAMEA3541557, study PRJEB24748) | human gut metagenome | biome: human gut; feature: human-associated habitat; material: faeces | place: China | collected 2012
CTACATTTTGAATGATTGAAACAGTCCGGATGATAATGTCACCCCGAATGATAACCACACATCCATGAACATTACATTTTGGCGATATCGTGCTGTGAGAGTCAGCAGAACATTGGATGACAACATCACCCCAGATGATAACCACAGCGATATATATAAACAACAATCCGGTTCAACCGGACAAATCAGAGGAGAAAACATGATGAAGAATTATACGATTGCGGTTGCCGGAACCGGCTACGTTGGTCTTTCGATTGCGACGCTTTTGTCTCAGCACCATAAGGTCTACGCGGTGGACATCATCCCGGAAAAGGTGGAACTGATCAATAACAAAAAGTCTCCGATTCAGGATGAGTACATCGAAAAGTATCTGGCAGAAAAGGAACTTGATTTAACTGCAACACTGGATGCGAAACTCGCCTATAGCAATGCAGATTTTGTGGTTATCGCCGCGCCGACCAACTATGACAGCCAGAAGAACTTTTTTGATACCTCTGCGGTTGAAGCTGTAATCAAGCTGGTCATGGGAGTGAACCCCAACGCCATTATGGTGATCAAGTCTACCATTCCGGTTGGCTATACCAAGGGTATCCGTGAGAAAACAGGCAGTAAGAACATCATCTTTAGCCCTGAGTTTCTACGGGAATCTAAAGCATTATATGACAACTTGTACCCCAGCAGAATAATCGTCGGCACGGATATGGAGGACGAAAGACTGGTGGAAGCTGCACATGAGTTTGCGGCATTACTCCAGGAAGGTGCTATCAAAGAGAACATTGACACGCTGTTTATGGGCTTCACAGAGGCCGAGGCTGTGAAACTGTTTGCTAATACATATCTGGCACTGCGTGTTTCTTACTTCAACGAACTTGATACATATGCCGAGATGAAGGGATTGAACACCCAGCAGATTATTGACGGTGTGTGCCTCGACCCGCGTATTGGGACTCACTACAACAATCCCAGCTTCGGTTATGGCGGATACTGCTTGCCGAAAGACACCAAACAATTATTAGCAAACTACGAGGATGTGCCGGAGAACCTCATCGAAGCTATTGTGGAAAGTAACAGAACTCGTAAAGACTTCATTGCAGACCGTGTGTTGAAAATGGCTGGATACTATGGCTATGAAGAAGACAACCAGTACAGCAAGAGTAAGGAGAAGCCTGCAACGATCGGCGTGTACCGTCTGACCATGAAGAGCAACAGTGATAACTTCCGTCAGAGCAGCATTCAGGGTGTCATGAAGCGGATCAAGGCCAAGGGAGCAACGGTTGTGATTTATGAACCGACGCTGAAGGACGGAGAGACATTCTTCGGAAGCGTTGTAGTCAACGACTTGGAGAAGTTCAAGAAGATGAGTGATGCGATTATTGCTAACAGATATGACAAGTCTCTGGATGACGTGAAAGAGAAAGTGTATACGAGAGATCTGTTCGGCAGGGATTGAGGAAAAACGAAGCGGAGGATGAAAAGTATGAAGGCAGTTATTCTTGCCGGTGGTTTTGGAACACGTATTTCTGAGGAATCGGAGTATAAACCGAAGCCCATGATTGAAATTGGTGGTATGCCAATCCTGTGGCATATCATGAAAACTTATGCTCATCACGGGATTAATGAGTTTATTATCTGTGCCGGGTATAAGCAGCATGTGATTAAGGAGTGGTTTGCAGATTATTTCCTGCATACCTCGGATATAACATTTGATTTTACACAGGGGAACAAAATGATCGTTCATGATCAGCATGCGGAATCCTGGAAAGTGACAGTGGTTGATACTGGCTTGAATACGATGACGGGTGGTCGTGTAAAACGAATTAAGAAATTTGTTGGCGATGAACCTTTCTGCCTGACCTATGGTGATGCAGTATCGGATGTAAATATCACGAAGTTGATTGAATTCCATAAAGCTCACGGGAAATGCGTAACTTTAACAGCTGTCAGCCTTGCCCAGCAAAAGGGCGTTTTGGATATCGACTCCGATAATACTATTACAGCATTTCGGGAAAAGGATGACGAGGACGGTTCCCTTATTAACGGTGGCTTTATGGTATGCAATCCGCAGATTTTTAGTTATCTGGAGGATGATCGGACCGTATTTGAGCAGGGGCCGATGAAGGAATTGGCAAGAGAGGGCGAGCTTAAGAGCTATTACCACGATGGATTCTGGCAGTGTATGGATACAAAGAGAGAGAAGGATAAACTCGAAGCATTGTGGGCATCTGGCAAGGCACCGTGGAAGGTGTGGGAGGACTAATGGACAAGTTTGATTTGAGTTTTTATAAAGATAAAAAGGTATTCGTTACCGGCCACACTGGTTTTAAGGGTTCTTGGCTGTGCAAAATACTGGCAAATGCCGGAGCCATTGTAACTGGATATTCTCTGAATCCTCCGACGAATCCTTCGCTGTTTGAGATCGCCGGCATTGAACAGGATGTACATTCCGTCATTGGTGATATCCGAGATTACAAGGCATTGAAAGCAGCTTTTGATGAAGCGCAACCTGAGATCGTTTTGCATCTGGCAGCACAGCCCATTGTCCGGGACAGTTACAAAGATCCTGCTTATACATATGAGACCAACGTCATGGGTACGGTGAACATTCTGGAGTGTGTACGCAACAGCAGTTGTGTCAAGTCTTTTCTGAATGTGACCACCGATAAGGTCTATCTGAATAAGGAATGGGCATGGGGGTATCGGGAGAACGAAGAACTAGATGGCTTTGATCCCTATTCCAACTCCAAATCCTGCTCGGAGCTCGTGACACATTCCTATAAGAACAGCTTCTTTGCGGACGGTCATGTGGCTATTTCCACAGCACGGGCGGGTAATGTAATCGGTGGCGGTGATTTTGCCAACGACCGTATCATCCCCGACTGCATTCGGGCGGCGATGAAGCATGAAGACATCGTGGTCAGAAATCCTTTTTCTACCCGACCTTATCAGCATGTACTGGAGCCTTTGTATGCGTATCTGATGATTGCAGCTATGCAGTATGAGGATGGTAAATACGCTGGTTACTATAATGTAGGACCCGATGATGTGGACTGCTTCCAGACTGGTGCTTTGGTGGATCTGTTCGTCAGTAAGTGGGGCAACGGTGTGAAGTGGGTTAACCGCTATGACGGTGGTCCTCATGAAGCAAACTTCCTTAAGCTGGACTGCTCCAAACTGAAAGCGACTTTCGGCTGGAAGCCGCACTGGAATTTGGATACCGCTATCGAGATGGTGGTGGAGTGGAGTAAATGCTGGGCTGAAGGCGGGGACATAAGAGTCTGCATGGATAGAGAAATCGCTGCGTTTCTGCAGTCGGAGAATGTATGAAGTTAGAGCAGGCAATTCATTGCTTCAAAGAAGCAATGATACAAGAAAATATAAGCCCGGAAAAAGGGCTGGGTACTGAAGGGTTTCGTTTTGCGTCAACTTTGATTCCAGTTGTGAATGTAGATTTGCTTGTGGTGAACGAAAAGAAGGAAATTCTTCTTTCGTGGAGAGATGACCCATATTGCGGAACTGGTTGGCATATTCCCGGTGGATGTATTCGCCTCATGGAAACAATGCAGGATCGCATACAAAAGACTGCTTTATCCGAGTTGGGAACAAATGTGAGCTGCTCGCCGGAGCCAGTAAAGGTCTTTGAAATTTTCTCAAGAGAGTACCGTGAGGGGATAGAGGACCAAAGAGAACGCGCGCATTTCATCACACTGGCGTATCTATGCAAACCACCGAAAGAATACAGCATCCCAGCAGAAAAAACGATTCCAGGAAAAGTTGGAACACTAAAATGGTTTTCGGCTTTACCTGAAAATCTACTGCAAGTGCAGGAATGCTACCGTAAGAGCTGGGATGAAATACAATCAAAAATGATGATGGAGGATTAAAGATGTCTACTTGGAAGAATGAAGCAGAGGCTCGAGATCAGATTAAGGCGATGGTGGCTGAGTACTACCACGATTTTAAGGAGAAAAAGGAACCGTATAAAGAGGGAGACCGCATTACCTATGCCGCACGTGTGTTTGATGAAAAGGAAATGTGTGCACTGACGGATGCTACTCTGGATTTCTGGCTGACAACTGGCCGTTTTGCAGACCAGTTCGAGAAGGAGTTTGCCGAGTGGATTGGTGTCAAGGTTGCCCATCTGGTCAACAGTGGATCTTCTGCAAACCTGATTGCCTTCATGGCACTGACTGCACCGGAACTGGGTGATCGTCAGATCAAGAAGGGGGACGAGATCATCACCGTTGCCTGTGGCTTCCCCACTACTGTGACTCCTGCTATTCAGTACGGCGCGGTACCTGTTTTTGTGGATGTGACGGTTCCCCAGTACAATATTGATGTTACGAAACTGGAAGCTGCTCTCTCCCCCAAAACCAAGGCGGTGATGATCGCACATACTCTGGGAAATCCCTTTGATTTGTCTGCCGTGAAGGCATTCTGCGATAAGCACAACCTGTGGTTGGTAGAGGACAACTGCGATGCTCTGGGCACCCAGTATACCATTAACGGTGAAACCCGCTTTACCGGAACGTGGGGAGACATCGGTACGTCCAGCTTCTATCCGCCGCATCATATGACTATGGGCGAAGGAGGTTGTGTTTACACCAATAACCCCAAGCTGAACCATCTAATCCTTTCCTTCCGTGACTGGGGGCGTGACTGTATCTGCCCGTCTGGTCGCGATAACTTCTGTGGTCATCGTTTTGATGGTCAGTACGGTGAACTGCCCGCTGGTTATGACCACAAATATGTTTACAGTCACTTTGGCTATAACCTGAAGGTGACTGATATGCAGGCAGCTATTGGCTGTGAGCAGCTGAAGAAGTTCCCCACCTTCATTGAGCGTCGCCGCCACAACTGGGAGCGACTGCATACCGCTCTGGAGCCGGTTGCCGATAAGCTGATTTTGCCGGAACCAGCTGAGAACAGTCGTCCCTCTTGGTTTGGCTTCTTGATTTCCGTGAAGCCTGAGAGCGGCCTGAACCGCAACAATGTGACTCGTTATATCGAAGATCACAATGTTCAGACGCGTCTGCTGTTCTCAGGCAATCTGATTAAGCACCCCTGCTTTGATCAGATGCGCGGTACGGATGCTTACCGTGTTGTGGGTGAGCTGACGAACACGGACTTTATTATGAATAATACCTTCTGGGTTGGTGTTTATCCGGGTATGACGGATGAAATGATTGATTACATGGCAAAGACCATTATTGAAGCGGTAAATCAATGAGAGATCGGTAGATTAGAGGTGCAATTTTGAAAAATGGTTTTATTGTTCTTCTGGTAATAATTGCATCTCTATTGGGATGCAGAAAGCGTACAGTTGGAGAAGCACTGTCGATAGAGCAAGGAAGTTGCGTAAAAGGAGTTGCAGCTTTATTGCTTGTTTTGGTACATATCGGGAATTCATTATCATATCCAGGATTTTATAGCTATTTGAGCTCATTTGGATATTTATTGGTTGCGATATTCTTCTTTTACTCTGGTTACGGCATAACAAAGAAGAGTATCGCTGATTCTCGATACTTCGCAAAGAAGATACCAAACAGGATTATTTACCTAATAAAAATGGTAGTGGTAACAGAATTCATCTACTTTGCTGTAGAAACGATTGTAATGAGGAAACAGTTTACAGTAAAGGAATTTTTCCTTGCATTGATTGGTGTGAATTTATTAAATGGAGCAATGTGGTACATTGTTGCGCTAATCATTATAATGCTGTGCCATTATTTCATTGTAAATATAATTCATAAGGCAAAAAAATCAGGGGGGTATACTGTATCAGCAGCAATATCAGTCTCCATTTACATTATTATATCGGCCTTGCGTGGAAGAGGGTCGTGGGAAATGCAGTCCTGTATTGCGTTTGTCCTAGGAAATGCAATTGCTGAAAATGAGCAAAAAATAGTGAGAGTCCTAAAGAAGAAGAGTACTGCAATATGTAGCTGTGTGATTTTTGCGGGTAGCTTTGTTGCTCCATATGTAGCAAGGTATCTCCTCGGGTCAGACTTTACGGTTGTACGTGTTTTGTTTGGCTCTATGGCATCTGTTGCTTTTGTATGTATTGTTCTTGTTGTGCTAAGTTGGTGTGAGATAGGAAACGCTTTTATTAAGTTAATAGGTAAAATATCAACGGAAATCTATCTTTCGCATCAATTGATAATATTGCTGTATCGCTTCTATCTACCAACAGCATTTGAAAAATCATCTGCGCTGATGATGAGTTTTACTGTAATCATTACAACAATACTGGTGTCCTACTTGATCTATGGCGTGGAGAAAAGAATAAAAAGAAAAGTGAGGAAGTTTTGATGAAGCAGAGATTAGCTGATTATGTTGCGGATTTCCTTGTTGCGCATGGCGTAACAGATGTGTTCAGCGTTGTAGGCGGTGGCGCTATGCACCTGAACGATGCCTTGGGACACAATGCAGGTCTGAAGGTTACTTACAATCACCATGAGCAGGCCTGCGCGATTGCGGCAGAGGCTTATGCTCGACTGGACAACAAGATTGCGGCTGTGTGTGTTACCACCGGCCCGGGCGGTACCAATGCCTTGACTGGTGTGGTTGGCGGCTGGTTGGATTCTATTCCCATGTTTATTATTTCCGGCCAGGTTCGCTATGACACCACTGCCCGTTACGCACTGCAATTCACCGGTACGCCCCTTCGGGCAATGGGCGACCAGGAATATGATATTGTCAAGTCCGTGGCCCCCATGACCAAATATGCTGTGATGATCGAAGATCCCACTACCATCCGGTATCATCTTGAAAAGGCTTGGCATCTGGCAACCACCGGGCGCCCCGGCCCCGTGTGGATCGACATTCCGGTGAACTACCAGGGTGGTTATATTGAAACCGACGATTTGAAGGGCTATGACCCGGCAGAAGACGACGCAATGCTACCTCCTGCCGTGGATGAAGCGACCATCCAGACTGTATTGGAGAAAATCAAGAACGCAAAGCGTCCCGTGTTTCACGCAGGATACGGCATCCGTCTTTCCGGGGGCTATGAGGCATTCCGTTCCGTGGCAGAGAAGCTGAATATCCCTATTGTTACTTACTGGAACGCAGTGGATTTGATTGAGGATGAGAATCCCTTGTATTGTGGGCGTGCCGGTAACATGGGTGATCGTCCCGGCAACTGGGCAATTCAGAATGCGGACTTAATCCTGGCAGTGGGAACCCGAATTTCCATCCGTCAGGTTGGCTACAATTGGAAGACCTGGGCCCGTGCAGCGGAAGTCATCATGGTAGACATCGACTCCGCAGAGCTGAAGAAGCCCACGCTGCATGTGGAAATGCCTATTTGGGCAGATGCAAAAGACTTCCTGACTAAGCTGGATCACGCAGCCGTTGCTCCTGTCAATGCAGGCGGGGAATGGCTGGCAACCTGCCAGAGATGGAAGAAGGAGTATCCGGCTGTTCTGCCCCGTCAGTGGGAGGAAAACGGAGAAACTGCGAATGTGTACGCATTCATCCGTTACTTGAGTAGCCAGTTGCCGGAAAACAGCCTGACTGCCGTTTCCAATGGTGCCTGCTGCGTGGTTGGCAACCAGGCTTATGTGATCCAGAAGGGAAGCCGTATGGCAAACAACAGTGCCATTGCCAGCATGGGCTACGGCCTGCCTGCGGCGATTGGCACCTGTATTGGCGGCGGCCGCCGCACCACCATTTGTTTGGAAGGCGATGGTTCCATTATGATGAACCTGCAGGAACTGCAGACCATCCTCACCAACAAATTGCCCATCAAGATTTTCCTGATCAACAACAATGGCTATCATTCCATCCGTATCACCCAGACGAATCTGTTCAATAAGAACTTCGTTGGTATCGGTGAAGAATCTGGTGACCTGTCCTTCCCGGAGTTCCGGAAGATCGCCGAGGCATTTGGTTATCGTTATTTCTGCGCCCACAGCAATGCTGAAATGAAATGCGTTGTGGATGAAGTGCTGGCACTGGATGGTCCGGTGTTCTGTGAGATCTTTACGGATACCGTTCAGGTATGGGAACCCAAGAGCAGCACGAAACGCCTGGCAGATGGCACACTGGTTAGCCCTCCCTTGGAGGATCTGGCCCCCTTCTTGCCCCGTGAGGAATTGGAAAAGCAGATGTTTATTCCGATGGTAGAGGAATAAAAGAAGAGATAGGATGCGTATTGCTTTCTTTGCGAGAGGATTCGCAATACGCATCCAATCATTAAGAGGAAAGTGAAATGGAAAGAGCAATAATCACTGGTGCAACCGGAGCAGTGGGAACCGCGCTGGTAAAAGAACTGATTAAGAACAATGTTGAAATACTCGTTTTCTGTAGAGAAGGCTCCGGAAGAAATCAGCAGATTCCGGTTCATCCGCTGGTGACCAGAAAATATTGTTGTCTGGATCAACTATCCTCTATTGAGAATGATACAGGAAAAAATTACGATGTTTTTTACCACTTTGCCTGGGAGGGTACAACCGGTGCCGCCCGTAATGACATGTACCTGCAAAACCAGAATGTGCGATACGCATTGGATGCAGTGGCTGTGGCAAAGCGTTTCGGCTGCCACACTTTCATCGGTGCCGGAAGTCAAGCGGAGTATGGTCGGGTAGAAGGTTTGTTAACGCCGGAAACACCGGCATTTCCTGAAATGGGATATGGAATTGGAAAACTTTGCGCAGGTCAGATGACGAGAGAATATGCGCGCCAACTTGGTATGAAGCATATATGGGTTCGGATTCTGAGTATTTACGGCCCAAATGATGGCGCGCAAAGTATGGTGATGTCAACAATAAATAAGCTGAAAAATGGGGAGGTACCACAGTTCACCAAAGGTGAGCAGATGTGGGATTACCTGTACAGTGGGGATGCGGCAGAGGCATTTCGCCTTCTTGGCGAAAAAGGGCATAATAGAAAGGTTTATGTTCTCGGAAGTGGAAAAGCTCGTCCGCTGGCTGAATACATAAAAGAGATTAGGGATACTGTGAATCCTAATGCCGAGATAGCATTGGGAGCGATTCCATATGGAGAAAAGCAGGTAATGCACCTGCAAGCAGACATTACAGAACTTCAAAATGATATAGGTTTTTGCCCCCAAATGGAATTTTCTATGGGTATTAGAACATTGATGAGATGAGGAAGAAAACGAGATGAGATTTGAATCTGATACAATAAGTGTTGTGTACTGTAGCAGCGATTTGTTTGCTGAGGTATGCGCAGTTTCGATGGTTTCATTATTTGAGAACAATAGGCATCTTAAAGGAATACAAGTTTTTGTTGTAGATGACCACATTCAGCAAAAGAATAAAGACAGGATCCAGGAAATGACAGAGAAGTACGGTAGAACTGTTCATTTTATTCCGATGCCAGATCCTTCTGTATTCTATCAGGATGAAAGATTTACAATCAAATCACTGGGCCATACCTATGCAAGAATGATTTTGGGTGACATTATCCCAAATGATGTCGAACGCATTATAAGTTTGGACAGCGATACCATGGTACTGGGAAAACTGGATGAACTCTGGAATACAGATATGAAGGAGCATCCCATTGCGGGCGTGGATGACTGTATGGGGGCAGTTGCACTAGTAAAGACACAACATTTGAAGCCAGATGCTATCCACTGTAATGCGGGAATGTACTTGATTGATCTCACTACGTGGCGTATCGAAAACTGGACAGAGCAATTTCATCAGTATATTAAGGGCCTGTTTGACAAACATATTGCATTGGGTGGATATGAGGAAGAAGTCATCACCAAAGTGGTGGGAGAACGTATGATGATACTTCCTCCGAAGAACAATTTGATGACCTTGGAGCAGGTTTTTTCCTACAAGGAGTTACTTCGTTTCCGTCAGCCGATGAAATATTATACGGAGGAAGAAATAGAGGAAGCAAAAAGAAATCCAGTTATCACCCATACAACAAACTTCTTCTATGTTAGAAAACGTATATACGAGGAAAATAGCGACCATCCTATGCGCAGTCAATATGTGAAATACCGTGCTTTGACCCCTTGGAAGGATGATCCTGCCATGACTGTAACACAAACCTTTAAGCAAAAAATACAGAAGGACATATGGCATGTGATGCCAAGATCTTTGGCTATTGTGATTGGAAGTTATGTGAGAAATGAGGTAAGACCTCGTCTTAAGAAAAAAAGAGATGACGAGTAAAATGAGGAAGTAGAAATGAAGGTTGTCTATATTGCGGATATTGGAATTGAGGGCGGGGCGACAAAATCGCTTATCGAATTGGTTAGTACAATGAAAAAGGAATATGATGTTGAACCAATTGTTTTGACAAGCGGAAATAATCGGTTGAACGAGCAGTTAAACGCAAGAAATATTGAAAACTACTCATTTGGATATGGAGCGTTCCTCCAGGGAGCGCCGGATGCACTGTGGAAAAAGCCTATTAAGTGGGTGCTGCTGGGATGGAGGTATTATACGCATTACTATTCTGCATTGAATAAGGCACTGAAGTCAATTAATTGGAGCGAGGTTGATCTGATCCATACTAATGTCGCAAGAGATGATATTGGCATGGAAATATCCAAACGGACAGGAGTCCCCAATATTTGCCATATTCGCGAATTCGCAGAGTTAGATTTTAACTGCTGGTCTTACCGTCCGAAATATGTAAAATACCTAAATGAAAATACAGGGGGTTTTATTGCAATATCCGAATCGGTGAAAAAATATTGGGTTAAAAAAGGACTGACAGAAGAAAAAATCGATGTCGTATATAACGGCGTTGATAGAGATCGAATCAGTGCGGCAGATCATTCTGTATGGGAAAAGGATGGCCTTCTTAAGCTTGTCATTGTCGGAGGGGTAATTCCCAATAAGGGACAGTGGCAAGCAATTGAGGCAGTCTGTGCATTGCCACAGCAAGTGAGAAGAAATATCAGACTGGACGTAATCGGTGGAATAACAGAAAGCTATAAAGAGAAGCTGTCTGCGCCGTTGCGTAAGGCAGGGATTATATCGCAGGTACAGTTTCTTGGAAGTTGTAATGATGTATATGATAGACTGAAAAACTATCATATCGGTCTGATGTGCTCCAAGGCCGAGGGCTTTGGGCGTGTCACAGTAGAATATATGTGTGCTGGCTTGGCGGTAATCGCAAGTGACTGTGGTGCAAATCCTGAATTGATACAACATGATGTTACAGGAATTCTGTATGATAGAAACCGAACAGAATCCTTGACAGAGGCAATCCTTAATCTAGCAGAGAATCGAAAGAAAATGATAGAGATCGCTGACAAAGGGCAGGTACACGTCACGGAACTCTACACAAAAGAACGTAATGCGGCGAATATATATAGGGTGTATGAGAAATATGTGAATTGCAAGGAATGAGAGGTATAAAGATGCCGAGAGAACACGGTCTGTTGGAAGAATATAAAAACAATGGTTTGCAGGGCGTGGCCAAACGGCTAGCCTATTACCTACCTAATCATTATGTGATCCATCAAGTTAAGACGACAGAATTATCTTACGGATTGAATAATATTGAAACAAGAGAAAAGCATATTATTGTGTCGCTAACATCCTATCCTGCTCGTCTACCGAATATTTACCTGTGCCTGAAAAGTTTGCTTCTGCAAACTGTCAAACCGGATAAGATCATTCTGTGGTTTGGATGCGACACCAAAAGGGAAAATTTAACGCAAGATATGCTTGATTTAGAACAGTATGGTATAGAATACCGCTTTGACGAGAAAAACAACATCAAGCCTCACAAAAAATATTATTATGCTATGCGGGAATTCCCAGACGATATCATTATTACTGTTGATGATGATGTTGTGTATCCCCCAAGGACGATAGAATCTCTGATGAAGAGCTATAGGAGGCATCCCAATGCTGTGAGTGCAAGACGAGTACATCAGATTACATTTGAAAAAGATGGGCGAGTAGCACCTTATGAGAAATGGAAAAAAGATTTCGCAAATAAAAAGAGCGAACAGGGTTCAGGCCGCCGACGGACAGGGCATTCTGCAT
>OHBM01002565.1_pt1 | contig 11955 bp, 10 predicted proteins | sample 1577251 | NCBI WGS metagenome assembly OHBM01 (sample SAMEA3541557, study PRJEB24748) | human gut metagenome | biome: human gut; feature: human-associated habitat; material: faeces | place: China | collected 2012
GGACTTGCCGTCCGCAAACGGTTTTGACAAACCGTTCGCCGCCAGCAAGTTTGAACCGGTGGCTATGGCTCCGTTTGCGGGCGACTCTTGCCTGCTGATTGCCAATAATCTGCCGGAAATGTCCTCTACGGCTTATCCTATTGCAGTGCAGCTCGATATCGTAGATGTCCCTTCAAAGAAGGTGACAGGACGCATCATGTTGCCGAACGGTGCTACCGATGCGAAGTCTGTAGCGGTAGATAAAAATCAGACGTATGCGTATGTCACTCACTTGATTGCCCGTTATCAGTTGCCTACCAATCAGCTGGACCGTGGATGGATGGCTACAAACACGCTGTCCATCATCGACCTGAAGGCGAGGAAATTGCTGACTTCCGTATTGTTGGACACTCCCCAGAAGGGAGCCGCCAACCCGTGGTCGGTGATTGTCACTCCGGATGATAAACAGATTATCGTAGCTGCTGCCGGAAGTCAGGAGCTGGTTCGTATTGACCGCATTGCTTTGCACGAACGTCTGGCGAAGGCAAAGCAGGGGGAGATGGTGACTCCTTCCGTGAAGTCATGGAATAATATTCCGAATGATGCGGGATTCTTGTATGGTATCCGTGACTTCATTCCTACACAGGGAAAAGGTCCGCGTTCGGTGGTTGCCACGGGAGGTAAAATTTATACAGCCAATTATTATACATCGGAACTGGTGTCTATGGATTTGAACGGCAAGAACGTGCAGAAGCAGGTTTTGGGTGCTCCGTTGGCTTTCACTAAAGTAGGTAAAGGCGATATGTATTTCCATGATGCGACCATTTGTTTCCAAAATTGGCAAAGTTGTGCAACCTGCCATCCGAATGATGCACGTATGGACGGGCTTAACTGGGATTTGCTGAATGATGGCATGGGTAATCCGAAGAATACGAAAACTCTCTTGCTTTCGCATCAGACTCCGCCTTGTATGGCAACTGGTATTCGTAAGAATGCCGAAGTTGCGGTACGTTCGGGAGTGAAATATATTCTGTTTATGGAAGGAGAGGATGAAATCTATGAATCTATCGACGAATATCTGAAGTCTCTGAAACCTCTGCCCAGTCCTTATCTTCAGAATGGCAAACTTTCTGCGAAAGCGAAAAGGGGAAAGAAGATTTTTGAGGAAAACTGTGCAAGTTGTCACTCCGGACAATATTACACGGACCAGAAACAGTATAAGGTAGATTGGACTACCGGACCCGATAAAGGTTTGCCGATGGACGTTCCGGCTTTGAATGAGTGCTGGCGTATTTGTATGACGGTCGTAGCTATTCGATGAAAGATATGCTTAAGGTACACGGACCTCACAAACCGGTTTCCGAAAAAGACGCGGACCTCGCGAATAATTTCAAGGGCAAATCTCATTCTGTTGCAGAGGTCGCCACCGTATTCATCGGTTCTCTTGTTGGAGTAGGGGGACATGAACTCCTCAATGAGGTAACCGTGCGCTCCGTGAAGCTCGCAGCCGTCAAAGCCGGCGGCCTTCGCTCTTGCCGCAGCCTGACCAAACTGTTTGACTACGAGCCGAATTTCGGCGGCGGTCATTTCATGGGGCATCATTTCGGGGCTGAAGGGGCAAGGAATGGCGGATGGCGCCCAAGGAGTGTCTGCGTCGATTACGCCGACCTGGCGACCGGGGTGATGGAGCTGAACGATGCTCAGCGCGCCCCACTTATGAAGTCTGTCGGTGTATTCTTTGAAGCCGGGAATGTGCTCGTCTTTCCAGAGTCCGCCGATATACTGATGACCTTTGCCGGCGACATTTGTTATCGCAAAGTCCTCCGTGATGATCATCGCAAAGCCACCTTTGGCCTTGGCTTCGTGGTATGCGGCAAACCTTTCGGTGCAGCTTCCGTCCTCCTCGCACAGGTTCATTACCATTGCGGGAACGATGCAGCGGTTTTTGAGTTGTCTGTTATTTATCGTGATTGGGCTGAACAAACTGTCTAACATTTGCAAGTCTCCTTAAATAATGTGTCAACAGCAAGCAGGACGCAGGAAATCGCTTCGTTTTAGGGAATCGTCCGTTTCCTGCGTCCACTTACTCGAGACAAATCAGATTTCTATTTGATAGAGGGTATTACCACTGGATGACTTCGTCGTCCCAGCCGTCCTGAGGAGCTGCGCAGAGGGTATCATAGAAGGAGAGCTTGCTGATAAACCATTTGCCGTTGGGGTCAAGATTGCCGTTTTCGTCGATTTTGACATACTCGTCGTTGTACTTGCCCTGCTCGAGGAAGCTCTTGCTGCCGGTTTTGGCACGGCCTTCAAACATACGGAATGCGCCGAACATGTTCCACTTGCCGGTGGCGTGAACGCCGTCGTCAGCGACAGTGATCTGAGGAGCCATGGGGTTATGGCCGAGAACACCCTTGAGGGGAACGCCGTCCATCTGGGTCTGGTAGAACTGGAAGAGCTTTTCGATCTCTTCGCGGTTGTTTCCGCCGCCCCAGGGCTGAGTGGGGTCACCGACCCACTGTGCATCGGGAGCAAAGAGCTCCTTGATCAGGGTCCAGTTGTGGTTGTCATCGCACATTGCGCTGTAGCGAGCCTTGAGAACTTTAATCTCCTCAATATCCTTGAGCTTCTGTACTTCCTTGGCGAGTTCTTCGAGTGTGATAGCCATTTTTGTTTCCTCCTTAAAAATTTTATTTGTTTGTTAATGATCGAGCATTGACCGCAATCATTGGTTCTGTTATATTAATATCACACTCAGCAGCACAATTCTTTTGATATTTCGTTAAAAAATACAAATATATTTTATTTTTCAGCATAAATATTGTGATTTTACACATAAATATAGATATTTTACAATGGACCATTTGCGCTTCACCGAATTATTCCGAAGAATTTATACGCTTTGCTTCGCTCTGCACGCTAATATATAGAAATAAATTATTTTAATACGATATAACTATTTTACAATCGAGGTGTGTTTAATGGGCGTTCTTCCTACTATGCGTTCCGACAAATCAGAGATCCTACCGTATAATTTCAAGGACTATTATGCGTTTATAGGTCTTGAAAAGCTATCTGACCACCCGAGCTTCCGGATGTTTAACCACTGGCATGATGCTGTAGAAATAATCGTGCCAATACGCGGGCATATGGTGTACAGTATAAACGGTGAGCTTGTTCACCTGGATGAAAACAACGGTGTTTTCATCAATTCCAACCAGATACACTACGGTTTTTCCGCCGACAACACCGATTGCGAATTTGTTTTTGCATTGTGGCATCCGCTTATCCTGTGTGCCACAAACAGTATAGAAAAAAACTATGTGAAGCCGATTACAGACAATGCGGCAATACCTTATATACGTCTCAATCGCGAGATCGATTGGGAGAAAACAATCATGGACGATGCGTGTGAGCTTAACGCGCAGCTATATGCACCCTCTGCACCACTGGCTCTTCAGAGTTTGATTTTTAAAATGTGGAAAACGATTTTTGATAATACTGCCCACGAAGAGGATGACAGTTCCCACGTTTCCCCACAACTTTCGATTCTGAAGGATATGCTCTCTTATGTTCACGAACACTATCCCGAGAAAATTTCGCTAAACGACATTGCCAATGCCGGCAAGATCAGCATAAGCAGCTGCAATACTATATATAAGAAATACTTAAAAGAGTCTCCGATAAAACATTTGCTCAATTATCGCCTGATGAAAAGCTGCGAACTGCTGATAGAAAATGCGCTGTCCGTAACGGAGATTGCATTTGATGTGGGGTTCGCGAATACGAGCTATTATATAGATACTTTTAAGAAAAGATATGGCTGCACGCCGAACGAATACCGGAAACGCAACAAGCTGTCGGAAATATTTACACCGAACCCCGGCAGTATTTTATAACTTGCTTCACCCTACCCGTAATCCCGTTAGGGTATCAGTATAGAATTATTATCTCGTGCAGCATCTCTACTGCCCAATTAATAAAAAAAGCATCCCGGTTTGAACTGATATAGTTCCCTTGAAGTAGACCATGGAAATAACCAAAACTACTTCAGGGGGATTATTTTATGTCCAGGTCACCAACAACGCCGAAATTCAAGATACAGATGTGTCAGTTGTATTTGTCAGGAAAATGCACATATGCAGGGCTTGCAGAAACATACAACATCAGCAAAAGAACACTTCGGGAATGGGTGTTAAAATATAACGCAAATTGCAAGTGCAAGTTGGACACCTGCACTTGCAATTTGCGTGATAAAATGGATACGGCTGTCAAAGGAAATAAAAAGGTTAAAAAAGTGATTGTCGTATCTGGTGGGGAGTATTATTCGTGTGTACGATTGCTATTGTTGCAAGTATCTTGGCATAAACGCCCAAATCTAAAAAACAGTTTGTGCAGATAGCGGCAAGCACGAATTTATTGGGCAGGCCAGGGGCGCACTTCTATGCACTTTTCGTTGTATCTTGCAGCGCGCGAGTTTGCGCCGCAGAAGCTTTCCCTGTGTAAGGGGCGGAGGCGTTGTCAATCCCTCCGTCAGCCTAACGGCTGACAGTTCCCTTTCGATGCCTTTTGCAAAAAATCCAACCTATGATCGTAATCACAGGTCGGATTCCTGTTTTATGAATCTCCGCAGCAGAAGCTGCGGAGATTTTCCCATATTGATTCGAGAACCGGCACAGCGATCGCGTTGGCGAACGGCTCAATAGTAGGAATGCCCCCACGTGGCGTTTTCATAGCTCGTGAGAAAATCCGCATTTGCGTGCTCGATTGGCGAGAGCATGTTGTTGTCGAACGACGCGCCCGGCACCGTGCCGTGATACCAGCTCTGCGCCTCAAAATACGCCGCGATCTGCTTTGTCTGGAAGATGCGGCCGTGGCGCGCGTAGATCTCGTTGCGCGCGAGGCAGCACTGCTCCCACGTGAGGCCCGCCACGTCTGCCTGCGTGAGCCGGCGCGTGGCGCTGTCCGGCAGGATATAGCCGCCGGCGGCCGGCTTCGGCGTGGGTGTCGGCGTCGGCGTCGGCGCTGCGCTCGGCGTCGGTGCGGCGGAGGGCTGCGCCGTGGCTGTCACGACCGGCGTCACTGCGGCGGCAGGGTCCTTCGGCTTGGGCTTGACGTTGAGCGCGATGAGCAGCACGATCAGCGCCACGCCAAGCGCGGCAAAGATCGCAATGAGCAGCGCCTTGCTGCGCGGTGCGTCCTGATCCTCCGGCGCGGGCTCGTAAGGCGTGTCGTCCTCCCAGCCGGGCACCGGCGGGTCGTCGACCCACGTGTTGTCGGGCGGCGGATCTGCCTCGTCATCCCAGTCGCCGACCGGGATGTTCTCATCCTGCCAGCCATCCGGCGGCGTGGTCTCGTCCGGCGGCGTCTGCTCCGCCCCGCAGTAGGGGCACCAGACCGCATCGTCCGGAATATCTCGTCCGCAGTAGGTACACTGCATTGGCTTCACCTGCCCTTTCCCACACACGTTGTTTTCCTCAATATACCATGGTATACATTCTGCCGCAAGATAAAAAATGTCCCCCGGTGCTGCCGGGGGACAAATTGCGTCCTGTTAGCCTGCGATGCGCTTTGCGCCCACGTAGTTTTTCAGGTAGTAGCTCGAGCTCAGGTCGCTGATGACGACGCAGCCTGCGCCGGAGCTGCTGTGGATGAACTGGCCGTTGCCGATGTAGATACCGACGTGGCCGATGCTGGAGCTGTTGCTCGCAAAGAACACCAGGTCGCCGATCTGGAGGTTCGCCTTCTCGACGTAGGTGCCGTTGTTGTTGTAGATGCTGCTGGCCACACGGCTCATGGAATAGCCGCAGAGCTTGTACACGTAGTTGACAAAGCCGGAGCAGTCAAAGCCGGACGGACTCATGCCGCCGTAGACATACGGCGCGCCCATGTACTGCTTGGCCGTGGCAACGATCGTCTCGCCGATGGAAGTGCTCGGCGTGCTTCCGCCGCCGTTGCCGCCCTCCGTCTTCGTGGTGGAGACATACGCGCTGTTGACATAGCCCTTGACACCGTTGATGGTGACGGCCGTCCAGTCGCCGCTCGTACCGGTGATCGTCAGCGGCGTGCCGTTGTTATACGTACCGAGGATGGAGTAGCTCGTGCCGGCGCCGGAACGCAGACGCACATCGTTGCCCTTGATGTAGCCGGTCTGGCTCGTCGAGCCGCCGCTGCTGGGCTTGGTCGTGGTCATGTAGTCCTTACTGACATAGCCGTCCTTACCGGCGTGGCTGACCTTGTACCAGTTGCCGCTCTCGCCGGTGATCGTCATCTCGGTGCCGGTGTTATACACGCCGAGGATGGAGCTGGTCGTGCTCGCGCCGGAGCGCATACGCACACCCGTGCCCTTGATGTAGCCGGTCTTGCTGTCCGCGCCGCCGGAGACGTAATCCGAGCGGATGTAGCCGCTCGTGCCGCCGATAGTGACCTTCGACCAGCCGTTTTCCGTGCCGGTCACGGTCAGCGCCGTGCCATTCTGGTAGGTGCCGAGGATGGAGTAGTTCGTGCCCGGGCCGGAGCGCATACGCACATCGCTGCCCTTGACCGAGCCGTTGGAGCCGGACGCGCTGCCGCCGCTGCTCGTCACGCCCGACAGGGACAGATAATTCGAGTAGACATAGCCGTCCGTGCCGTTATAATCGACCTTGTACCATGCGCCGCTGACGCCGGTAACGGTCATCGTGGTGCCGGAATTGTAGGTGCCGAGAATAGAGCTGCTCGTGCTTGCACTGGAGCGCATACGCACGTAGCTGCCACAGATCGTACCGGTGCCGAAGCTGGCATCCATGTCATTGGCGCGTTTGAGGTAATCGGAAGATATGTAGCCGACGGTGCCGTTGTAGACCACCGTGGCCCAATTGCCGCTGGACCGCTCGGACACCACAACATGGGTGCCGGCCGGGAGCGTCGAGATAATGCCGTAATTCGTACCGGCGCCCGTTCGAAAGTTCACGGCCGTCGTCGTGGTCGCGCCGCCGGCAGTCGCCGCGGAGGCCGAAACGGCCAGCGTGAGCGCAAAAATCACGGAGACAACAGTTGTTTTCAGAAATCGTTTCGCCATAGAATCATCCTTTGCTTAGTTATTCGCAAGCGCGCGGTCCAGCCACACAGCCGCCACGTCCATGGCGTTGTACAGCCCGTCCTTTTCTGTCTTTTTGACCACACGGTCGCGGGACTTCAGATCCGGATCCGTCAGCTGGAGCTGCACGGAGACCCGCGTCGCCACGTCGAGATCTTTGACCTTCTTCGTGTCGAGGATCTGCATCATGATGATGTACTTGTCAGCCATGCTGCCGTAATAGAGCAGGTTGTCCTTGCGGCGCAGCGGATGGCCTTTGTAGCACAGTTCATTCGTTTTTGCTGCCAATGAGATACACCTCCGATACCACTGTTTTCGAATTGTAACACATTTCAATCATTTTGTCAACACCGCGCAGACCGGGCCGGGAAAGCACGACCCGGCTGCGGGGGAACACTGCGTTTATTCCGTGTCGCCTGTGTTCTGTGTCTTGGAGAAGTCTCCGAAGATGCCGGTCGGCGTACCGACATTCGGCGTCGGGAAGCTCTTGGTCGCCAGATCCTTATGGATCGGCTCCATGACCAGCTTCCAGATCTGTGCGGCGGGGTTGCCGGAAAAGTTCATATACTCGGGCATATCGTAGCCGGTCCAGACGGCGGCCACATAGTACGGCGTAAAGCCGACAAACCAGCGGTCGCAGTTATTGGTGGTCGTACCGGTCTTGCCGCCGACAGGCATACCGCTCAGGCGGGCCTCGCTGCCCGTGCCGCTGTTGACGGCATTGCAGAGCATGTCGGCCATGTTCCACGCGGTATTGGCCTTGAGGGCCACGATCGTGCGCGCGGGGTTTTCGAGCACGATCTCGCCGCTGGAATCCTTGACGTAGGAATACGTGCGGCCATAGGTGAACACGCCGTCGTTGACGAAGGCGGAGTACGCCTGCGTCATCTCGCGCACGGTGATGCCGTTGGTGAGCTGGCCGAGGGCGAGCGGCGCGTAGTCGCAGTCGGACTCGGCAAGGCTCGTAACGCCGAGCTTATCCTTGAGGAACTCATACGATGCGCGCGGCGTGAGCTTGTCAAGGATCTGCGCCGAGACGGTGTTGAGCGAGCGCTGCAGCGCCTCGCGGATGGTGATGACACCGTAGTTGCCGCCGCCGGAGTTTTTCGGATACCAGCTCGTGCCGGTCAGCTTGATGTCCGCCGCGTCGTTGACCTGCGTATACTGCGTGATGAGGCCGAGCTCCATCGCAGGACCGTAGGTCGCGATCGGCTTGATGGACGATCCGGGCGGACGCTTGGACTGCGTGGCGCGGTTCGTGCCGAAGTTGATGGTCTTTTCGCCCGTACCGCCGGACATGCCCTTGATCTCACCGGTGTAGGGATCCATGACGGCGATGGCAGACTCGAACTGCTGGCCGGAGGCCGACGGGCGCTGCGGCATGTTGTCGAGGTTGGTATAGACGTCGTCGATCGCCTGCTGGATGCTCGCATCGTAGCAGGAATAGACCTGATAGCCGCCGGAATAGAGCAGCGTGCGCGCCGTGTCGCGGCTGACGCCCTTTTGCTCGACGAGGTCGTTGAGCACGTCGTTGATGACGGCCTCGGCATAGTAGCTGTAGATGGTCTGGGTGCGCTCGTCGGATTCGCTGCGCACGAACACGAGCTCCTGCGCCACGGCCTCGTCATACTCCTGCTTTGAGATATACTCCTGCTCGTACATCTGCTTGAGAATGGTCTCCTGCCGGGTCTTGTTGTTCTCGCGGCTGATGAAGGGGTCGTATTTCGAGGGGTTGTTCGTGATGCCGATGATGCTCGCGCACTCGGCGATCGTGAGATCCTTCGGCTCTTTGCCGAAATAGGTCTCGGCGGCGGTGTAGACGCCGTTGCAGCCCTCGCCGAAGTAGACGATGTTGAGATACCACTCCATGATCTCCTTCTTATCATAGGACTTCTCGAATTCGAGCGCCTGGAAGATCTCGAGCAGCTTGCGCTGCACGGTGATATCGTCCTGCTTGGTGAGGTTTTTGATGAGCTGCTGCGTGATGGTCGAGCCGCCGAAGTCGTTTTTCATCGACAGGAACATATTGATGAACGCGCCCGTCGTGCGGTACCAGTCCACGCCCTTGTGCTTGTAAAAGCGCTTGTCCTCGATGGCGACGGCAGCGCGCTCCATGGCCTTCGGGATCTCGTCGTAGCTGATCCAGACGCGGTTTTCCGTGCTCGAGAGATTCGTGAGGTTCTGCCAGTTGCCGTCGGCGTCCTCATACAGGATCGAGCTCGAGAGCGAGACCGTAAAGTCCGAGAGCTGCACGTCCAGATCCGTGGACAGGCAGTTTTTCACGTAGTACGCGAAGATGCACAAAAACAAAAGCCCCGTGACGAGCAGAATCAAAAAGATCGTGCCGATCACGCGCAGGATCGCGCCCGCGACGCTGACGGTCGCGTCCGCAGCCTGTGCCGCGCGTGGGGCGGATGCCGGTTTCGGTCGTTTTGCCATAGGCAATGGCCACCTCCCTGAGAATACATGTAAGCGGGGGAAACAGCGGGTCAGAGACCCGGTCAAAGTCCAGCGCATAAAAACGGTTAAATGATATTATAGCACACTCTGTCAACACCGGATAGCCCTTCGCGCATTTTTGTCCGGCGCGTATGGTTTGCGCGCACATTGGGCAAACTTTCCGGTGAAAGGAGCGTGGCATATGAAACGAACGCTGGCACTGACGGTCGTGACGGCGCTGTGCGCCGTGTCGCCCTTCGCCGCAGGCGCGGCGATCTCTTCCCTGCAGCAGCCGGACGCACCAGTCACCTCGTATGACGGTGCGCAGGCGGAATTTGTTCTGCGCGATTATGAGGGGTATGTGAGCGTGTTCGCCCCCGGCGGCGACCGCAAGCCCCTGCAGGTGACCGGCATCGAGACCGCCGGACTGCGCCGTACCGACCGCGAGCTGCTGCGCGGCGGCATCACCGTCGGCAGTCAGGAGCAGCTTTTGCTGCTGCTGGAGGATCTCGGCTCGTAAAAAGACTTGATTTTAGCCGCCGAATAGGGTACACTGAAATCAGAAAAAGATCACGACTGGAGGATATCCCGATGAGTGAAGCATTCGGCAGTGATTATCTGACGATCGAGGACGAGGACGGCAACGAGTTCGAGCTGGAAGTGCTCGACGAGTTTGAGCTCGACGGACAGAGTTATCTCGCGGCGCTCCCCGCCGACATGGACGAGGACGACCCCGATTTCGGCATCGTCCTGCTCAAGATCATCGAAGAAAACGGTGAGGAGCTCTTCGGCTCCATCGACGACGATGACGAGCTGGACAAGGTGTATGATTATTATATGCAGGAAGTTTTCGCCGACGAGGACGAGGATGAGACGGCGGACGCGGAGGAATAACTTTCTGCACAGTGCATAGCATAGGAGTAAGTCCTGCTGTGTGCGTGGAGCACGGTTTGTGCTCAGAGCCCATTTAAACCCACATCTCTCATAAGGGATGCCAGAACTTCCGCTGCGGATTGCAGGCCTCCCGGCCGGCTGAAAGATGCCGGTTGGACGTTGGAAGCAAAGAAACAGCAGAGAGGCGACCCACCTGCCTTTTTGTGCAGGTTGTAACTGGGCTCACACGGCATTGGCGGGCTGGCCGGCAGCGAAAGCTGCCGGCTTTTTTCTTGCCCAAAAGGGCAAGAAAAAAGCCGGATCTTATCCGAGGCGGATGAGGTAGAAAGGCCGCGCCACCTTCTCCATGAGGGAAAGGCTCAAAAAATGCGCAGCGCAATCCATTGACAACCTCTCCCGCCGGGCTTATCATAACCGCGGCGGCACGCGCTGCGTGCCGAATCCCACACAGACGAAAGGAAATCCGCCATGCTCCGCTTCCAGAACGATTACTCCGAGGGCGCCCACCCGAACGTGCTGCGCGCCCTGTGCGACACGAATCTCAGCGCCACCCCGGGCTACGGGCTCGACGATGACTGCCGCCGTGCGGCCGACGCCATCCGCGCCCGCTTTGCCTGTCCGGATGCCGACGTGCATTTTCTTGTCGGCGGCACGCAGACGAACCTGCTCGCCGCGGCTGCGTTCCTGCGCCCGTGGGAGGCCATGGTCGCAGCCGACACCGGCCACGTCAACGTACACGAGACCGGCGCGATCGAGGCCACCGGCCACAAGGTGATCGCCGTGCCCGGCGCAGACGGCAAGCTCACCCCCGCCGCCATTGCGGACGCCGCCGCGCAGCACTGCGCCCAGCAGGGCGTCTACGATGAGCACATGGTGCTGCCACGCATGGCATACATATCCGACACAACGGAGCTCGGCACGGTGTACACGAAGGCGGAGCTGACCGCGCTGCGCGCTGCGTGCGATGCGCATGGGCTGTACCTGTATCTCGACGGCGCGCGCCTTGCGCAGGCGCTCACGGCCGCGGGCAACGACCTGCGACCGGAGGATCTGCCGCAGCTGTGCGATGCGTTTTACATCGGCGGCACGAAAAACGGCCTGCTCTTCGGCGAGGCGATGGTCATCGTCAACGACGCGCTCAAGCCGGGCTTTCGCCGCGCGATGAAGCGCAGCGGCGCCATGCTGGCAAAGGGACGTCTGCTCGGCGTGCAGTTTGCCGCCGCGCTGGAGCAGGATCTCTGGCTTGACATGGGCCGCCACGCAAACACGCAGGCACAGCGCATCGCGGCCGCGCTCTCGAATCTCGGCGTGCCGATGTACGTGCCCTCGCCGACGAACCAGATCTTCCCCATCCTGCCGGACGCCAAAATCGCGCAGCTGCAGGAGCGGGCAGCGTTTTACACGAACACCCGCGTGGACGAAACGCACCAGGCCGTGCGCTTTGTGACCTCGTGGGCAACGACCGACGCGCAGGTCGACGCGCTGCTGGCGGTGCTGAACGAAGTGCTGGGCTGAGCAGACACCGCAGGGTTTCCTGAATAAAACAAGGGGGGCGGACGCCGCAT
>OHBM01002570.1_pt1 | contig 11935 bp, 10 predicted proteins | sample 1577251 | NCBI WGS metagenome assembly OHBM01 (sample SAMEA3541557, study PRJEB24748) | human gut metagenome | biome: human gut; feature: human-associated habitat; material: faeces | place: China | collected 2012
AGTCCGCACCGCAGCCCGCATTCGCCGGACACGCCCGGCCCTCCCAGCTCCGTCATGCCATAATTGTCGGATACAAAAATCCCCATAGAATTTTCAATCTGGGTCCGCATCTCCGGCGTACAGGTTTCCGAACCCAGCAGGCCGATCCGCAGCTTATACTGCTCCATAGGATAGCCCGCTTCCTTCATGGCCTCCCCCAGATACAAGGCATAGGAGGGAGTGGCCACCAAACCGGTAACGCCAAAATCCCGGAACATCATCAGCTGCTTGGCCGTATTTCCGGACGAAGCCGGAATGACCGTCGCGCCGATTTTCTCGAGGCCGTAATGCAGGCCCAGAGCACCCGTAAACAGGCCGTAACCGAAGGAGATCTGGAAGATATCGTCTTCCGTTGCACCGGCTGCCACTGCGACACGGGCCACGTGATCCGACCAGGTATCAAGCTGCGGTGCTACCAGACCCATGGCTTCCAACTCCTCTACGTGACGAAATACCTCTCTGGGCGTATCATCAAACATCTTTTTACCATGATCCATAACCACGATACGGTTTACATACTCTGCCACATCATCCATACTGTGACTGACCAGTACAATAGTCAGCCCCGTCTTTTCCCGCAGAGAGGAAATCAGTTCCAAAATTTCATTTCGTCCTCTGGGATCCAATCCTGCTGTGGGTTCGTCCAAAATCAGGACTTCCGGTTTCATGGCCAGAACTCCCGCGATTGCTACCCGTCTTTTCTGTCCGCCGGAAAGGTCAAAGGGGGATTGATAAAAATACTCGTCCTCCAACCCTACCTGTTTCAGTGCTTCGTAAGCCCTAAGCTGTACTTCTTTCTGGCTTAGTCCCAGGTTTTTGGGGCCGAAGCATACATCGGAAAAGACATCTACTTCAAAGAGCTGATGTTCCGGATACTGAAACACCAGTCCCACTTTACTTCTCAATTCTTTTTTATGAAATTGATCGTCATCAATATCTGCGCCGTTATAATAAATATGTCCTGAAGTGGCTTTCATCAGTCCGTTCAGGTGCTGAACCAACGTTGATTTTCCAGAGCCGGTGTGACCTATCAGCCCGATAAAGTCCCCATCCTGTATGACCAGACTCACATCGTCCAGTGCTTTTACAGCCATATTCGTGTCGGCTTCATAGACATGACTCACATGATCTACAATGATCGACATTATTTTACTCCTTGTAATGCCTGTACCAATTCTTCTGTTGTCAAAATACCGTCCGGTAAAGGAACTCCGCTTTGCTTTAACTCATGGGCAAGCAATGTCACCTGGGGTACATCCAGCCGCAATGCTTGTAACTGTTCCACCTGGGAAAAAATTTCCCGCGGTGTCCCTTCCATGGCAATATGCCCTTTATCCATTACAAACACCTTGTCCGCATGAATAATTTCTTCCATATAATGTGTGATCAGGATCACCGTCACTTTTTCCACATCATTTAATGCCCGTGCTGCACGAATGACTTCTTTCCGCCCACTGGGATCCAGCATCGCTGTAGCTGCCTTTTTTGCAAGCTTCTCTGTGTCATCTGTTGAATTATTGTCGTACACATAAATGACGGCGTCAGGCAGCACACGCTTAAAATCTGATACCACCTTTTCAATTGTTTTGTCCTCATTATAACAGGGGATCACGATCCAGAGAATCGGTTTGGACATGGTAAAAACTCCTTTTTATCCTTTATTGCACCATCTGCTTCAGAGCGTCCGGGTACACTCGATGAGGATTTCCTCAACCTCTCCGGTGTTCGGGTTCTTCCACATATAGCGGGCACGCACACCCGACTCCACCTTGTTCACGTTCTGTCCGCCAGCACCTGACGAACGGAATGTATCCCACTTGATTTCGCCCTCGTTGATATTAACCTCGAACGGGTCTGCCTCAGGAAGAACGGCTACGGTAGCAGCAGAAGTTTGCATGCGGCCGTTTGATTCGGTAACAGGCACACGCTGTACGCGGTGAACACCCGACTCATACTTCAATGTGCCGTATACGTTGTCGCCGCTTACTGCGAAGCAGATTTCCTTGAAGCCGCCGACAGCGCCTTCGCTCTCGCTTGTTACAGACACTGTCCAGCCCTTCGACTCGCAGTATTTCTTGTACATCATGAATATCTCGCCGGCAAAGAGACAAGCCTCGTCGCCACCAGTACCGGCGCGAACCTCCATCTGTACGTTCTTTGCGTCCTCGGGGTCCTTCGGCACAAGTGCAATCTTTATTTCTTCCTCAAGTTTTGGCTGGAGCTCTTCGTTTGCAGCGAGTTCCTCACGCGCCATCTCTTTCATCTCCGCATCCTGCTCGTTCATGATGATATCCTTTGCCTCAGCGATGCCGTTAAGACAATTGATATACTTCTGACGGAGCTTCATAATGTCTTCAAGATCCTTGTACTCCTTTGTCAGTTTCACGTAGCGCTGTTGGTCGGCGATTACAGAAGGGTCGGTGATGAGGGTTGATACTTCCTCATAGCGTGCCTCAAGTCCGTCGAGTTTTTCTAATATGTTATTGTTTTCTGCCATTTGTCAAATTTAATGTTGTTATGGTGTGGGGTGTGGGGTGAGATGTTGTGATGTTGAGGTGGTGAGGTGGTGAGGTGTTGTGATGTTGAGGTGTTGAGATATGTCAACATCTCAACACAACAACCTCTCACCATCTTATTAATACTCGAACTCTCCGTATTCAGACTTGATGAGGAGTGAGCGTTTGCCCTCTTCGATGCGTCCTACGATCTGTGCGTCGATGTTGAAGCTCTTGCTGATAGCGATAACCTTCTCTGCAACCTCCGGACGTACGTAAATCTCCATGCGGTGACCCATGTTGAATACCTTGTACATCTCCTTCCAGTCGGTGTGGCTCTGCTCCTGGATGATGCGGAACAACGGCGGAATCGGGAACATGTTGTCCTTGATTACGCGGCAGTTCTCGCCGACGAAGTGCAGCACCTTTGTTTGTGCGCCGCCGGTGCAGTGAACCATACCGTGAATCTCCGGACGCAGCTCGTCGAGCAGGCGCTTGATGACCGGAGCGTATGTACGTGTCGGCGAGAGAACAAGTTGTCCGGCTGTTACTGGCGTGCCCTCCACCTTGTCGTCAAGACGGCAGCCACCGCTGTATACGAGCTCTTCGGGCACAGCGTGGTCGTAGCTTTCCGGATATTTCTCTGCGAGATACTTCGAGAACACGTCGTGGCGAGCGCTGGTGAGTCCGTTAGAACCCATACCGCCGTTGTACTGCTTCTCATATGTAGCCTGACCGAATGAAGCCAGACCTACGATAACGTCTCCCGGACGGATGTTAGCGTTGTCGATTACGTCGCTGCGCTTCATGCGGCATGTAACTGTAGAGTCGACGATGATAGTGCGCACGAGGTCGCCAACGTCGGCTGTCTCACCACCGGTAGCGTAAACGCCTACGCCCATCTTGCGCAGATCCTCGAGCAGTTCGTCTGTGCCGTTGATAACAGCCGAGATAACCTCGCCCGGGATAACCATCTTGTTGCGTCCGATAGTGCTCGAAACGAGGATGTTGTCAACGGCGCCCACGCAGAGCAGGTCGTCGGTGTTCATCACGATAGCGTCCTGAGCCACGCCTTTCCATACGCTGAGGTCGCCGGTTTCCTTCCAGTACATGTAGGCGAGCGACGACTTGGTGCCAGCACCGTCGGCGTGCATGATGTTGCAGTATTCGGGGTCGCCGCCGAGGATATCGGGGATTATTTTGCAGAAAGCCTGCGGATAGAGACCCTTGTCGATGTTCTTGATGGCGTTGTGTACGTCTTCTTTAGCTGCGCTTACGCCGCGCATCATGTATCTGTTAGATGTGTCCATATTATGAGTTTTTATTTTTGATTTCTGAGTTTTGAGTTGTTGCCTGCGGCAATATATAATATAATCCGATGGCAATATATAATATAATTCTGCGGCAATACAATATAATAAGGTAGGGTGTCTTTATTTGTCGCTGTGCCAGAAGTCCCAGCTTGCGAAAGCCTGCAACAGCAGCATCTCCAGTCCGTTCTTGGTGTTGGCGCCATAGCGTGCGCCCTTCTTCATGAACAGCGTCTCGTCCGGATTGTAGATGAGGTCGTAGAGTATGGTGTGGCAGTCCATAGCCTCGTATGGCAGGTTGGGGCAGGTGTCAGCCTTCGGGTACATGCCCAGCGGAGTGCAGTTGACGATGACGTTGTACTCCTTTATCAGTTCCGGCGTCACCTCCTGGTATGTTATGCAGCCAGGCTTCTTCGTGCGGCTCACGAACAGCGTCTCGAGTCCGAGCGACTTGAGTCCGTAGTTGATGGCGAGCGATGCGCCACCCGTGCCGAGTATGAGCGCCTTCTTATGACAAGGCTCGAGCATTGTCTCGATGCTACGTGTGAAACCGATTACGTCGCTGTTGAATCCCTTCAGTATTACGTTCTTGTTCTTGTGCGTCACGCGTATCACGTTGACAGCACCTATGGCGCGTGCTTCTGGACTAAGCTCGTCGAGGTAGGGTATCACCTGCTGCTTGTATGGGATAGTCACGTTGAGTCCGCGCAGTTCCGGATTTGAAGCGAGTATCTCCTTCAAGTCTTCGATCTGCGGAATCTCATAGTTTATGTAGCGCGCTTTGATACCTTCGTTTGCGAACTTCTCGTTGAAGTAGCTGATGGAGAAGGAATGTCCCAGTGGGAAACCGATTAAACCGTACTTGTCCATAGTGTGAATGTTGATGTTGAGATGTTGAGGTGTTGAGGTGTTGATGGTGGTGAGGTGGTGAGGTGGTGAGGTGGTGAGGTGGTGAGGTGTTGAGATATCTTTATTTTGTAGCGAGATATAGCGTGCAGATGCCGAGCGTCATTCGCTTGAATGTAGCTTCGGCGAAGCCCGCTGCCTTCAGTATCTCCACCATCCGTTCGCCTTGCGGGAACGCCTCGATAGTAGCCGTGAGGTACGAGTAAGCCACTTTGTCGCCCGAGATGAGACGTCCGTATAAGGGCAGCACCGTGTGCGAGTAGACCTTGAACAGTTGCTTCATCGGGAACATCACAGGCGATGTCAGTTCCACGATGCAGAGATGTCCGCCCGGTTTCAGCACGCGGCACATCTCGCGCAGTCCCTGGTCGAGGTTCTGGAAGTTGCGAATGCCGAACGCCGCAGTTACGGCGTCGAACGTGTTGTCTTCGAACGAGAGCGCCATGCAGTCTTCCTTGGCGAACGATATCACGCCGTCGAGCTTCAGCGCCTTCACCTTCTGTCTGCCCACATTCATCATTCCCTCGCTTATGTCCGTGCCGGTCACTTGCTTCGGCTGTAGCGTCTGTGCCGCCTGTATGGCGAAGTCGCCCGTGCCCGTAGCGATGTCGAGAATGCTTTGCGGCTTGTAAGGCTTCAGTCGGTTGAGAGCTCTCTTTCGCCACAGCTTGTCAATGTTCCACGACAGGCGGTGGTTGAGCTTGTCATACGAGTGTGCGATGTTGTCGAACATCTGTTCCACCTGCGCGCCCTTCTCCTCTTTGTCGTTGTAGGGCTTTATCTTTTCCTGTCTGTAAACCATTGTCTTTATTTGTTTTCTTTGTTCTTTCCGTACCCCTATTAGGTGCGGTTTCTCATATATGTATATATAATAATGTAGGGTGTAGAATATCAGATGTCGCAGGAATTTGTTTCCCGACATCAGATATTCTGCACCCGTTATGCGTTGCTACTTGCGTGTAGCGAGGTAGTCAGCCACGTTCTTCTCGATGCGTGCTGCGATGTCGCCCTCTTCAACGTTCTTGTCGAACTTCTCGCCTGTGATATGCTCGTAGAGTTCGATGTAGCGCTCGCTCACGCTCTCTGCATATTCGTCGGTGATTTCGGGCATTGTCTGTCCGGGTTCGTTCATGAAGTTGTGTTCGATGAGCCACTGGCGTACGAACTCCTTAGAGAGCTGCTTCTGCGGCAGGCCCTTCTCGAACTTCTCCTCGTATCCGTCAGCGTAGAAGTAGCGTGAAGAGTCGGGAGTGTGAATCTCGTCGATGAGATATACCTTACCGTCGCGCTTGCCGAACTCGTACTTTGTGTCTACGAGGATCAAGCCGCGCTGAGCAGCCATCTCCTGGCCGCGCTGGAAGATGCGGCGTGTGTAGTCCTCCATTACAGCATAGTCCTCAGCACTTACGATGCCCTGAGCGATTATTTCCTCCTTAGAGATGTTGAGGTCGTGTCCCTCGTCTGCCTTAGTTGTCGGAGTGATGATAGGCTCCGGGAAACGCTGGTTCTCCTTCATACCCTCTGGCAACTTCACGCCGCAGAGTTCGCGACATCCGTCTTTGTATGCGCGCCATGCCGAGCCAGTAAGGATAGAGCGGATGATCATTTCAACGCGGAAACCCTCGCATTTCAAACCTACGGTTACCATCGGGTCTGGTGTGGCGAGCTTCCAGTTGGGGCAGATGTCTGTAGTGGCATCAAGGAACTTGGCTGCAATCTGGTTCAGAACCTGTCCTTTGAACGGAATACCCTTCGGCAGGATAACGTCAAACGCAGAGATTCTGTCTGTTGCTACCATTACAATCACGTCGTCGTTGATGTCATACACGTCGCGAACTTTTCCGTGATACACGTTTTTCTGACCTTCGAAATGAAAATCGGTCTTTGTAAGTGCTTTCATAACTGTTTTTTAATTTTGAGTTTTTTCGTGAGCGTCGTGAGCGTCGTAAGCATTCACGATGCGCGTCACAAGCTTATGTCTTACGATGTCTTTCTGTCCGAGTTTTACGAAGCCGATGCCCTCCACGTCCTTCAGTATGTCGAGCGCCTCGGTGAGTCCGCTCTTCTGTCCGCGCGGCAGGTCTATCTGCGTCATGTCGCCGGTGATAATCATCTTCGTGTTCCATCCCATTCGTGTGAGGAACATTCGTATCTGTGCCGGTGTAGTGTTCTGCGCCTCGTCGAGTATCACCACAGCGTCGCTGAGCGTGCGTCCTCGCATGAAGGCGAGCGGAGCAATCTGTATTACGTTCTTCTCCATCATGTCCTGCAGCTTCACGGCGGGCAGCATGTCTTCGAGCGCGTCGTAGAGCGGCTGCAGGTACGGGTCAATCTTGTCCTTCATGTCGCCAGGCAGGAAGCCGAGCTTCTCGCCAGCCTCCACAGCCGGACGCGAGAGTATTATCTTGCGTATGGTCTTCTCCTTCAGTGCGCGCACTGCCAGAGCTATGCTGAGGTATGTCTTTCCCGTTCCGGCGGGGCCGGTGGCGAATATCATGTCGTTCTTCTCGTATGCGTCCACCAACTGCTGCTGGTTCTCGCTCTTGCACTTTATCGGCTTTCCCGAAATATTGTACACGATGACGCCCTTCACGCTGTCGGCCTTTGTCTGCTTGCCCTTGATGATGTCGAGAATGTCTTCGTCGTTGATGTTGTTGAACTTCAGCACATGTCGGCGCATCTTCTCCACGTTCTCCTCGAAGGCAGCCATCTCTTCTTCGTCGCCGAGCACGCGTATCACGTTGTCGCGTGCCACTATGCGCAGCTTCGGGTAGAGCGACTTTATTATCTGCAGATGCCCGTTGCCCACACCGTAGAATACTACGGGGTCGATATCCTCTAATATGATATGTCTTTCTATCAAAATATTCAGTCTACTATTTTGGATGCAAAGTTAATGAAAATACAAGACAATACAAAACAAACAACAATAAAAACAAGAGCACATGTTTTGTATTGTCCTCGATTTTGTCTAAATTTGCATCCATTATGATGAAAATTTCTCCTAAAAGATATACGCAGGCGTTCGGCGTGGCTGTTGTTTTGCTCGCCATGTTGCGCTGCACCCATCCCGAACTGGCGTTTGCGCCAGCAGAAAAGTCTGTAAGTCAGGCCGACAGCGCAGTCGTTGCCGACAGCTTGGCTGCCTCCGACTCGCTCCGAACAGAACTGGCTGCACAGTCGGCTGCCATCTCCCGAAAGGAGGTGGCGAGCGTGCCCGCTGCAGCGCCCAAGCCATTGGGTCGCCCGTCGCGCTTCTTCGCTGCCGACGGCACTCCCGTGAAGAACCGCATATACAGCGTGCCCCACTTCGGCAACACGTTCCCCGATCAGAACGATGTGCAGCTCGTGGCTGCCGCGCGCTACGGAGTGAAGGCGGTTGTTGACCGTGCCGATGCCGAGCACCGCAAGTCGGAACTGGTGTACGTGGGTAGCAATCCGTTCTACCACATCGACAGTCGTATGCGCAGCAGCATACCTTATCTCGTGCCGCGTGCCGCCATATTGCTTCAGGATATAGGCCGTAGCTTCTTCGACAGCTTGCAGACCAAGCAGATTCCGCTGCATAAGGTGATTGTTACGTCGGTGCTGCGCAGCAAAGCGGACGTGGAGAAGTTGCGTCGCCGCAACTCTAACGCCACCGAGAACTCGTGCCATCTCTACGGCACTACGTTCGACATCTGCTACAACCGCTACCACACCGTGGAGGACCCCGACGGACCGCGCCGCCGACAGGTGCGCAACGACTCGCTGAAGTGGGTGCTCTCTGAGGTGTTGCGCGATATGCGCGAGCAGAAGCGATGCCTCGTGAAGTACGAGGTGAAGCAGGGATGCTTCCACATCACGGTGAATTGAGATGTTGAGGTGTTGAGATGTTGACATTTGTGCTACGTTGCCCTTTCCTCACATACTATTTTATAATGACTTGAAACGATGGAAATAGAACCGATAGCTTTTTTTCGTTCGCCCTTTGCCACTAAGTTCGGCATACCCAAGCAGAGCGGACTTGCCGACACGCTACGCGGAACGATAGAGTTCGTGCCGAAGTATCGCAACACCGACGCTCTGCGCGGCATGGAGGACTTCGACTATCTGTGGCTCGTGTGGGAGTTCTCTGCCAACAGGCACGAGGCTACAAGTCCCGTCGTGCGTCCGCCGCGTCTTGGCGGCAACACTAAGGTGGGCGTCTTTGCTACGCGTTCGCCTTTCCGTCCCAACCGCTTGGGTCTTTCTTCCGTGCGCATCGACCGCATTGACTACGATGCTGCCGACGGACCGCTCATTCATGTTCTTGGTGCCGACCTCATGAACGGCACACCTATCTACGACATAAAGCCTTACGTCACTTATGCCGACTCGCATCCCGACGCCCGCAGCGGCTTCGTCGATGCCACAGCCGCGCGCCGTCTGCACGTTGTCTTCCCCGATAATTTGGCTTCAGAGTTCACAGCGGAAGAGCTTGCGTCGCTCAAGAAAGTGCTCGCGCTCGACCCCCGTCCGCAGTATCACGACAACCCCACAAAGGTGTACGGCATGGAGTTCGCGCGCCGCGATGTGCGCTTTCGTGTCGAGGGCGATAGGCTTGAGGTTGTGGAGATTGGGTAGAGCATCCTAAGCTTTAACCGTCCGTAGCGGAGGTCTCTGGCCTCCGCAGCAAGCAATGAATACTTTATTAATGAATTGTTTTTGGATTGGTGCTGCGGAGGCCGGAGACCTCCGCTACGGACAATTTATTCCATTGAACGTTCACAAAAGTGTAGTTTTATGGCTGTTGAACGTTCATAAAAGTGTGATTTTATAGCTGTTGAACGTTCATAAAAGTGTAGTTTTATAGCTGTTGAACGTTCATAAAAATGTAGTTTTATAGCTGTTGAACGTTCATAAAAGTGTGATTTTGTTCTGTATGTTGTTGGCTTTCATGAAGTTGCAGATCACTGTAATTCTACCCAATTTTCCCGTTCTTTATTTCGTAGTCTAAGAACGAGAACTGGCGAATAGGGGCTTGATGGTGTGGGTAGGATAGTAAAATGCGACTAAAATAAAAAATAAGACGTTAAAATATTTGTTCGTAAAAAAAATGTTGCTAACTTTGGCACAAATAATAATAACAATCTAATTTTTTTTTGGTTATGAAGAAATTCTTACTTTCAATTGCAGCCTTGGCTATGTCGTTGACAGTCAGCGCGCAAGTAGACGTACAGCACCAAAAAGCAGGTGTGGTGGAGCAATGTCCGTACTTCGCACAGCAAAGTGTGGTTGTGCAAAAAGCGGCAAAGAAGATTGCAGCCAATCAGCGTTGGTTGGGCTACTACAATTCGGACGCTCTGGCAGAATCACACAAGGGTATGGGGCTTCCTGATTATCCTGGTGAGAATAAGGTAGCAATCTGCTTGTCTGAGGAAATTCTGAAGCCATACGTAGGCAAGAACATTGTTGGTATGCGCTTCGGACTTACTGAGGAGATAGGCAATAGTTCGGTTAGTCTTTTTAAGCAAGGTGGATCTGCTCCGGGCGAAGTCTGTAGAACTGCGGACGTTCAGAATGGTGCGGTAGGTTGGAACGAAGTGAAGTTCGACGAGCCCTACACCATTCAGGCAGGCGAGGTTCTCTATGCAGGCTATAGCTACACCCAGCTCAGCAATAAAAAGGATTACAAATCGTTTCCGTTCTCGGCTGTAGAAGAAGGTCTTGAAAACCAGAGTCTTTGGGTATATTGCAAGATTGGTAATAATGCCGGTTGGAACGAGTTTGGTATGGGTGGTGCCAATATGAGTATCCAGGTGCTCGTAGAAGGTGATTTCGCAGAATACGCCGTGTTGCCAGAAGATTTCGGAACACTTAAGGGTGCTAAGAACAAGGATCTTGCAGTTGCTGTGAAGTTCATGAACAACTCTAAAGAGGCTGTGAGCAGTCTTGGATATGTTGTAAGTGTTGACGGCGTTGCAGGCAGCGAGCAGAGTGTAGATGTAAGTCCGGCAGTAGGTGTAGGCGCTTACGGAACATTCAAGGCGAGCGTACCATGTGGCAACACAGAAGGTCTGAAGGAAGTAAAGGTAGAGGTGACAAAGGTGAACGGTCATAAGAACGGGGCTTCAAGCACCGTTGCTAATGGCAAGATTAGCATTGCTGACAAAATGTACGAGCGCAATGTATGCATCGAGGAGTTCACAACAGAGAAGTGTGGCAACTGTCCACGAGTAGCAGGATTCCTGCACACATATCTTGAGGAGGCAGATCCTACTCGCGTGTTTGCTGTATGCCACCACGCTGGTTACTACACCGATTGGCTCACAAAGGCTTGTGACAATAAATTGCTCTATCTTTTTAACGACAACGGAGGCTCATTTGCTCCAGCTATGATGTTCAACCGCGAGCCGGCATTCGACTCGCAGTATGCTGCGGGCCAGAAAGACAACGTGACGATACCGGGCAGCGCTGCCGAGATAAAAACGATTACCAACTATTACCTCGACGAGACGATGGCAGACGCCAAACTCGACATGACGCTTACGTATGACGAAGGCGAAAGCAAAGTGATAATTGTCGTTACAGGCGAGTCGAACAAGGGCTACGACACCGAAAATGCTCTGCTCACTGTGTATTTGACAGAAGATAACGTGAAGGCAAAAAACCAATCAGGTGCTTCTAAATTCTACCACCAGCATGTGATTCGTGATTACAACAGCAATTGGGGTGACGCCTTGACATGGAACGACAACAAGTTCAGCGCTACATACGAGTTTGACGTAGACGAAGCGTGGAAGAAGGACGACCTTAAGGTTGTGGCTTTCCTCAACAAACACAACACGAAGAATCGTCTTGACAACCGCATCGAGAACGTAACGGGCAAGGATCTTATCGAGAAACCGACCGCTATTGAGAGCGTAGGTTCAGCAGACAATGCTGTTGAGGTGGCACGCTACAATGCTGCTGGTCAGCGTATCAACGGCAAGCAGAAGGGCCTGAACATCGTGAAGCTCAGCAACGGCACTACATTGAAGGTTGTAGTGAAGTAAACGTTTCGGTTAATAATGAGGTAAACGCTTAATAATGCAGTAAACGTTTTAGGAATTTATAAAAAAAAAGGAGGTCTGTGGCCTCCTTTTTTTGTGTCATATTGCGTACGATGCCCTCTCTCGTAGCGGAGGTCTCCGGCCTCCGCAGCACCAATTCGTGAGCCATTGT
>OHBM01002571.1_pt1 | contig 11926 bp, 7 predicted proteins | sample 1577251 | NCBI WGS metagenome assembly OHBM01 (sample SAMEA3541557, study PRJEB24748) | human gut metagenome | biome: human gut; feature: human-associated habitat; material: faeces | place: China | collected 2012
GACAGGCCAGTACTTGTCGTAATCGTTGTACTTATCGTTCAGGAAGCCGAGCGCGGTGCAGTAGTTGAACAGCGCGTCGACCCAGACGTACACGACGTGGCCCGGGTCAAAGTCCACGGGGATACCCCATGTGAAGCTGGTGCGGGAGACGCAGAGGTCTTCAAGGCCGGGCTTGATGAAGTTGTTAATCATCTCGTTGACGCGGGACGCAGGCTCAAGGAAAGTGCCGCTCTCGAGCAGCTCCTGCACGGGCTTTGCGTACTTGGAGAGGCGGAAGAAGTAGGCTTCCTCCTCGGCGTCGTGCACCTCGCGGCCGCAGTCGGGGCATTTGCCGTCGACAAGCTGGCTCTCGGTCCAGAAGCTCTCACAGGGGGTGCAGTATTTGCCCTTGTAGGATCCTTTGTAGATGTCGCCCTTGTCGTACATCTTCTTGAAGATGCGCTGCACGGCCTCGACATGATAGTCGTCGGTGGTGCGGATGAAGCGGTCGTTCGAGATGTTCATCAGCTTCCAAAGGTCGAGGATGCCGCCCTCGCCGGTGACGATCTTGTCCACGAACTGCTGCGGGGTGACGCCTGCGGCCTTGGCCTTCTCTTCGATCTTCTGGCCGTGCTCGTCGGTACCGGTGAGGAACATCACGTCATAACCGCACATGCGCTTGTAGCGCGCGATGGCGTCGGTCGCCACGGTGCAGTAGGTGTGGCCTATGTGCAGCTTGTCGGAGGGGTAATAGATCGGTGTTGTGATATAAAATGTTTCCTTTTTCATGGCTCTTCTCTCCTGTATTTATATGACGTGTATTCTCAGCCGTTGCCGTTGCCCTCGACGATTATTATCGTCGGGTCTGGCGAAGGCTCGGTCGGCTTGGGAGGCTCGGTGGAAGGCTCGGTGCTCGGATCGGTCGAGCCGGAGTCGGACGGGCTGGGGGATTCGCTGGGATCGGGCCACTTGATCTCGTTCTCGTGCAGATCGTAGCTGCTGGAGGCCTCGAACACGCGGTCGATGAGATTGCCGTCCTTGTCGTAGATATTGCGGTAGGAGACGGCGCTGTAGCCGATGACGACGTCGGGATAGGTCGAGTCGTAGCGGTAGCCGTAGCCGGAGGTCAGCTCAACGTAGCTGCCGTCAACGTCGGTGCCCCAGATCTCAACGGTGATGGAGTTGTCGGAATCGTTGCAGTAGGCGACGATCTTGACGGGGTAGTCGCGGTCGTTGCGGAACTTGTAGTCCGGCCCCGGCCAGCTGACCGTAGCGTCAAGGCCGTAGGGCAGGTAGTTGACGACGAACATATGGCAGGTGCGCTCAACTGTCGTCATCTGGGCGAGCATCGCCGCGCAGTATATCGTGGAGGATACCTGGCAGATGCCGCCGCCGACCTCCTGCACGACCTTACCGTCGGTATATGCGGCCGCAGCCTTGAATCCGGCCTCGGTGGTGCGCTGGCCGATGGTGCCGTTGAAGGAGAACTCCTCGCCGGGGTTGAGCACAAGGCCGTTGAGCTTCGCGGCGCAGAGCTTGATATTGTTGATGCGCGCGTCGGAGCTGTAGGTGTAGAGCGTGGTCTGCGAGCCGAGCTTATCGCGGAACAGCGAAGCGACGAGCTGCTCCTCGGTCATCTCCGGCATGTCTATCTTGACGGGGATGCGGACTTCCTCCAGTAGCCCCGCGGCGTTCCAGAGCTTCTCGGCCTCGGAGGCGTCAAACGCGAAGCCCTTGACGTCGGGGACGATCTCACCCGTCTCCTTGTCATAGTAGGCGTCCTGCGGCTCGCGCATGAGCTCGGTGTGCAGCGCCTCAAAGTCGGGCGCCTTGACGTCCTGCGCGGGAAGCGTGTAGCTCACGCTGCTCTCCAGAGCCTTGAGTCCCTCGACGGCCTTGTTGTACACGGCCTCCGCGTCGAGCGTTATCTGACCCGCGCCCTTGATGTACACCATCTCGGAGGCGGCCTCGTCAACGGTGTAGCTGCCGTCGCCGATGTGCTTGTCAAAACGCTCCAGCGCGCGGGTGACGAGCGTCATGATATAGTCGCGGTTAAGCGACTTGTCGCCCTCGGTGATATCCACGGGCGTCATAAGGCTGGAGATATAGGTTCTGAGGTTGTCGAACTTGTTGCTGCCGTGGCCGTAGCGGTATGCCGCGGCGGCGGCACTCTCAGCGGTCAGTACCGCGCCGGAGCGGATATAGTCGATGCGGAAGCTCTGCCCGGCGGGGAGCTGGACGGTCATCGTTCCGCTGACGGACTTGTCCCACTGCTGCCCCTTCAGAAGATCAAGCGTCTCCTTCTCGGTCAGTCCGCCGACGTTCGTGCTGCCGACGTAGACGCCCGGCAGGTTCGTATCGCTGGCGGTGACGGAATTTGCCCACAGGATAAGCCCGACGGCGATGGCCGCGAGCAGAACGGAGATGACCACAAGGGTGATGATAAGCCCCTTGTGCGACTTCTTCGGCTTGCGCGGACGCTGCGGCTTTTCGGCCTTAGCGTCGGTCTCCGCGGGCTTTGCCGCGGATCTCTTCTTGGCCTTGGGAGCGGCGGGCGCGCCGTCATGGCGGGAGCGGGCGGCGCGGCTTGGCGCCTTCGGCGCCGGCTCCGGCTTTTTCAAGTGCTTTCTGCTGTTTTCGTTCAATGTTCTGCCCTCATCAATTCTTCTCTGTATGCTGGTTGTAAAGCTCTGTGAACAGCTCTTCTTCGCTCTTCGGGATGTTTATCTTCTTCTCGGCCTCGAACACCTCGCTCAGCCAAGGGGTGCCCTCAATCCTGCCGCCGGCCTGAGCCTCGAGCAGGATGCCGATAAGCGTGTTGGATATGAGGTAGCCAGGTACGGTGAAGTGCCAGCGGTCGCCGGTCTTTTCCGCCCAGCCCTTCTCCGCGAAGGCCTGAAGCGTCTGGCCGATGGGCTTCCAGTTGTACTGGCAGCGGATGCGGTAGTCGCGCTCGGATATGCCGTGCGCGGTGCGCATGCCGAGCATGATGTACTCGACCGCGCGCTCGAGCGGCTCTATGGTCTCGTACTCGTCCACGATGCTCACCCCGCGGCCGACTCCGGCGATGTACTGCTTGAGATCACGCACATAGCTGTACCGCAGGTTGCCGACGCAGGAGTGCGCGCCGGGGCCGAAGCCCATATAATCCTCCAATGTCCAGTATTTCATATTATGTCGGGACTCATACCCAGGCGCGCAGAAATTCGAGATCTCGTACTGCTTGTAGCCGTAGCGCTCCAGCAGCTCCGCGGCGTAGCAGTACATGTCGGCCTGCTCGTCGTCATCGGGGAGGATGGGCGAACCGTAATAGTCCTCGTACATCTTCGTCCCCGGCTCGAGCTTCAGCCCGTAGCAGGAAAGATGCTCGGGGTGCAGCTCGATGACCTTGGCGAGCGTCTGCGCCCAGTCGGACTTCATCTGGCTCGGCAGACCGTATATAAGGTCGAGACTCACGTTGTCGAAACCGGCCTTGCGGGCGTTGGCGACAGCGGTCTGCGCCTGCTGGAAATTGTGCCTGCGGCCGATGAGCTTCAGAAGATTGTTGTCCGAAGCCTGAACGCCGATGGACAGGCGGTTGACGCCCTCCTCGCGCAGGAGCTTCAGAGCGTTGAGGCTGATGCTGTCCGGGTTGACCTCGATAGTGACCTCCGCGTCAAGCCTGACGTTGCCGTTGAGCTTGAGGGCGTTGAATATCTCTACGATGCGGTCCGCGCCGTAGAAGCTGGGCGTGCCGCCGCCGAAATATATGGAATCGACCTCGTAGTTCTTTATCGACTTCGCCGACTCGTCAAGATGCGCGAGCAGCGCCTTGTGGTACTCCGGCATCAGATGCTCGCAGCCCGCGAGCGAATAGAAGTCGCAGTAGCTGCATTTGCTGGCGCAGAAGGGTATGTGTATATATATTCCCAGACGTTTAGCCATGGTCAGTCTCCGTGATGATTATTTGTAGCGGGGATATGCTCCCGCCGGCATCAGAACAGCTCGCTGACCTCGGCGACGAATTCCGCCGGATCGTCGATCTCGACGCCCGCCATAAGCTCGGCGAGGGAGGCGAGGATCTTTGAAAGCTGCTTTGCCTTGTCCTTGTCGTTTTCGTACGCATCCTTGAGCGCGGCGAAAGCCTTGTGGTTCGCGTTCAGCTCCAGAACTCTGGTCGCGCGGATCTTGCGCATTTCCTCGCTGGGGCCGTGACGGAAGTACTTCTCCATCTCGAGGGTGATGTTGCCCTCGGTGGTCAGGCAGCAGGGGAGAGTCTCAAGCTTGCGGGATATTTTGACCTTTGCAAGGTCGCCGCCGACGGACTGCTGCACGAAGTCGAGGAAATCCTTATTTTCGGCGTCGCGCTCGTCGGCCGCCTTCTTCTCCTCCTCGGTCTCGAAGCCGAGGTCTTCGGTCACAACGTTGCAGAACGGATGCCCGTCCTGATCGCGCAGGTTCTCGAGAACCATCTCGTCGAGCGGGCTGGTGAGGTATATCAGCTCGTAGCCGCGGGCGCGAACCTGATCGCACTGCGGCAGACTCATCGCGTGCTTGACGGAGTCGGAGCTGGCGAAGTATATTGCCTTCTGGCTCTCGGGCATGTTCTCGACATACTCCTTGAGCGTGATCTGATGCTCCTCGGAGGTGTAGAACACCAGCAGGTCGCGCAGGAAATCTTTATAGCGGCCGTACTCATCGCACACGCCGCACTTGATGTCGGTGCCGAAGTTGCGGAAGAACTCCTCATACTTCGGGCGGTCGTCCTTCATCAGCTTTTCAAGCTCGCCCTTTATCTTCTTCTCAAGGTTCTGGCCGATGACGCGCAGCTGACGGTCATGCTGAAGAATTTCACGGGAGATGTTCAGCGACAGGTCGGGCGAATCGACGACGCCTTTGACAAAGTCAAAGTAATCGTGCACGAGCTTGTCGCACTTTTCCATTATCATAACGCCGTTGGAGTAGAGCGTTATGCCGGCCTTGCGGTCGCCGGTGTATCCTGCGGAGCTGCCCTCACCGGGGACGAACAGCAGCGCTTTGTAGGACACGGTGCCCTCGGCGTTGACGCGGATAAGGGCGCAGGGATCCTTCTGCTCGTGGTTCTTTTCTTTGTAGAAGGCGATGCAGTCGTCGTCCGTCACCTCGCTGCGGCTGCGCTGCCAGATGGGGACCATGCTGTTTATCGTCTCGTTCTCAGTGACGATGCGGTAGTCATACTTGGGCTTGCCTTCGTCGTCGGTTTCGCCGGTCTCGAAGCGCTCCTGCCGCTCAACGTCCATCTTTATCGGCCAGCGGACATAGTCGGAGTACTTCTTGATAAGCGCCTTGATTTTCCATGTCTCGAGGTAGGTGCCGTACAGCTCCTCGTCGGTGTCGTCCTTGATGTGCATGATGACGTCGGTGCCGACGCTCTCGCGCTCACATGGGGTGACGGTGTAGCCGTCCGCGCCGGTGCTTTCCCATTTGACACCCTGCTCCTCGCCGTACTTGCGGGTGATGACCGTGACCTTGTCGGCGACCATGAAAGCCGAGTAGAAGCCGACGCCGAACTGACCGATGATGGAGATGTCCTCGCCCTCGGCCTGTTCGGTGTCAAGCTCGCTCTTGAACTTATAGGAGCCGCTCTTGGCGATGACGCCGAGGTTGTTCTCGGCTTCCTCCTGAGTCATGCCGATGCCGTTGTCGCGCACGGTGATGGTGCGCTCGTTCTTGTCGACGATGATGTCGATATGGTAGTCGGAGCGGCTGAGGCCGACCTTGTCGTCGGTCAGCGACAGGTAGCACAGCTTGTCGATAGCGTCGGATGCGTTGGAGATTATTTCGCGCAGGAAGATTTCTTTATTGGTGTAAATAGAGTTGATCATCAGGTCAAGCAGACGCTTGGATTCTGCCTTGAACTGTTTCTTTCCCATAGTTTCGATGCCTCCAGTAAATATAATTTCAGTAATTTATAATTATAGCACAAATACAAATAATTTCAACAATTCTTGCAGAGCGGGATTTTAATTTTTCTTAAGTCTTGCGGAAGGGCAAAGCATGGAGTAAACTGTGTGTGGAATGAACCGCGCCGTGCCCTATCGGCGCCCCTTTTAGTGGAGCTGTCGGCCTGCGGCCGACTGAGGGGTCGCCAGAGTTGTACTATTGCCATTAGGCAAAAGACATAACAATCACAACAATGGAGGTATTATATAATGTACGAAGAGATCACCGCTCAGGCGCGGCAGGCCGTGACTGAGCTTGTCGACGCCGCCGGACTGCGCGCGGGTGAGCTGCTGGTCATCGGCTGCTCATCGAGCGAGATGGTCGGCGCACGCATCGGCAAAGGCTCAAGCATGGAGGCGGCGCAGGCCGCGCTGGACGGGATATGGCCGGTCGTGCAGGAGCGCGGGATATATCTCGCCGCGCAGTGCTGCGAGCACCTCAACCGCGCGCTGATACTCGACGAAGCGGCGGCCGAAAAATTTGGCTATGAGATCGTCAACGTCCGCCCGTGGGCGCACGCGGGAGGCTCGTTCGCGACTGCGCTGTGGGAGCGGCTGGAGCGCCCCGCAGCGGTCGAGCACATCCGTGCCAGGGCCGGAATAGACATCGGCGGCACGCTCATCGGTATGCACCTGAAAGAGGTCGCCGTGCCAGTGCGGCTGAGCGTTTCGCGCATCGGTGAAGCGCCGATAATCTGCGCACGCACGCGCCCGCGCTTTATCGGCGGCGAGCGCGCCCGTTATCAGGAAGAACTGAAGTGATGCCGAAAAACATAATATAAATACTATAAATACTATAACTGGGCGGCCGGAGCCGCCCAGTTATTATTTGCAATATTTACAGCTCTTCAAGCTCTTTCTGCCAGACAGCGGCGCAGGCGTCGCTCGGCATACGCCAGTCGCCTCGCGGCGAGAGCGTTACGGAACCGACCTTGGGACCGTCGGGCAGGCAGCTGCGCTTGAACTGCTGCATGAAGAAGCGCCGGTAGAAATTCTTCAGCCATTTCAGCAGCTCCGCCTCGCTGTACTTGCCGCCGAGGGCGGCCTTCGCAAGCCGGTATATCTTCGCCGGGCCGAAGCCGAAGCGGAGAACATAGTACAGGTAGAAATCATGCAGCTCGTAGGGGCCGACGAGGTCTTCGGTCTTCTGTGCGATTTCACCGTTATCCGCTGCGGGCAGCAGCTCGGGGCTGACAGGGGTGTCCAGTATATCGATCAGCACCTCGCGCAGCGCGGCGCTATCCGCCGTGTCCGCTTCGTACTGCACGATGTGGCGCACGAGCGTTTTCGGCACTCCGGCGTTCACGCCGTACATGCTCATATGGTCGCCGTTGTAGGTCGCCCAGCCGAGTGCAAGCTCGCTCAGGTCGCCCGTGCCGACGACGAGGCCGCCGGTGAGGTTCGCTATATCCATCAGTTCCAGCGTACGCACGCGAGCCTGACAATTTTCATAGGTCACGTCGAGCGTGTTCGGATCCTGGCCGATATCGTCAAAGTGGCTCAGAACGGTGTTGGCGATGCGCACCTCGCGGAAGCTGACGCCCAGCTCATTGCAGAGGATTTCCGCGTTCGAGCGTGTGCGCTTCGTGGTGCCGAAGCAGGGCATCGTGACGGCCAGCACGTCCGATGCGGGGCGGCCGAGCCGCTTCATCGCCCGCACGGCGACCAGCAGCGCAAGGCAACTGTCAAGTCCGCCGGATATGCCGATGACGGCGGTTTTCGCGTGCGCATGCTCAAGCCGCTTTGCAAGCCCGTCGGCCTGAATGTTCAGAATCAGCGCGCAGCGCTCCGCTCTTGCGGCCATGTCCGCGGGGACGAAGGGCGCGGGGGAGATGTAGCGCGTCAGTTTGACCTCGCGCAGCGGCATGTGGAACTCGACGACCGTGTAGCCCGCGGTCTCGGGTCTGAACGTGGTGTTGCGGCAGCGCTCGGACAGCATGCGGCCGAGGTCAAGCTCGGTGCAGGCGTAAGCCTCGCCGTAGGGCTTCGACTCGGCGAGCAGGGAGCCGTTCTCGCAGATGAGATCGTGCGCGGCAAAGCTCATGTCGGTGGTGGATTCGCCGTGTCCGGCGTCGGCGTAAATGTACGCGCACAGGAGGCGTGCAGACTGCTGGCTCACAAGCGCGCGGCGGTAGTCGGCCTTGCCGACCGTTTCGTCGCTCGCGGAGAGATTGGCGATGACTGTCGCACCGGCGAGCGCGTGGTGCGTGCTGGGGGGCAGTGCCGCCCACAGATCCTCACAGAGCTCCACGCCGAGAGTGAACTCCGGCATCTCCGCGCAGCGGAACAGGAGCTTCGTGCCGAAGGGCACGTCCGCACCGGCGAAGCGTATCATGCGCAACGCGTCGGGTGCGGGATTATAATGGCGCAGCTCGTAGAACTCGCCGTAGTTCGGCAGAAAGGTCTTGGGGACAAGGCCGAGCAGACGCCCGCCGTGCACCACTGCCGCGCAGTTATAGAGCTTGCCGTCCACCGCGACGGGCAGCCCGACGACGGACACAAGCCCAAGCTCTGCACTGGCCGCAATTATCTCCTTCAGCGAAGCCTCAGCGGCGCGCTGAAGCGGCTGCTGCAGGAACAGATCGCTGCAGGTGTAGCCGGTCAGCCCCAGCTCGGGGAACACGGCGAGCTGCACACCGTCGCCGTCGGCGCGGCGCATGGCCGCTATTGTGGTTTCCGTATTATACGCGCAGTCCGCCACGCGAAGCGACGGAGACAGAGCGCAGGCCTTTATAAAGCCGTGTATCATAAGTCGATCACCCTTTGCGTTTGAGTTCGGCGCCGCGGAAAACCGGCGGAGCCGCTGCGGAAAGATACTATTAAAAAAACCTCGTCATAAGACGAGGTTTCCTGGTGGAGACGGAGGGATTCGAACCCTTGACCTTACGGATGCGAACCGTACGCTCTCCCAACTGAGCTACGCCCCCGGATTCAAGCCTAATCATTATAACACATATTTTTAATTTGTAAAGAAAAATATTGATTATTTTTTTAAAATGTGCTAAAGTATTGAGCGTGGCTTTTGACAAGGCTGCACTAGTCGGGGAGCCAGCGGTGCCCTGTAACCTGCAATCCGCTACAGCAGGGATGAATTCCAGACTGAGGATATGTTCTGTGTCGTCTGACCCCGGTAAGCAGCGTTGACGATCCGGTCTTGCGCAACGGGAACCCGTGAACCATGTCAGGCGGGGAACCGAGCAGCATTAAGCGGTGCTTTCCGTGTGCCGCGAGGGTGCCGGATCCGAGCCGGCTGCCGGCGTAACGGGCATATCGCATTTTTCAAGGTCTGGTGTGCAGTCTTGTCAAGAGCCATCAGTATTATCTATCATTATATAGTAAGAGGTGAGGAGAGAATGTATCAGGCGCTGTACCGCAAATGGCGGCCGCAGACCTTTGATCAGGTCGTCGGACAAAAGCACATAACCGAGACGCTGAAAAATCAGGTGATGACCGGTCGGCTCTCCCACGCTTACATCTTTATCGGTACGCGCGGCACGGGCAAGACCACCTGCGCGCGCATCCTCGCCCGCGCGGTGAACTGCGAGCATCCGGTGAACGGCAGCCCCTGCGGCGTCTGCCCCGCCTGCCGCGGCATCGCGGACGGGTCGATACTCGACGTGGTGGAGCTGGACGCGGCGTCCAATAACGGCGTTGACAATGTCCGCGCGCTGCGGGACGAGGCCGTGTTCTCTCCGGCCGCCGTGAAAAAGCGCGTGTACATCATCGACGAGGTGCACATGCTCTCGACTCCGGCCTTCAACGCCCTGCTCAAGATCCTTGAGGAGCCGCCGGAGCATCTGATGTTCATCCTCGCGACGACGGAGCTTCAGAAGGTTCCCGCCACGATACTTTCCCGCTGCCAGCGGCACAGCTTCAAGCGGCTTGACAGCTCGGTGATCGCGGAGTATCTTGAGTACATTGCCTCGCAGGAGCACATGAAGCTCACGCATGAGGCGGCGGAGATAATCGCCCGCCTTGCCGACGGTGGTGTGCGCGACGCGCTGACATTGCTGGATCAGTGCTCGGCGAGCGAGAATATCGACGTTGAGGCCGTGTACTCGGCCATGGGACTTGCGGGCAATCTCCGCATCGCGGAGCTGCTTGACAATATAATCGGCGGCAATACCGCCGCGGCGCTCAAGAGCTTTGACGCGCTGTGGATGGACGGGAAGGATCCCGCCACGCTGCTCGGCGAACTGAACGGCCTGATGCGCGACGTGCTGATGACGCAGGTCGCCCCCAAGGGCGGAGCAAATCTGCTTTCCGGCGGGTACAGCGCAGCGCAGCTCGCGCAGTTTGCGCAGAGCATGACGCGTGAAGAGCTGCTGTGTGCGATGGACACCGTGCAGGGCGCGGCCGCGCAGATGCGCGACGGGCGCAACCCGAAGCTTGCCGCGGAGCTGTGCCTCGTGTCGCTGTGCGACAATACGCTCGGCGAGAGCATCCCCGCGCTGCGGGCGAGAATATCGCGGCTTGAGGAGCGGGTGAAAAACGGCGTTGTCGGCGTTATCGACTCCGCCCCGTCACGCGCCCCGATAGTGGCGCCGGAGCCGGTGCGCGAACCGGAACCCGAACGCCGTGACTATCCGGAATACAGCGACTATGACGCGCCGCCGATACCCGGCGATGAGCTTGATCCGGCGCAGTTTGCCGAGGAGCAGCCGGAGGACAGCTTCCTGCGCGGCAGGGAGACTGCGAAGCCGGAGCCTCCGCGTGCGCCTGAACGCGCCCCCGTATCCGCGCCCGCGCCTGCGGCATCGGACGGCAAGCTTTGGAGCGCGGTCTGCGCCGCCGTCATGGACAAGATGCCGTTTGACGTGCGCGGCTATCTCGTCGACGAGAGCAAGGTCTGCGCCGCAGTCGACGGCGATGTGCTGCGGGTCGAGGTCGTCCCGGGCTTTGTGTACGGCAGAGTGAATAAGCCGGATATCATCCAGCGCTTTTCGGACGCTGCGCGCAGCATATCCGGCCGTGAGATGCGCGTATTGCTGACGGAGCTGAAGCCGAAGCCGCGGCAGCAGCGCAGTCTCGAAGAGCTGAAGCAGTTCAAAGAAGTCAAATTTATATAAAAACATTTTTTTGGAGGAATATACTATGGCAAAAGGCGGATTCCGCGGCGGTTATCCCGGCGGCAACCAGATGAGCATGATGAAGCAGGCGCAGAAGATGCAGCAGGACTTCCTGAAGATGCAGCAGGAGCTGGAGTCCACAAGATTCGAGTTCACGTCCGGCGGCGGTGCGGTCAAGGCCGTCATCCTCGGCACCCGTCAGCTTGAGAGCATCGAGATCAAGCCTGAGGTCGTTGACCCGGAAGACGTCGATATGCTTCAGGATCTTATCCTCACTGCGGTCAACGGCGCGCTCAAGAGCTGCGACGATCAGACCAACGCGGCCATGGCCAAGCTTCAGGGCGGCCTCGGCGGCTTCCCCGGCCTTTTCTGAGATATTGAAATATAAAGGCAGACACCGCACAGGTATCATGCGGGGCTGCCCAGACTACGCCGGACAGGAGAAATTCTGTCCGGAGATTTATATTTTAAGGAATTACCAGCGAATTACCAGCATTTTTCGGAGGATATCTATGAACACAGCGTGGACTGACAAAGTTGATTTGAATATGCCTCTGCCGGAATACCCGCGCCCGCAGCTTGCGCGCCGCCTCTGGCTGAACCTCAACGGCCCGTGGGAGTACGCCATCACCACCTCGGCGCGGCATCCCAAGGAGTTTGAAGGACAGATAATCGTCCCGTTCTCGCCGGAGAGCGAGCTGTCGGGCGTGAACCGTAGCCTGAAGGCAGGGGAATACCTCTGGTACCGGCGCGACGTCGCGCTGCCGCAGGAGTTCGCAGGGAAGCGCGTTATTCTGAACTTCGGTGCGGTCGACCAGTGCGCGACGGTATGGGTAAACTCGACGCAGGTCGTGAGCCATATCGGCGGTATCTTTGCGGTGGCCGCAGTTGTTGCCATCATCACCATGCACGATGCTA
>OHBM01002573.1_pt1 | contig 11923 bp, 7 predicted proteins | sample 1577251 | NCBI WGS metagenome assembly OHBM01 (sample SAMEA3541557, study PRJEB24748) | human gut metagenome | biome: human gut; feature: human-associated habitat; material: faeces | place: China | collected 2012
CAGGCGGCAATGGTCTCCGACGCCAGCCCGTCGCCCTCGGTTCCGAGCACGACCGCAAGCTTTTCGACCTCGCGCAGGCGCGGGTCCGCGATGCTGAGTGAATCGTCGCGCAGCGCCATGGCGGCAGTCTTGAAGCCGTAGGAATGCAGCACGTCCTGCCAGTCGGCGTCCTCCGGCAGGTACGTCCACGGCACCTGAAACACCGTCCCCATACTGACACGCGCGGCGCGGCGATACAGCGGATCACTGCCCGCGGCGGTGAGCAGCACGGCGTCCATGCCGAGCGCGGCGGCGGAGCGGAAAATCGCACCGATATTGGTCGGGTTCATCACGTTCTCCAGCACGGCCACGCGCCGCGACGCGGCGCACAGCTCCGAAAGCGCCGGCAGCGCCGGACGCAGCATACAGCAGAGCATGCCGCGCGTCAGATGGAAGCCGGTGAGCTGCGTCAGCACCTCAAGCGGCGCGGTGTACACCGGTACATCATCTGCACAGCGCGCAAGAATTTCGTGCCCCCTGCCCTCGATGTGCTTCGGCTCCATCAGGAACGACAGCGGCACGCACCCGGCGTCCATCGCGCGGCCAATGACCAGCGGACTTTCAGCGACGAACATCGCGTTCTTCGGGTCGGCGCGGTTGAGGAGCTGGTTCTCCGTCAGGCGCGCATACACGTCAAGCTCCGGGGCGGAAAAGTCTGAAATTTCAATGATTTTTGCCATGTGCTCCCCTTCCTCACTCGATGTCCAGCCAGTCAAGAACCGCCGTCACGGCGCGGACAGGCCAGCGCGGATCGCGCGTGTAGTCAAGGTCGACGTCGCGCGCGGAGCGGCGCTGAAGGTGCAGCCGGAACGCAGCGTTATGGAAGCGCCACTCGGCGGCAAGATTCTCAAAGCTGCGCTCCGTCGCGCCGGTGTGCGCCAGAATGGCGCATATAAGGTGTCGGTCGCGCCACGATTTGACCATGTAGGAATAGGTTATTTTGAACGCGTCCTCGCCGAAGCTTAGGCGGCACAGCGGCGACCACGGCTCAAGAATGCCGTTGACGAGCGCGACGGCCTCATCCTCGGTGTAAAAATCCTCGACCTGCTCCTCGATCTCCTGAAGCTTGGCCGTTTTCTCTTCTTTTGTCATCATGTCCCCCAGTTATTGTTTTTTCCATTTAATTTTATCACGCCGTTCACAAATTGCAAGAGTAATATTATGTTAACTTGAAGATTTAAGAAACGGGGCAGATGATGATAATGGCGGAACGGCACAGAGGCCGTCCCCTACAGGATAGGATATAGTGCGTTTTGTCTTTTGCCTAATGGCACTCTCTAACAGCTGGCGACCCCTCAGTCGGCTTACGCCGACAGCTCCCCTAAGAGGGGCGCCAATGGCACAGAGCAACAATGCTGCACCAGACTAAAACCTTTGCCGCGAAGCGCTGTCCCTTCTAGGGTGGCGAAGCGGCGGCGCAGCGAGACAGTGGCGCGTCAGCGCCGAAGGGGTCGCCAGGCACGGTATATTGCCAATAGATAGAAGAAAGAACTATGTCAAGACTATTCCCCTATACAAAACACCCCCAGATTTTCATCTGGGGGTGTTCCGTATTATTGCTTATTCGGTGCTTCGCCTACTGCGGATCACTCTTCTCTCTTGCGGCGGAGCAGGATGACGCCTGCGCCGATGCAAGCGATGGAAGCGAACATTGCGGCTGCGTACAGAGCGATATTGCTGCTGTCGCCGGTAGCGACAACGGGCTTATACTCAGTCCAGACGCCGGTGTAGGTGGAGTCGCCCTCGACGAGGTAGACCGTCTCGGAATCTATGCGCTTGCCGTCCTTATCGTACCACACGAGGATGTGATCCTTGCGGGTTGCGTACGGGAACTGGCCGACCTTCTCGCCGTAGACAACAGTCTTGGTGGTGAAGTTGAGCTTTACGTCTTCCTTGAAATCGGGGTCTTCCTTGATCTTGAAGGTGAGCTTGTACTCCTTGCCCTTCCACTGAGCGTACAGAGTGACAGCCTCGCCGCCGTTGCCGTTATCGACAAAGGTCAGCTCATCGCCGCTCTTGTAGCTGTCGCCGGTGCCGTCGGCCTTGGTGTTCCAGCCGAGGAAGTCGTAGCCCTTGCGGGTGATCTCCTTGTCGGCGTCGACGGTGACGGTGCTCTCGATGGTCTCAACGGTGGAATCCTTCTCGTCCGCGCCGTTGTAGTTGTAGGTGAGGGAGTTGTTGATCTTGTTGACGACAACCTTGACCTCGGCCTCGGTGGAAACGGCATCATTCTCAGTGATAACGCCGCTGTCCTGAGCATTGGTGACGGTGAGTTTGACGGTGTACACGCCGCTGTCGGCGACATTGCCGTCAAGAGTCAGGGTCTTGTCGTTCTTGCCTGCAAGAACCTCGCCATCCTTGTACCACTGGTATGCGTAACGCAGACCGGTGTACTCTTCAGTGCTCGCGGTGAGGACGATTTTCTCTCCGTCATAATCCTTGGTGATGTCCTCGGAAACGGTGACAGTCACGGGAGCGATGCTGCGCTTGAGGAAGATGCGGTGATTATCGGGCATGGCCACTTCGGTATCGGCCTTTATCTCGGTGCCTCTGACGGTATCGTCAACGATGAGGAACCAGCCGTCCTCGGTGTAACCTGCGCGCGGGGAAGCGACGATAGCGTCGCCGTAGGGCTGACCCATGGTGACAGTGACGTCAGCGAGCTCGTCGCCGCCGTTGGAGTCACGGCTGAGGGTGTAGTCGTTTGCAGTCCACTGTGCGGTGTAGGTTACATCCTTGGTAACAGTCTCCGCAACTGCGGGTGCCCAGCCTGAGAAGGTGTAGCCGGCGCGCTCAGGGGTGCGCGGGAATGCGGGGGTCTTGCTGCCGGCCTCGACGGTCGTGCTCTGGTCTGCGAACAGCTCTTCACCGTCAACACCATCGGTGTAGGTCACGGTGTAGAGGGCGTTCCACTGTGCGACATAGGTCACATTGCCGGTCACTGTCTCAGCAACTGTGGGAGCCCAGCCCTTGAACACGTAGCCTTCGCGCTCGGGAGTGCCGTCGAACGCGGGAGTAGCCTTGCCGAGTCTAACGGTGTAGCTCTGGTCGGCAAATACCGTGCCGTTAGCGCCGTCAGAGTAGGTGACGGTGTAATACTGAGAAACATACAGAAGCTTACCGGTTCTGGAGGTTTCGCCCTTTGCCCAAGAGCTGGACTGGATAGACCAGCCGGAACCATCCTGCTTGTAATCGGTCTTGCTGCCGGTGTACTTCAAGGTCCACTCAAAAGTAGCGGTAGTCAATTCTTCATCAATACGGTATGCAGGAGTGGGGTTGTTGTTTCTGGTGTTGAATTTGGTAACGTAGGGCGCAAAGTCAGTGATCTTGAGAGTGCACCAGAAGTCTCCATTTTCGTCCTTGGTGACAGGGGTGAATTCGTAGGTACCTTCCTTCAAGTCTCTGAAGTAATGTACATTGCTGGAAACGGTGTCTCTGGTGTTTTTCGGGTCAAAAGGAACAGTGGAGTTCTGAACGCGAATAGCGGTAGAGGACTTGGTGGATCTGGGCAGAGCGGCTATTGTCGGAGCCGCAGGAGCGGTCGCGCACCAGACATCAACAGTCTGCACACCGCCGTCAGGCAGCCACAGGCCAGTGGTTTCGGTGCCGGAAGCATTCTGACCAACTGCATCGGGATTCCAGATGAGCTTTATGGTTGCGGTGCGGACAGTATTGCCGTCGGCATCGGTGTGGTAATGAGTCTTGCCCCAAACCTTATTCGGAGCCTTCACGCCGGTGGAAAGCAGGGTCTGAACATTGGTTATATTCGCAGTTGCAGTCCAGACGCCGCGCTCCGCGTCGTAAGTTTTATCGTTATTATATTTGACGTAGTTGCCAAACCAGTTATAAGTCTGGTCAGCATGTGTATCATCAACGGTGCAGTGGAACTTGAACAGTTCCTTGGCACTATTGGCACCGGAGGGAACAACAGGCTCTGCGATTTCCCAGACTGCGGTGTAAGTCACGTCGCCGGTCACGGTATCAGCAACCGTGGTGTCCCAGCCGATGAAGTTGTAGTTCGTGCGGGTCGGGGTGCCATTGAATGCGGGGGTAGCTCCGTTGGGGGCTGCATAATAGGTCTGATCCGCAAACGCCTTACCGCCCACACCGTCGGTGTACTTGACTATGTAATACTGGGAAACATACGCGACCTTACCGGTCTTGGCGGTCTCGCCGATAGTCTTATCATAGGAAGACGACTGCATGGACCAGCCGCTGCCGTCGGTCTTGAAGTCGGTCTTGCTTCCGGTGTACTTCATCTTATAGGTGAAGTTGGAAAGCGGCTTGTTGGGGTCAAGTCTAAAAGCGGGGTCAGCCTTGTTGGCAGTGTTGAACTCGTCAATATAGCTGGTCGGATCGATAATGAGGTCGCACCAGTAATCTCCGTTTTCGTCCTTTGTCACAGGTGTAAACTTGTAGGTACCTTCCTTAAGATACCTGAAGTAGGTTACCTTGCTGTAGCTCTTGGCATACTTCGGAATGTCATATGCGGAATCCTGAATACGAATTGCGACAGTACTGCCGGCAGACCTGGTAAAGGATCCAGCTATTGTCGGAGCCGCAGGAGCGGTCGCGCACCAGACATCAACGGTCTGCACACCGCCGTCAGGCAGCCACAGGCCAGTGGTTTCGGTGCCGGAAGCATTCTGACCAACTGCATCGGGATTCCAGATGAGCTTTATGGTTGCGGTGCGGACAGTATTGCCGTCGGCATCGGTGTGGTAATGAGTCTTGCCCCAAACCTTATTCGGAGCCTTCACGCCGGTGGAAAGCAGGGTTTGAACATTGGTTATATTTGCAGTTGCAGTCCAGACGCCGCGGGCTGCATCATAAGCCATGTCATTATTGTACTTTACATAGCTGCCGAACCAGTTGTAGGTCTGATCGGCATGGGTGTCATCAGCAGTGCAATGGAACTTAAACAGTTCCTTGATGCTATTGCTGCCGGAGGGCACCGCAGGCTGTTCCGGAGTCTCAGCGTCGTTTTCCTCGACGGGCGCTTCTTCCTCCGAAACAGGTTTTTTTACGGTCGATTCTTCTACGACCGTTTCTTCCTGCACGGCCGGGGCTTCGTCAACGTCTGCATACGCCGCGGGTGCAAAGCTCACGACCATGCATATCAACAAAACCAAAGCCATTACACGGGAGAAACCTTTGTTTTTGCTCATAAAATCTACTCCATTCCTTTGGATTTCGGGGCATGTATACTCCTGCCCCGAGGTACAGGATATTTTACCATCACGCTATACCAGTGTCAAGCGGTGCGGCCTGTCTTTTTATTATAATTTTTCTTAAGTTTTTCAATATATGGTATTCTGTGCAAGCAACAGTACTATATGTTATGTTAATATTTGGAATTTGACCTAGTGTGTCAATTTTGCAGATTCTGTAACTGGTATACAATTTCCATAGGATTTTCTGGATGGTTAAGCGAGTAAGGGACACATACAGCAGGAACAAAAACGCAGTGGCGGCTTCCTGCGTTTTTGGGACAAGTTCTTTCTTTTACCTACTGGCAGTAAATCAAGACTGGCGACCCCTCAGTCAGCCTTACGGCTGACAGTTCCCCTAATAGGGGTGCCAAGATAGTGCGCGACCACCCCATGCGGTGGGAACCGAATGGGGTGGTCATTACACTATTATATATTATATTATATTACACAACACGCGCCGCGCATTATCCGCGGAGGTTCAGAAACCGCGGGATGACGCTGACGTGCACCTTATCCATCACGCCGGAGGCCTCGCCGTCCAGTGACCACTCAAGCTCCGGCGGATTCTCAATATCCATCTCCTTTGCCTGAAACAGGTCGATATTCGGGCAGGAATAATCCTGCGACAGCAGGCCGCGGATTATCATATCCAGCTCCAGCATCGTCTTCGGCATCTTCACGAGCAGCACCTCGAACACGCCGTCCGCCGTGTCCACCATCGCCGCGGGCAGGGTTATCGTCCCCGCGACGGAGGTCGTATTGCAGATCGCGCCGAAGATATAATCGTCCTCATGCGTCACGCCGTCCGCCGTGACCTTCATGTGCAGCGGCTTTATCTTATACAGATCCTTTATCGCGTCGAGGATATACGCCGTATGGCCGAGGACGTTCTTCATGTTCTGATCCGTCGTATACGACAGCCACGAGAACGCGCCGAAAGCCGCGACATAGGTGAAATGCCGCCCGCCGAAGCAGCCGATGTCATACCGCGTGGAATACCCCGAAGCGATGTGCTCCGCCGCCTCGATGATATCCGTGCTCAGCCCGTGCGATGCGGCAAAGTCGTTCGTGCTGCCGCAGGGGATGTAGCCCAGCGGCACGTCGATATTCGCAGTCGCAAGGCCGTGGATGACCTCGTTGAGCGTCCCGTCGCCGCCGGTGCAGCAGACCAGCTGATAATCCCGCCCAAAGCTCGCGGCGAAAGCCGTGCCGTCGCCCTTTTTGCCGGTTATCATCGTAGTGACCTTATAGCCCGCGTCCATCAGGACGCGGATTATCTGCGCAACGTTGCGCAGCACCATGCGCTTGCCCGACACCGGATTTATTATCAGCAGCGCCGGTTTCAGATCTTTTCTTTCGGAATAATCAAGAGTATCCATGGGAACCTCCGTGGTATGATACGCTCAGATCAGGCTATCATCCCGGCAACGGTAAGGCAGAGGTACGCGGTCGGGATGGAGAAAAGCAGGCTGTCGGCACGGTCGAACATGCCGCCGTGGCCGGGGATAAGATTCGAGAAGTCCTTTACGCCGATCATGCGCTTGACAAGCGACTCGGCGAGGTCGCCGATCTGCCCCATCGTGGACGCGAGAAGCGCGGTGACAACGCAGAGCCAGAACGGGATCGGCAGCCAGAGCTGCGACAGGTAATAGACAATAACGCCGGTAACGACGGACGAGATCGCGCCGCAGATGCAGCCCTCGACGGTCTTGTTCGGGGAGACGGAGGGGGCGATCTTATGCTTGCCGAAGCGCTTGCCGCCGAAGAGGGCAAAGCTGTCGCACACCCAGGTGGACAGGCAGGCGACCGCGAGCGTCTGGAGCCAGATGTCGCTGACGCAGATGACCATTATCATCGAGAACTGGAAGCATGGGTACGCAAGGCCGAACACCGTACCGAGCGCGCCCTTGCCGGCCACGTCCTTCCGGAGTATGCCCGCGAACAGCGCGAAATACACAGCGCAGGCGAAGAGCACCATGTACCAGAGCAGGCCGATCTCGACGCCGGTGAAGCGGTCGATCAGGGTCAGCACCGCCTGGGCGGCGAGGTATGCATACATGACGCCGGCCGCGCAGCCGACCTCAAGCTTTTCAAGGTTGCGGCTGAGCTCGTACGCGCAGAGGATGCCGGCCGCGGCGAAAAAGATGACGCGGGTCACCGGTGAGAGGAAGACGCAGGCGAGCGTGATGCTGATGAGCACCACGGCGGAAATTACTCGTGTTTTCAAAAACTTATCCCTCTTTCTGATCTTTTGCGGGAGTCCTTAAGCTGATCTTAAGATATCATATTATCCGCGCCCACTCAATATACGCCTTACGGTTTCTGTTCGATTTTTGGGCGTTGAGCGGCGTTTTTAACAACTTCTTCACTTTTTATTGCCGAACAGGCCGCGCACGATGGCACTGGAGCCGGAACGCATGACGGAGCTGAGCGCGTTATTCGCGGCGCGCTTGGCGATGGTCTTGCCGCTGGTCTGCTTGCCGCCGAGGACGGAGTTGACAAGATTCGTGCTGACCGAGCGCGCAATGGAGGACGCCGCGTTCGTGACGGCGCGCTGCGCGGTCTTGCGGCGCTTCTCGGCTTCCTTCTCCGCCTCGCGCTGTGCCGCGGCCTCGGCCTTCTGCTTCGCCTTCTCGGCTGCGGCCTCCTCGCGGAGCCTCGCCTTTTCGGCAGCCGCCTCGTCCTTCTGACGCTGCTTTTCGGCGGCGGCTTCGTCCTTCCGGCGCTGCTTCTCCGCCGCGGCCTCCTCGGCCTCCTGACGGCGGCGCTCCTCCAGCTCGGCGTTCGCCTGCATGAGTATCTCATATGCGGACTCGCGGTCGACGCCGTCGCGGTATTTCAGCTCAAACTCGTCCGCGAGGATGAGCTGCTGCATTCTCGCGCTGTCGGCAGGCCCCATAAGGCTCTGCGGCGGGAGGATCTTCGCGCGCTCGACGACGCCGGGGACGCCGTCGGCGTCCAGAAAGCTGACCAGCGCCTCGCCGACGCCAAGCTCCATGAGCGTCTGCTCGGTGTCGAACGCCGGGTTCACGCGGAACGCGCGGGCGGCGGCGCGGACGGACTTCTGCTCTGCCGGAGTGTAGGCGCGCAGGGCGTGCTGCACGCGGTTCGAGAGCTGCGCGAGCACATCGTCCGGAATGTCGGACGGCGACTGCGTGACGAAATACACGCCGACGCCCTTGGAGCGGATGAGCTTCACGACCTGCACGATCTTCTGCACCAGCGCCTTCGGCGCGTCGGAGAACAGCAGGTGCGCCTCGTCGAAGAAGAATATCATGCGCGGCTTTTCGAGATCGCCGACCTCGGGCAGCCGCTCGAACAGCTCCGTCAGCATCCAGAGCAGGAAGGTGCCATACACCTTGGGGCTCTGGATAAGCCGCGCGCTGCTGAGAATGTTTATATAGCCGCGGCCGTCGGCGTCGGTGCGCATCCAGTCGCGGATGTCAAGCGCGGGCTCGCCGAAGAATATCTCGCCGCCCTCGTCCTCAAAGGCCAGCAGCGCGCGCTGTATCGCGCCGATGCTCGCGGCGGAGACGTTGCCGTACTGCGTGGTGAATTCCGCGCGGTTGTCGCCCACGAACTGGAGCATGGCGCGCAGATCCTTCATGTCGAGCAGGAGCAGGCCGTGCTCGTCGGCGACCTTGAAGACGATATTCAGCACACCGGCCTGCACATCGGTCAGCCCCAGCAGGCGCGCAATCAGCACCGGCCCCATGTCGGATATCGTGACGCGGACGGGGTGCCCCTGCTCGCCGAAGATATCCCAGAAGCGGGTCGGGTAGGACTTGTACTCGAAGCCCTCGATGCCGAAGCGCTCGATGCGGCCGCGCATATCCGCGGAGTCCGCGCCGGGCACACACATACCGCTGACGTCACCCTTGACGTCGGCCATGAACACCGGCACGCCCATGTCTGAGAAGGATTCAGCCATCACCTTCATGGTTATCGTTTTGCCGGTGCCGGTCGCGCCGGCGATGAGTCCGTGGCGGTTTGCCATATTGGGCAGCAGGAAAAGGTTCTTGTCCGACTGCGCAAGCCATATCTTTTTATCTTTGTACATGCTTCTACCCCTGTTTATGTTTTCGCCCGATTCGGGCGGCTCAAATCTTAATATTCTTAATATATCATACCCGCCGCACGGCGGCAAGTGTATTTTCGTCTCTTGCCAGAGCGGCGCGGATGGGATATAATATGTTGAATAAATATGACACAGAGGATGAGACATATGGACGAGCAGAAAACCGGAACACTTTACATCGTGGCGACGCCTATCGGCAATTCGCGCGACATGTCCCCGCGCGGGGTGCAGATACTGACCGACGTGGACATCATCGCCGCCGAGGACACGCGGCGCTCGATGGTGCTGCTCGGCAAGCTTGAGATACGCAACAAGCTCGTGTCGAACCACAAGTTCAACGAATACGGCAAGGCCAAGTATTTTATAAACGAGATGAAGGCCGGAAAGAGCGTCGCCGTCATCACCGACGCGGGCACGCCCTGCATCTCCGACCCCGGCAACGAGCTTATCAAGGCGGCGGTCGAGGAAGGGATACGCGTCGTCGGCGTCCCCGGCTGCTGCGCGGCGGTGAACGCGCTGGCGATATCGGGCTTCGACCTGTCGAGCTTCCTGTTCTACGGATTTTTCCCGCGCGAGAACGCCGACCGGCGCAAGCTGCTTGAAAAAATGCGCGGCGCGGACACGAGGACCTTTGCGTTTTACGAGAGCCCGAAGCGCATAATGGAGCTGGTGGACTTTCTGGTAGAGTCCGAGGCGAAGCTGCGGCTGTGCCTCTGCAACGACATGACAAAGCTGCACGAGATGAGCTTCCGCGGCACGCCCGCGCAGGTCAAGGAGCAGCTTCTGGCCAAGGGCAATTATGACAAGGGCGAGTACGCCATCGTCGCCGAAGTCGAGCCGGAGTATCAGTTCACGAAGGTGGAGCACACGGTCAGCGCCGAGGCGATGCTGGTGGACGCGATGATATCCGGCGGCGTAAGCGGCCGCGACGCGATCGCCGCCGTCCTCGCCGACCCGAATAATTCCTACAGCAAAAACGAGCTGAAGGCCGCCGCGCTGAATCTCAAACGCATGTTTGAGTGAGGCTGCGGGGGCGAGTACTTTCTTTTGTTCCCTGCTCCGGTCATTACTCCGGCGACCCCTCAGTCACGGCTAACGCCGTGACTGAGCCGCAGCGAGACAGTGGCGCGTTAGCGCCGAAAGGGTCGCCAGTGTATAGAAAGCGCCATTAGGGAAAAGAAACCGCGTACCATAAGTTGCTTCGTAGGGGACGGCCGCTGTGCCGTCCCGTTTGGACACGGTTTGTCTATGCGGCTATCACAAATCAGCTCACAATTCCGCATCATTATCAGGAGGTAACAATGCCGAACATCAGCGATATTCTTGCCGCGGCGCTGCCGGAGTTCGGCAAGGCCGTATTCAGCCAGCCGACGGACAAGGCCGCCGCGCAGAAGCTCAGCGTCCGCCCGCTCGTCATCCGCGGCGAGACGGTATATCAGGCCGAGAGCATACGCGACAACAAGGCCATGCACCAAAACCTCAGCGCCGACGAGCTTACCGCGCTCTGCCGCAGCGAGCTTGAAGGCCGCTACCGGCAGGTGCTTATAGTCTCCGGCGGCGAGAGCCGGCAGTACATTCTCCGCCGCGACGGCAGCTACAAGCTCACCGGCAAGACCGCCGCGACCGCCCCTGCCCCCGCCGCGCACAACCGCGAAAAGAAATATCTTCTTGCGGAGGGCGAGTGCATTCCCGCGCTCGTCGATCTCGGCGTGTTCACCGCCGACTACAAGATCCTCCGCGACAAGTACGACAAATACAAGCAGATAAACCGCTTCATCGAGCTTATCGACGACGCGGTCGGTTCCTCCGGCCTCGAAGAGATGACCATCCTCGACTTCGGCTGCGGGAAATCCTATCTCACCTTCATATTATATTATTACCTCGTCGAGAAGCGCGGTATGCGCGCGCACATCATCGGCTACGATCTGAAGGCCGACGTCGTGGAGCGCTGCAACGGCATCGCCGCGAAGTACGGCTACTCCGGTCTTGAGTTCCACGTCGCCGACGTGACGCGCGACACGCTCTACGACCGGCATATCGACATGGTCGTGACGCTGCACGCCTGCGACATCGCCACCGACTACGCCCTGCACTACGCGCTGCAGCACGACGTGAAGTACATTTTCTCCGTCCCCTGCTGCCAGCATGAGATAAACGCGCAGATAAAAAAGGGCGGCGAACTGGACATTTTCCTGCGCCATGGGATAATAAAGGAGCGCATGTCCGCGCTGCTGACCGACTCCATCCGCGCCGCGGTGCTGGAGGACATGGGCTACGAGGTGGACATGATAGAGTTCATCGACTTTGCCCACTCGCCGAAGAACATCATGCTCCGCTGCACCCGCAAGCGCGCGCCATATCGCCGCGGCACTCCGCGCATAGACGAGGCGCGGGCGCTTGCCGATCGCTACGGCTTCAGGCAGACGCTGCTGGAGCTGATAAAGCAGGACTGACAACATAACGCAATTCTCTCCCTCAGTCGGCACCTCGCAGCTGCGTTTATACAAAAAATTATCGCCCCGTTTGGGGCGATAATTTTCAAGGCGTCGACAAAGTTCGACGCCTTGAAAACTTATTCAGGAGTATTCAAAAA
>OHBM01002574.1_pt1 | contig 11918 bp, 10 predicted proteins | sample 1577251 | NCBI WGS metagenome assembly OHBM01 (sample SAMEA3541557, study PRJEB24748) | human gut metagenome | biome: human gut; feature: human-associated habitat; material: faeces | place: China | collected 2012
GGATTTTGCCGATTCGGAATGCGAAGCATCGGCAAAATCCTGTTACAGTGCGCGGACATAGAGTACCCGTGTACTGTAACACCCCTTTACATCTCTACATAAAAATTTAAGAACGTTCCTTATGTTTTTGCGTCATTTTTATGCTATACTGGATTATGATATATTTTTTCTTTGATTTGATTTTTTTGTAACTGAAAACATGATCAGTTACGATTTTTCATCTTTTATTATGAGGAGGAATCGATTATGCCAACCATTCTCGTCTGCGATGACGACAAACAGATCGTAGAAGCGATCAATATTTATCTGACCGGCGAAGGTTTCAATGTAATTAAGGCCTACGACGGCTACGAAGCGCTGGACCTTCTGGAAAAGAATGAAGTCAACTTAATGATCGTGGATGTCATGATGCCGGGTCTCGACGGGATCCGCACCACACTTAAGGTCCGCGAGACCAGCAGTATCCCGATCATCATCCTCTCCGCGAAATCCGAGGATACCGATAAGATCTTAGGGTTAAACATCGGCGCTGACGACTACATTACAAAGCCGTTTAACCCATTAGAGCTCGTAGCCCGCGTGAAATCCCAGCTCCGCCGCTACACCCAGCTCGGCAATTTGAACCAGCAGGGCAGCTCCCAGGTCTACAAGTGCGGCGGCCTGATGATCAATGATGAGAACAAGGAAGTCACCGTTGACGGCGAGCCGATCGACGGGCCGGGACATATCTATATCATGCTCAATAAGCCGGCCGGCGTGCTGACGGCCACGCGCGACCCGCGCAAGCCGACGGTCGTAGACGCCATGCCGGAGGACTGGAAGCGGCGGGGCCTTTTTCCGGTCGGACGGCTGGACAAGGATACGACCGGCCTGCTTCTTCTGACGGATGACGGAACCTTTGCCCATAAGGTCATCTCACCGAAAAGCCATGTGAGCAAGCTTTATGAGGCTGTGGTGGACGGAACGCCATGCGAAGCGGATTTCGCCGCCTTCCGCGAAGGGATCGTGCTGCGTGACGGTACGCAGTGTCTTCCCGCGGAGCTCATCGATCTCGGCGGCGGGCGTGTGCAGGTCGAAGTGTTTGAAGGAAAGTACCACCAGGTAAAACGCATGCTCGGCTCGCGGCAGATGAGCGTATTGCAGCTCAAACGCCTGCGCATCGGCGGCCTGTGGCTGGACGGATCGCTTGCGGAAGGGGAGTACCGCCGCTTGACGCCAGAGGAGATCGAGAAGATACGGCCGGACATTCTGTCGAAATGACGAACGCCCTATTTTCGGTTTTTGCGTGAAAATGTCGTTATATCATACAAAACCGTCCGGCGGATTTTTATAAATCTGCTTTGATTTGATTAAGTGTAAAAAAAATTTACAAGTTGTAAAGAATTAGCTATTGAAATTTGCACAGAAATCATTTATTATGAAAATTACCTAAAAATGCCCTAAGTTTTTTGATGAGCATTTTCGTATAGAAAGATGGGGGAGGCAGACGTTATGTCCAGCAGGATTTTCCAGAGCATCATCATCCAGATGAAGGATGCCACCGACCGGTGCATCGGCGTTGTGGACGATCAGGGAGTTGTTGCCGCGTGCAGCGAGCTTTCCATGATCGGCACGAAGCTCGATGATTTTCACGGAGGCTTCGGCGATTATCCCGATCAGATCGTCACGTCCAATTTCCGCACATATAAGCCCGTCGGCGGGCTGAGCACGCGGCTGGACTATGCCGTCTTTGTGGACGGCCATGACGCCACGGCGCGCTGCGTGTGCATCCTTGCCTCGGTCGCTTTTCAGGAGGCAAAGATCAATTACGAGGAAAAGCACAACAAGACGATCTTCGTCAAGAACATCATCTCCGACAATATCCTGCCGGGAGATATCTACGTCCGCGCCAAAGAGCTGCACTTTGCTACGGACGTACCCCGCGCCGTTCTGCTGATCCGCCAGACGGAGCGCACCGATATGGCCGCGCTCGAAGCCATTTCCAACATGTTCCCCGACCGGCAGAAGGACTTCGTCCTCAGTATCAACGAGACGGATCTCGTCCTCATCAAGGAGCTGACCGGTCCTGCGGACAGCAACAAGGAAGTTTACGAGATCGCCGAGGAGATCGAGAAAAAGCTGCATGACGATCTCAATCTCAAGTGTGTCATCGGCATCGGCACGACGGCGAAGCATCTCCGCGTTCTCGCGGACAAGTACAAGGAAGCGCAGGTCGCCATCGAGGTCGGCAAGGTGTTCGATACGGAGAAATCCATCATCCACTACGACAACCTCGGCATCGGCCGTCTCATCTATCAGCTTCCCACGACACTCTGTGAAATGTTCCTGAGCGAAGTGTTCAAGAAAAACCCGATCGAGGCACTCGATCAGGAAACGCTCTACACGATCAACAAGTTCTTCGAGAACAACCTGAACGTGTCCGAAACCTCCCGTAAGCTGTTTGTCCACCGCAACACGCTGGTGTACCGTCTTGAAAAGATCAAGAAGCTGACGGGACTTGATTTGCGTGAGTTCGACCACGCCATCATCTTCAAGGTGGCGCTCATGGTCAAAAAATACCTGAACTCTCAGAACGGGGAATACTGATCCCCGGCTCTGACGCGGAGATTGATTTATGGTACTTCTCAAGGATGTCAAAATGAAATACCCCGGCAGCCGCGCGGAGACGCTGCGGGACATTGATCTCACCATTCAGGACGGTGAGTTCGTGTTCCTTGTCGGCCCGTCCGGTTCGGGGAAAACCACGATCATCAAGCTGCTGACCGGCGAGATCCGCGCCACCGGCGGCCAGATCGAGGTCAACGGCTTTGATCTGCGCACGATGAAACGGCGGAACCTGCCCAAGCTGCGCCGCTCGCTCGGCGTCATCTTCCAGGACTACCGGCTCATCAAGGATATGACGGTGTATGAAAACGTCGCGTTTGCGATGCGCGTGATCGGAGCTTCCAACCGCGAGATCAAAAAGCGCGTGCCGTATGTGCTCGACCTCGTCGATCTTTCGGGCCGCGAGGACCGCTACCCGCGGGAGCTCTCCGGCGGCGAGCAGCAGCGCGTGGCGATCGCGCGCGCTCTCGTGAACTCTCCGGACATGATCATTGCCGACGAGCCGACCGGCAACCTCGACCCCGCCAGAAGTCTCGAGATCATGCTGCTCTTCCAGAAGATCAACGAGCTGGGAACGACGGTGCTGATCGTGACGCACGAAAAGGAGCTTGTCAACGCCTTTTCCAAGCGCGTTGTGTCGCTGAGCGACGGCTGCCTCATCAGCGACGGAATGGATGGGTATTACGGCTATGAGTCTTAACAGAATCACATATCTCTTCAAGGAAGGATTGCGCGGCGTATTCTCGCACGGCTTTCGCTCGTTCGCTTCCGTCACGGTCATTGCCGCGTGCCTCATCATCATGGGGAGCTTCGGCCTTGTGGCGGTGAACGTGGATAATCTCATCGGCAATATGGAAGAGGACAGCCAGATCCTCGCCTTTGTGGATGAGTCGCTCTCCGACAGCGACGCGCTTTCTATCGAAGGCGCGATCCGCAGCATCCCCAACGTCCGGGACGTGCAGTTCATCTCCCGTGAAGAAGCCATGGAAAATTACAAAAATACCTATGGCGACAGCACGGTGTTTGAAAATCTGGACGCGAGCGTGTTCCGCAACCGCTATGTGATCCGGCTGAATGATATCACGCTCATGCGTGATACCGCTGCGACGGTTGACGCGGTCAACGGTGTGGCGGATGTCAATGCTCCTGTCTCGATCGCAGAGGGCTTTATCGCGGTGCGAAACGTTGTGAGTGTTATTACGGCGATCCTGATCGTCATTCTGCTCGTGGTTTCCGTTTTCATGATGTCCAACACCATCAAGCTCGCAACGTTCACGCGGCGCGATGAGATCGCTGTTATGAAAATGGTCGGAGCAAGCAACAGCTTCATCCGCACGCCGTTCGTTGTGGAAGGCCTGATCCTCGGCCTGCTCGGCTCGGGTATCGCTTTCCTGCTGCAGTGGGCGGTGTACAACTTCATTGCGCAGAAGATCTCGGTATCCATCGCGGCAAGTCTCATCCAGGTCATGCCGTTCTCTCTGCTGATGACGCCGCTGCTGATCGTGTTTCTTGCCATCGGCATTCTCGTCGGCGCGTTCGGCGGAGCCATGGCGATCCGCAACTATCTGAAGGTTTGATCCTTCCCGGACTTTTGTACTTACTATGAAAAACATCAAGAAATCCCTTCGTTCTGTTTTCTGCGCTCTTCTCGCCGCTGCGGCTCTCGCCGCATCGCTGCCGGCGTATGCCGTTTCCCAGGCGGAGATCGACGATCTCCAGAAAAAGCTTGACGCTCTTGAGCAGCAGGCGCAGGAACAGCAGGACGTCATCAACGATCTCACCAGCCAGAAGGCGCGCTTCATCACCCGCAAGCTCGCGCTCGATAACAAAATCGAGATCAACCGCCAGATGATCGAGCTGATCGGCGAACAGATCGAGATCTACGATGAGATCATCGCCGAAAAACAGGCGGAGCTTGACAAGGCTCTCGAAAAGGAAACGGCGCAGACCGAGCTTCTCCGTTCCCGCATCCGCGCCATGGAGGAGAACAGCACCTATTCCTACGCGAGCTTTATCTTTGATTCCTCCAGCGTGACCGAGCTTCTTTCCCGCATCGGCGATGTCAACGACATCATGCACTACGACAAAACTCTGGAAGAGGAGTACATGGCGGCGCGCGAGGATGTTGAGTCCATCAAGAAGAGCTACGAGGAGGCCCGTCACGAGCAGGAGCTCCTCCAGAAGGAACTGGACACCAAGCAGGCCGAGCTGGATGCGCAGGTCGAAGCGGCATACACCATGATCGCCGATATCGAGACCCTTTCCGACGACGCGCAGGCGGAATACGACGCCATCGCCGAAGAGGAAGCCAAGGCGGAGGAGACGCTGCAGGAAGCCATCCGCAAGCGCGCCGCGGAACAAGCGAAGTACAACCAGAATAATAACAGCAATAATGGCGGCGGCGGAAACTCCGGCGGCAGCGGCGGCAATTCCGGCGGAGGCGGAAGCTCCGGCGGCGGGGCGGGGACGAGCCTTTCCAATCTTCAGTGGCCGGTGCCGAGCTGCACGCTCATTACCTCCCGCTTCGGCTACCGCGTTGCGCCGACGACCGGCGCGAGCACATACCACGGCGGTCTGGATATCGGCGCGGGCATGGGCGCGTCCATTGTGGCGGCCGGCGCGGGCGACGTTATTTACGCCGGCGCGAACGGCGGCTACGGCAACTGCGTCATGATCGACCACGGCAACGGCGTCGTCACGGTGTATGCGCATATGAGCTCCATCGGCGTGAGCTATGGGCAGTATGTCACCGCCGGACAGTATGTCGGCGCGGTCGGCTCGACCGGTGTTTCCACCGGCCCGCACTGCCACTTTGAGATCCGCATCAACGGCGCACAGACCGATCCGGCGGCGTACTTCTCCGGACTTTCCTATTGGAACTGCTGATTTTCCCTTACGGGATCAAAGGAGCCTATGAAACGTAACAAATTACAGAAAACCGTTTTTTCCGTGATTTGCATCGTGCTGGCGGTCATCATGATGCTTTCACTCGTCATCACCGTACTTCCGGCGCACGCCGTGGACGAGACCGATCTCGAGCGGCTGGCGGAAAAACGTGCGCAGCTTGAAGAGCAGCTCATGGAACAGGAGCAGGTCATACAGGGGCTTACGGAGAACCAGACGCTGATCGTGTTCCGCAAAGCGGCGCTTGATAAGCAGATCTCGCTCAACCGGGAGACGATCGCGCTCATTGAAGAGCAGATCGCCGTTTATCAGGAGCTCATTGACCGCAAGGAAGAGGAGCTCTCCGCGGCGACCGCCGCGGAGACCGAGCAGACGGCGCTGCTGCGCGAACGCATCCGCTCCATGGAGGAAAACGACAGCTACTCGTATCTCGCCTTCATTTTTGAGGCGAACAGCGTGCCTGAGATCCTCTCGCGCATCGCGGACGTGAACGATATCATGCACTATGACCGCGAGCTCGAAAAGTCTTTGCAGCAGAGCCGCGAGGACGTGGAGACGATCAAGCGCGAATATGAGGAAGCCAAGGCCGAGCAGGACGCCGTGAACGAAGAGCTCATCGCCCGCCGCGACCAGCTCAGCGCGCAGGTCACCGCGGCCTGTGAACTCATTGCCAACCTTGACGAGCTTTCGCAGAATGCGCAGGCGGAATACGACGCCATCGCGCTGGCCGAGGACGAGGCGATGCAGGAGCTTTTGCAGGCCATGCAGGAATACGCCGCGCAGCTGGCGGCGCAGAGAACATCGTACAGCGGCTCGACCGGCGGCGGAAGCACGCCCTCCGGAGCGGCATCCTCCGGCGCGGGTACGTCCGGCACCGGCGGAGCATATGAGAATAATTCCAACGCCTCCGGCGCCTACAACGGTACCTTTATTTGGCCGGTGGACAGCACGTACATCACCTCGCGCTACGGCGAGCGCTCCGCGCCTACTGCAGGAGCTTCTACAAACCACAAGGCGATCGATATCGGCGCAAAGTCCGGCGATCCGATCTATGCCGCTGCCGACGGGCAGGTCGCTTCCGCGACTTACAACAACGGTCTCGGCTACTATGTCAGCATCGAGCACGACGGGGAGACCGCGACGCGCTATTCCCATATGACGAACTTCATCGTGCAGCCGGGCGAGCATGTCAAACAGGGCCAGATCATCGGCTATGTCGGCGAGAGCGGCATTGCCACCGGCAGCCACTTGGACTATGCCGTCATCAAAAACGGGCAGCAGGTCGATCCCATGCAGTATTACGACGAAAGCACCGTTACGTATGATCCGACGGCCTGACCGCGGCGCCGAAAGAAAAAACATCCGAGGTATCAGCCTATGAAACGCGTACCGAAAATCGTCTGGTCACTGCTTGCGTGTGTGATATGCATCGTTGTCACTGCTGCTGCGTGCCTGATCCTTGCGGACAGCGGCGCGTCCTCCGATAAATATATGGAGGTCATCCGCGTGATCGAGACAACGTTCTACCAGCCGAAGGATACGTCCTCGCTGGAGGACGCCTCCGCGAGCGCCATGGTGGCCTCGCTGGGCGACCCGGCAAGCTACTATCTGCCTGCTTCCGAGTATGAGGAGTATAAACTCACGCTGACGAACCAGTATGTCGGCATCGGCGTGACCACGCAGTACAACGAAAATTACGGTTATCTGACCGTCCTTTCCGTAACGCCCGGCTCTCCGGCCGATCAGGCGCATGTGAAGGTCGGCAACATGATCGCCAGCGTGGACAGTATTGACGTATCCACCTACACTCCCGAACAGTTTGACGAGCTGCTGCGCAGCTACGACGCGAAGGAGACAGAGGCGGAGAAGTATTTCACGCTCCACCTTCTCAACACGCAGGGAGGCAAGGCGGACGCGAAAATGAAGTGCGAGCTCATCTATGCCGAGCCGGTCGTCTATTACATTCTGGACAGCGACGCCAACAAGGCGAACAGCAGCTCCTCTGTCGGCTATCTCCGCATCCGTAACTTTGACGACAGCGCCGCCGCCAGCGTAAAAACGGCGGTCGCCGCGCTGCAGGATTCCGGAGCAACGAGCCTTATCATCGACGTGCGCGATAATACGAGCGGCAAACCTGCGGAAATGGCGGATGCGCTCGATTATTTCCTGCCGAAGGGCGATCTGTTCCTCCTGCGTGACCGCGACGGGAAGGAGACGACGTATTCGTCCGGCAGCTCGTATCTCAATATGCCGATGGTCGTTCTTGTCAACGAGAACACCACCTGCGCGGCGGAAGTGTTTGCCTGCATCATGCAGCAGGCGGGCGTGACGGTCGTCGGCCGCCGGACGCCCGGCGGCGCGCAGAGCCAGGTGATCGTGGAGCTCTCCGACGGCAGCGCCGTCCGGCTCTCCAAATTCGAGTATCTCACGCCGGATAAAAAGAGCATGACCGACCTTGGCGGCGTCACGCCGGATATCGCGTCCTACCAGATCGAGGACAGCGATCTGGACGTGCAGCTCGAGGCGGCAAAGGACGCCCTGCATTAACGGCGTCCGTCCGCGAAAATTCTGCGGAAATCTACAAAGAAGGGACCAAAGTTCCGTCTTGACATGGGACGCCGGATTCCGTATAATAGCAGGACAAATTCCCGCACGGAGTTATTCTGTGCGGGATTTGCGAGCATGTAAGTATCGAAAGGAAGTTTAAACTATGTCCGTTGAAAGCCGTTACAGAATGAGCCAGGAGCGTCTGGAAGAGCTGAAAAAAGAGCTGGAATATCTTCAAACGGTTCGGGAAAAAGAAGTCTCCGAGCAGATCAAGGAGGCTCGTTCTTTCGGTGATTTGTCGGAGAACAGCGAATACGATGAAGCGAAGACCGAGCAGGGCAAGCTCTATTCCAAGATCGCCGAGATCAAGAACCTGATCGAAAACGCCGTCATTCTCGAAAACGTGCCGACCGGCAGCGCGATCTCCATGGGCAGCCGCGTGACCGTCCGCGAAGTGGGCGAGGAAGACGAAGAGACCTATGAGATCGTCGGCAGCCAGGAAGCCAACCCCATTCTCGGCCGTATTTCGGACGAATCCCCCCTTGGCCGCAGCCTGATGGGAAAGAAGAAGGGCGACCGGATCGAGTTTGAAGCCCCCGGCGGTGTTATCTACTACGAGCGCCGCCAAAAACTCCGTCAAAAACTGCGTGGCATCGGGCCAAAGCGACTGCGGCAGCGCGGCAAACTCCGGGTAGAACAGCCGCATGGCCACGTACCAGCGCTCGCTCTGGTCCAGCGCCGGGTCGGCCTGGCCGTTCAGCCAGCGCAGCAGCTCCAGCACGTCGCGGTAATCGCTGCGGATGGCATACCGCACGCCGCCCAGCTCCGCCTGCATCTCGGCCATTTTGGCCGGAATGCGCGGGTCGTCCGCATGCTTGTTGTAGGCGACCAGTAAATCCAGCTCGCTGTTTTCTTCCACCGCCACGCCCAGGTCGTACAGCGCTTTGATCGGCCCGTTGCACGCCAGAAAATCATCGGGACGCGGGCCGAAGGTAATCAGCTTCAGCCCTCTCAGGCCCAGGATGGCCCGGGCGATTGGCACAAATTCCGCCACCTTTTCAGCCAGCTCCGGCGCCGTACCCACGGGATATTCGGGAATATACGCCGTTTTTCCCCGCAGGCCCAGATTGTAAGAGCAGTTGAGCATACCGCAGTAGGCGTCGCCGCGCCCGTCGTGCAGGTCTCCGTCGCCCTCGGCCGCGGCCGCATACATAATAGGCCCGCTGAACCATTCGGCAATCAGCGTTTCCGGCGTTTCCGGGCCGAAATTCCCCAGGAACACGACCAGCGCATTCACGCCCGCAGCCTGCACATCCTCCACGGCCCGTCTGGCGTCCAATTCATTTTCCACTGTGACGGGGCACTCGTACAGGCCCTCGCCATAGGCAGCCTTTATCGCTGCGCGGCGCCGCTCGGACAGCGCCATAGGGAAGCACCCGCGGCTCACCGCAATGATGCCCAGCTTTACTTCGGGAATATTTGCAAACATCTCCATCTCTCCTTTTCTGTTGTCCGGCCAGCTTACAGGCTGTCCGAAATATCGATATTTTCTCCTGCAAGGCCCACATAAGCGCCCTGCGCGGCTTCGTCCGACGCAGCGTGTGCCAGCAGCCATTTATTGCGCGCCCACAGCAAAGCATCCTCCCCGCCGCGCTGTACAACGGACGGCTTTTCGGTATTGGTGCCGCGCGGCAGCACAACGGCCGTGCAGAAGCCTTCCGCCGCATTTGTATGGCAGGGCGCATAGTGCAGCGTGGTGGTGTGCGCCAACATCATGGCGTACACCTCCACGGCCATACCCGCCGGCACGCGGAACGCCTTTACTTTTCCGGTGTCCAGCACCCCGTTTTCGATCTCGTCCTGCTTTCCCAGCAGCAGGATAAAATCCCGCGCGCCCACATTCACCTCGCTGTCCCGGTGGTATTCCAGGCAGTTCAGCCTTGTGTTGTAGCCCCAGCACAGGCCCAGCTGTATGGGCATCCCTCCATAGGCGTTATTTTGCAGCGCGCCGTACAGCGCACATTCCTCCAGTACGGGGATGGAAGGTTCGTAGGCCGTGCCCTGCTCCGGCATGGGGATGGACCGCATGGCCGCACACAGAGGCGCGGTGTCGTAACCCTCCAGTATTTTGCCGTACGGGTGGAACGCCGCGTCTGTAACAGAATAAATTTTCATCGCACTTCTCTCCTTCGTCTTTGTAAACGCATACCGGGCCGCCGTTTACAGCAGCTTTGGAAACAACGCCCGGCATACCGGATAGATCTGTCGGAACTGTCGGTAGCGTTCCTCGTACAGCGCCGTCAGGGAAGCGTCCGGCTCCACGGTATCCACTGTGCGCACCAGCGCGGAACATGCCTGCGCCACGGTCTCATATTCTCCGCAGGCAACCATCGCCAGCAATGCCGCTCCGTAGCCCGGGCCTTCGGAGGTTTTCACCACATCCAGCGGAATTCCCAGCACATTGGCCAAAATGCGTTTCCATAGCATGGAGCGCGAACCGCCTCCGCAGATATTGGAGCGCGGAACGGAAAGCCCCAGCCCTTTCGCTACTTCAAAAGAATCCCGTATGGCGAACGCCACGCCCTCCAGCATGGCCTGCGTCATATCCGCACGGGCGGTGTCCATCGTCATTCCCACAAACATTGCGCGGGCGTTGGTGTCGTTGATAGGGCTGCGCTCGCCCATCAGGTATGGCAGGAAATACACATGATTCCTGCCCAGCATTTCGGGTGCGATCTTTGCTTCTTCGCCCTTGTAGTCATTCGTGCCGATGATCGCATCCTGCCACCATTTGTTGCAGCTAGCTGCGCTGAGCATACAGCCCATCAGATGCCAGCCGCCGTCCGCATGGGCAAAAGCGTGCAGGCCGTTGGTGGCGTCCACGCCAAACTTTTCCGAGGAAATAAAAATGGTGCCTGAAGTGCCCAAAGAGATATTGCACCTGCTGTCCGCATGGGCCGCTCCTGTGCTCACCGTCCCGGTGCCCACGGCCGCCGCCGCGTTGTCCCCCGCACCCGCGCATACCGTCACGCCCTGCGGCAGGCCCAATGCCGCAGCGGTCTCCGGAAGCAGCGTGCCCACGGGTGCAAAGCTTTCGTACAGGCGCGGCATCTGGCTTTCCGAAATGCCGCACAAAGCCAGCATGTCGCGGCTCCAGCACTTGTGCTCTACATCCAGCAGCAGCATACCGGATGCGTCGGAGTAATCCGTAGCATGCACACCAGTCAGGCAGTAGACAAGATAGTCCTTAGGCAGCATGATTTTCCGAATACGCGCGAACAGCTCCGGCTCATGCTTTTTCATCCAGAGCAGCTTGGGCGCTGTAAAGCCGGCAAACGCGATGTTTCCCGTGCGCGCGCTGAGCACCGGGCGCCCCACCGTATCGTTCAGCCAGGCTGTTTCTTCGGCGGTACGGCCGTCGTTCCACAAAATGGCCGGGCGCAGCACCGCGTCCGTTTCATCCAGCGCAACAAGGCCGTGCATCTGGCCGCCCACGCCCATGCCGCGCACCTCCCGCGCGTCAAAGCCGGCCAACAGCTCCGGCATGCCCTCCCGGCACGCCGTCCACCAATCCCCGGGGTCTTGCTCGCTCCAGCCCGGATGTGGGAAGCAGAGCGGATATTCTTTGGAAACGGTATTCCGCACACAGCCTTTTTCATCTACCAGAAGAAGCTTGCAGGCCGAAGTGCCAAGGTCGATACCAATATACAGCATAGACACACCTCCTGTTGTCTCTTTCAGTATACCGCTGCGGCGCCCTGCTCTCTTTGACGATTCCGCATTTTAAATTAGACAAATTAGCTGTTTTTGAACTTTTGCCATTCTGTCCAGACGGAAAGGTGTTTCTTTATTCAAAACAGCAA
>OHBM01002576.1_pt1 | contig 11912 bp, 9 predicted proteins | sample 1577251 | NCBI WGS metagenome assembly OHBM01 (sample SAMEA3541557, study PRJEB24748) | human gut metagenome | biome: human gut; feature: human-associated habitat; material: faeces | place: China | collected 2012
ACACACATTTACTATCTTGTATATTACTTAAATTATTTCTATAATCTCTTCTAACTATTACTCGTGATTCTGGTAAATTCCAAGAAATACCAATTTTATTAATATATGGATCACTATATAATTTTTTATCATCTTTCGTTTGAAATTTAATATTTCCTAATTTATCATATATAGTTATTCCACAATCACAAACATAAGCATAATTTAAAATGTATTTTCCAATACTAATACATGAAGCAACAGCTCCGTAATAATCATTTTCAAGATAATCACATTTTGAAATATATTTATTATTTAATTTTCTAACACTTTCATTACATTTAATCAATTTTTCCATTAGTGAACCATTGGTTTTTGAAAAAGTATTACATATCGCTTTCGCGGCTAATTCAGCACCACTAGGTCTTGGATATCTTTCTAAAAAATCTTTAGGAGAACAAGTCGATAAATTACTAATTCCAATAGGATCTCTAGTTATTCCATCAGCAACAATTGCTTCTGTTTCGGATGCATAGAATTGATCTTCAATAGGAAATTCAAAGCCAATTGTTTTCACATTATCAAATGTATTCTTATATATTAACATATTTATCACTACTTTCTAAACATATAATAATTTTGTCACTATAAAAGTGTGTTTTTAAAATCGTCAAAACAAATTAATTTATATAATGTATTTTATCATTAATTCCTGTATTTTAAAACTCAAAAAAACTCAAACTTTTATGGTTTGAGTTTACTATCAATCTGGTGCACATGAAGGGAATCGAACCCATACGAAGAATTAACTTCTGCAGATTTTGAGTCTGCCGCGTCTACCAATTTCGCCACATGTGCATGAATAGATTATAGCATAACATTACTAAAAAAATAAAGTATTTTAAGAAAAAAGTATTGACATTTATTCAGTTTATGAATAAAATATACTGGTATACCGAATTGGTATATTGGTATAGTGAGGTGAAATAAGATGAAAAAGGATGATATAGTAAATGCTGCTAGAAGCTTATTTACAGATTATGGATATAAAAAAGTATCGATGGAAGAGATAGCTTCTAAAGCAGGTGTTACTAAAAAAACAATTTATAATTATTTTCATGATAAAGAAGAATTGTTTGAATACTTTATCAAAGAAGAATTGGAGAAAATGGCAGAAGTTTTTGAAGAAAACTTAAAAGAAAATAAATCTTTTTCAGAAAGAATAACAAAGGGACTAAAAGAAATATTAATTTTTAGAAAGAATAGTGATTTCATTAGAACCATTATGAAAGATATTAGTGGTAATACAAACTTCATAAGTCAGTATGATGAAGCGGTAATAAACTATTTGGAAGAAAAGATTGATATAGCTATTTCTAAGAAAGAAATTAAAAAGTGTGATAGTCATTTAGCAGCATTCATTATTTATAAAGTATGTTTTTCTATATTCTTTGAATATGATGAAAATTTAGATGAAGATAGGGTAGTTAAAGAAGTAACTGCTATCTTAAAAGATGGTTTATTTGTAGAGGGGGAAAAATAAAATGAAAGATAAAAAGAAAAAAAGTTTTTTTAATTATGTTATTTTATTAGCAGTATTAATAATTCCTTTTATGTATAGTTTCTTTTATCTAAAGGCATATTGGAATCCATATGGAAAAGGTAATCTTGATAATTTACCGGTTGCTATTGTAAATGAAGATGAAGGAAAAAAAGGTAAGGAGTTAGTTAATAGCTTAAAAGAAAAAAACACTTTAAAATTAAGTGTAGTAGATGAAGATAAGGCAAGTGATGGACTTACTAATCAAAAGTATTATGCTGTAATAACTATTCCAAAAGATTTTACTAGCAGTTTAGAAAGTGCTAGTAGTAGTGAGAAAAAACATCCAACAATTACTTATTCACCAAATCAAAAGACTAATTATTTAGCAAGTCAAATAATTGATAAGGTAGTAACTACTGTAGAAGCTAATCTAAATAATACGGCTAATGCTACTATAATAGCTGGTCTTGCTAGTAGTTTAGAAAAAGTACCAAGTTCACTGGATACCGTAGTAGATGGTTTTAGCAAGTTAAGTGATGGTACTGATAAGTTAGTTGATGGTAGTAAAAGTGTTAGTGATGGAACCGATACTTTAGCAAATGGTTATCAAGAGTTTCATCAAGGCTTAGAACAAGTAAGTGAAGGATCAAATACCTTTACTACTAACTTTAATGAACTAAATGAAGGATTAAACAAGTTAAGTGTGGAAACCTCAAGATTAGATGAGTTAAAGATGAGTGCTCCAATATTAACAACTAGTATTGCTAACTTGACACTTGGGTCAAACAATCTTACTGCTAGTCTTAGTGCTTATGTAGAAGGTAGTAAAAAAATATCAACTTATGCAAATAGTGCTGCTAATACTATTGTTAGTATGCTAAGTAGTAGTTGTGAAGGAAGAGAAAGGTGTCTTGGTGATACAACTGGTGATATGACTAATTTATATAAGACAAGTATTTTACTACTTACTAAGAATGAGAAAGGACTTAATAGTTTTGAAACTATTAGTTATGGTAGTGATGCTATAGTAGATGGTAATAACAAGATAAATGCTGGCTTAAATGAGTTAAATGAAAAAACTGTATCACTAGAGACATTACCTAGTTCAATAGATGCCTTACAAACTGCTATAAATAGGGCTAAAATAGGTAGTGATAAATTAAAAGAAGGTAATGATACTCTTAATCAAGGAGTTAATAAATTATTAACTAATTCTACTACTATTAAAAATGGTTTATTAACTTTATCATCTGGTTCTAAGACTTTAAATAATGGTTTAATAACACTAGATAATAGTGTTAAAGATGCTAAAAAGCAAATTAAGGGTAAGAAAGATGTAACAGAAGAAGAGGTATCCCCATTAAAAGATATAAGTAAATATAGTGAAAATGTCGTTAAAGTAGATAAAAAGGTAGTTAATGAAGTACCATCATATGGTACTGCCTTCTCACCATTCTTTATCTCTATCGCTTTATGGGTAGGAGCCTTAATGTTATACATTATCTTATACTTTGATAAAGAGAATAGATTTGAAAAATTATCTATTGATAATCCAAATCATTTAAAAAGAACATTCTATTATCATGTACTTGGAACTATAGCTGGTATTATTTTAGCCTTCTTATTACAAGTATTATTAGATTTTGAAATTACATCTATTCCACTATATTATTTTTCAATAGTATTAATTGCTAATACTTTTGTAGCTATTATTGAATTTTTAATTCTAAACTTTAAAGATGTTGGTAAGTTTATTGCTTTAATTCTACTTGTTTTACAACTTGCTGCAGCAGGAGGAACTTTCCCAATCGAAACAGTAACTAAATCATTTAGATTTTTACATCCATTATTACCAATGACTTATACAATTGGTCTATTAAGAGAATCATTAATGACAATTGAAGGAAGCTTATTAAGTAAGAACTTAATTATTGTTATTTCAATATGTTTAGTATTTGTAGTACTTAATTTTGTAAAAGACTTAAGATATGAAAAAAATAGAAGAACTGGTAAGTAATATCGGTTCTTTTTCTTTTCCTTTTTCTCTAAATAGCTTATAATCAAATAAGAATTATATATTTAAGGAGAAAATAAAATGAATGTTGTATTATTAGGATCAAACACAAAAGAAGAGATAGAAAACAATTTACGAATAGTAGCATCAGCTGGAGCTTTATGTTATGGATGTTTATGAAAGTAAAAATGATTATCAGAAAAATCTACGTCTTGCCAAGGCAGTAGTAGGGTATGGACATCGTTCAATATCAGAACATGACTATCTAGTCTTTGCTTTAGAAGATGTAACACCAGTTATAGAACAAACCATAATTGAGTATAGATTAACATCATTTACTATTAAATCAAGAAGAAATGTTGACTTTAGAAATGTTGGTTTTTATGTTCCTGATTTTAAAACAGTTAAGGGGGATAGATTAGATTCTAGAGAATTAAAATTAGATTATAATAATTATATGAAAAGCTTATTTACTAAATATGGTGAATTAGTAGATGAAGGCTTACCAATAGAAGATTGCAGATATATCTTACCTTATTCTTATCATAGTAATATAATTATGGGATGAGATGCCAATGAGCTTTTTAGGATTACCTCAGATTTACTATATGGAAAGATGGCTAAGATAGATGAAGCTAAAGAGTTAGGTGCAAAACTTGCTAATATGATGGAGGAAGCTTGTCCTTATTTAGTAAGTTCTTTAAAAAAAGAAGAAAATAAAGATTATTATAATGATCAATTTACCTATTTAGATAAGTTAGTAAAGCAAGAAGATAAATTACTTACTAAACCAAAATTAACTGATTATCTAGAAAGGGCTGATGATAAAGTACTTTGTAGCATTTTAATGAATCGTTATCAATTAAGTAGTGAAAAAGCTTCTGAAGTATTAGATGAATTAGTTAAGGAAGATAAAGATATTAAAAAGAAAATGTTTACTAGTCTTTTACATAGTAAGAATCAAAGAGAATTAGAGCAAGTAATGTATTCTTTTGAACTTCCTATATCATTAGCGGTACTTACTTATATATCAAGACATAGAATGCAATCTTTATTAGTACCTGATTTTGTTCCTCTTTGGAATATGGAAAACTATGTAATACCTAATAGTATCAAAGATAATCATGAAGAAGAGTATAGAGATATCTTTAAGAAGAATAATTTAAAAGTAGAAGAATATAAAGACAAAGGAATAAGAGATGAAGATTTAGTATATTTCTATTTATCCGGTAATGCTTGTAATATAACTACTACTATGAATGCTAGAAACTTTGAGTAGATTACTAGAATGAGATATTGTAATAAAGCTCAGTGGGAGATAAGAGAGTTAATGACTGATCTTAAAGACCAAGTAAAAGAGGTTAATCCCTTAATAGGAACTATGTTAGGAGCTAACTGTGAAGTAAATAATTATTGTCCTGAAGGAAAAGATAGTTGTAAGAATAGGGGCGTAGTAGTAAAACAAAAGATAAAGTAAAGGAGAAAGTTTATGATAGAAGAATATAGTTTAAAATTATTATGTGATAAATATGGTGTTTCAAAAGAAAATATTGTTAATAAGAATAATAATGTACTTACTTATGGTGAATATGAAGATATTGATAAAACACTAGATTACTTAATAAATGAATTAAAAGTTAGTAGGGCAAATATAGAAAAATGCCCTAGTATCTTATATAGAAATGTTGATGCTATAAAAGATAATATTGATTTTTTAAAACAAAAGGATGTGTCATTTTCATCAATTGAGTCATGTTTACATGTCTTATCATCAGAACCTAATGATTTGAAAGATACTTATGATTATGTAGAAGAAAATTACGGAGTAGAATCTATTAATAAAAATACATCAGTTTTATCTTGTGATAAAGATTTAGTGATTGCAGTTGAAAAGCTAGGTCTAGATAAAAAACAAAACTTGACTATAGCTGTTAATGTTGAATTTGGTTTTACCACTTTAGATGAGGTTAAAAATCTCCTTAATAGTGAAGGATATAAATTATATCCAGATTTATTTACCTCAACAACATTAGCTCATGCTAAAATAGAAGAAATTCAAAAGATGATACAGAGTAAAGAATATAAAGAACATCCAGAGTTATTTACATCAACAACATTAGCTAATGCTAAGATAGAAGAAATTAAAGAAATGATAAATAGCCAAGAATTTAAAGAACATCCAGAGTTGTTTACATCAACAACATTAGCTCATGCTAAGATAAAAGAAATTCAAGAAATGATAAACAGCAAAGAATTTAAAGAACATCCAGAGTTATTTACATCAACAACATTAGCATATGGTAAGATAAAAGATATTCAAGAAATGATAAATAGCAAAGAGTTTAAAGAACATCCAGAGTTATTCACCTCAGAAGTACTGGCTCATGCTAAGATAAAAGGAATTCAAGAAATGATACGTAGTGAAGAGTTTAAAGAATATCCAGAGTTATTTACATCACAAACACTATCTCGTGCTAAAATAGAAGATATTCAAGAAATTATAAATAGTAAAGAATTCAAAGAACATTCTGAATTATTTACGTCACAGACAATATCTCATGCTAAAATAGAAGATATTCAAAAATTATTACAAATGTCATATTGGAACGATATAAGATATAAAGATTTGTTAACATCTTCAGTTGTAGCAAAGTCTAAACAAATGATTACTAAACTACCTGTTTTATTTAAAATGGCTGAGTATTATAAAATTGATGGATATCTTAATACATCGTTTTTGTTGTTTTCACCAAGTCAAAATTTTGCTTTAATAAATTATTTAAATGATAATAATATGCCTTTAATAGAAAATGATAAATTAAATATGGTATTTGGAAAACAACCAGGATTCTTAAAGAAAAAATATGGAATAGATATAAAAGAACAGATGCTAAAATATGATTTTAGTAAATTTAGTTTTGATGAAGATACAAAGAAGGGTGGTAGTAAGAATGCAGTTAGATAGTTTTGATATTAAAGTATTGAGAGAAAATTTTTCTGATGAGGAAATAGCAAAGATTGATGCTTTAAATATCTCTAAAATATTTAGATATTTACAAGAGAATAATGTTTATTATGTTAAGGATTTATTATTATCATCTCTTGATTTGTTTCTATTACCAGTAGAAGAATTTATAAACCACTTTGAAAAATTAAAAACTAGATTAGGTACTGATTTTGTAGATAAACTAGGAGAAGATTCATCTCTTATCGAAATAATGTATGATAACTAAAAAATATAAAACTTGAAGGTTTAGAAAAAATAAAGTATAATTAATACTGTTGGAGGATAAAAATGGAATATGTAATTATTTTATTAGTACTTCTAATAATTTTACTAGCAGTTTTAAAAGCTAATAAGAAAGATGCTGAATTGGATTTTAATAAACTAGTTGAATATTTAGGAGGAAAAGATAATATCATTCAAACAGAAACAAAAATGTCTAGATTTATTGTTACTTTGAAAGATGTTACAAAGGCTGATAAAGATGCTATTCAAAAGCTAGGGGCTAAAGGAGTAGTAGAGATTAATAATCAGTTAAAAATAATATTAGGACAAGATTCTAAACAACTAAAAAAATATATCGATGAAATGAAGTAGTTTATGCTACTTTTTTTCTTTTTATTTTGATATACTTAAATAGAAGGGATATGAGGAATATATGAAATATGTTTATGCGTTTAGTGAAGGTAATAAAGATATGCGTAATACCTTAGGTGGAAAGGGTGCCAATCTTGCTGAGATGACAAGTTTAGGACTACCAGTTCCCCAAGGGTTTACGGTATCAACTGATGCTTGTATTAAGTATTATGAAGAAAATGAAACTATAAATAAAGAAATAGAAGAAGAAATACTAAAAGAATTAGCTCATCTTGAAGAGATAACTGGTAAGAAATTTGGTGATAGTACAAATCCATTGTTAGTATCTGTTCGAAGTGGAGCTAGAGTATCTATGCCAGGAATGATGGATACAGTCTTAAATCTTGGTATGACTGATAGTGTTGCTTTAGGATTTAGTGAAATAACTAATAATAAAAGATTTGTCTATGATAGTTATCGTCGTTTTATTCAAATGTTTGCTGATGTAGTAATGAACTTTCCTAAAAGTTCTTTTGAAAAATTATTTGATAAGATTAAAGAAGAGAAAAATGTTACTAATGATACAGACTTAACAGCAGATGACTTATTAGAAGTTATTAATAGATATAAGATAGAATATAGAAAGTATGCAGGATGTGATTTTCCCCAAGATGCTAAAGTACAATTACTTGAAGCAATAAAAGCGGTCTTTAGAAGTTGGAATACAGATAGAGCAAAAACTTATCGTCGACTTAATAATATTCCTTCTAATTGGGGAACGGCTGTTAATGTTCAACAAATGGTTTATGGAAATAAGGGAGATACTTCTGGTACGGGAGTTGCTTTTACAAGAAATCCAGCGACTGGTGAGAAAGTTTTATTTGGTGAATATCTAATGAATGCTCAAGGAGAAGATGTAGTAGCAGGTATTAGAACACCACAAGCTATAGCAACTTTAAAAGAAGTTATGCCAGAGTGTTATAATGAATTTGAAAGAATTTGTTCTATCCTAGAAAATCATTACAAAGATATGCAAGATATGGAGTTTACTATTGAAGATGGAAAACTTTATATGTTACAGACAAGAAATGGTAAAAGAACAGCACAAGCTGCTTTAAAAATAGCCGTTGATATGGTTAATGAAGAAATGATTAGTAAGGAAGAAGCTTTAATGAAGGTAGAAGCAACTAGTCTTGATCAATTACTTCATAAAACTTTTGATAGTCAATCATTAAAGAATGCTAGAGTAATAGCTAAAGGATTAGCAGCATCACCTGGAGCAGCAACCGGTAAGATTTGTTTTACAGCTGAAGATGTTATGGCTTTTCATGAGAAAGGGGAAAAGGACTTATTACTAGTAAGGAATGAAACATCCCCTGAAGATATTGAAGGAATGAACCTTGCTCATGGTATCTTAACTGTGAGAGGGGGAATGACATCTCATGCAGCTGTAGTTGCTCGTGGAATGGGAACATGTTGTGTATCAGGTTGTGGAAGTCTAGTAGTAGATGAAGTTAATAAAACAGTAACTACAAGTGAGGGATTAGTCTTTCATGAGGGAGATTATTTATCACTTGATGGAAGTACTGGTAATGTCTATGGTGAAAAAATATTAACAGTAGAACCTACTATAAGTGGAAACTTTGAAACCTTTATGGAATGGGCTGATAGTGTTAGAAGACTAAGAGTAAGAGCTAATGCTGATAATTATCGTGATGCTAAAGTAGCAAGGAAGTTTGGGGCTGAAGGAATAGGACTATGCAGAACAGAGCATATGTTCTTTGATAAATATAGAATCTTTAATTTTAGAAGAATGATTACAGCAGATACTAAAGAAAAAAGAGAAGAAGCTCTTACTAAGATTTTACCTTATCAGAAAGAAGACTTTAAAGATTTATTTAGAACTATGAAAGGTTATGAAGTAGTAATTAGATACTTAGATCCACCACTTCATGAATTCTTACCACATACTGATGAAGAAATAACTGAACTAGCTCCTACTTTAGATATGAGTTTTCAAGAGTTAAAAAATAGAGTAGAATCATTAAAAGAATTTAATCCAATGATGGGACATAGAGGTTGTCGTCTTGCTATTACTTATCCAGAAATAGCCGTTATGCAAACAAGAGCCGTTATTTTAGCAGCACTAGAAGTAATAGATGAAGGAATAGATGTTACTCCAGAGATTATGATTCCACTAGTTGGTACAACTAATGAACTTTCTTATATTAAGAAAATAGTATGTGAGACAGCTGATCAGATTATTGCTAGTAGTAATAAATCTCTTAAATATAAAGTTGGTACTATGATTGAAGTTCCAAGAGCTTGTGTTATTGCTGATGAAATAGCAAAAGAAGCTGAATTCTTCTCTTTTGGTACTAATGATTTAACGCAACTTGCTTATGGTTTCTCTAGAGATGATGCTTCTAAATTCTTGAAAGATTATTATGCTAAAAAGATATTTGAACAAGATCCTTTTGCTACAATAGACCAAGATGGTGTTGGTAAGTTAGTAGGTATGGGTGTAGCACTTGGTAAGAAAACAAGACCTAATATTGACCTTGGTATTTGTGGAGAACATGGTGGAGATCCAGCTTCTATTGATTTTTGTCATAGAGTAGGATTAACCTATGTATCTTGCAGCCCTTACCGTATTCCAACAGCTCGTCTTGCCGCAGCTCAAGCAGTAATTAGAGAAAGAAAAGCATAAGCTGGTACAAGTTATAAATAATCTTAGTTGAAAATACTTGGGAACTTTATCTTAATTGATATAGTTTTCTTTTTCTTTATTATAAATGTTTTGTGATGTTAATGGAAACGAGTATAAGTTAAATATATTATTTAGATAAAACAAACCAATAAGACTAGAAATAAATATGGCTTTATAGTTATGTGCAGTGGTATAATATATACTATATTGGAGGTGCTTTATGTTAGAAAAAAGTATAGTATTACTTTGCAAAAGAAGAAGAACGTATCATCAAAATTAAGGCTTTAGAATTATTTGATACTAATAAAATAAATGAAGGATATTCTACATATAAAGTGGAAGAATTAGCTAATATATAGAAGGATGATATTATGAATATATTAATTATTGAAGACAATAAAAGTAAGTATAAAAACTTAGAAGATACTCTTAATAGAGTGGTAGATAATCCATCTATAACTTGGGAGCAAACAAGAAATAATGGATTAGTAGCAATTAAAGAGCATAACTTTATAAATGATAATGATTTAGAACCATTTGATATGTTAATATGTGATAATTATCTACCTATATATGATGATGATTGGGAAACTAAACCTTTTGGACAAGATATAGTAGAAGCAGTTAGAGAACGTTTTGGACTTACCGATCTGTCGATTGTAATGTGTTCATCAGAAGATGTAGGTGAATTCGATTATAACTATAAGATTAGATATGATTCATCTGTTATTATGGATGAAATGTTTAAAATGATAATAGATGATATTAATGATAAAAAAAAGACTTTAGTATTAACCAAGAATAATAAGGTAAAGTAATTATGAAAATTTGTTTTGTTCACGAAGAGTATCCATTAGAAACTAACTTTGGTGGTATAGCTACCTATCAAAAAATAATGGCTTCATATTATGCTAGTCAAGGTGATTTAGTAACTGTTATTGCAAGAGGAAATGAAGATGTTTGTTACTATGAAGATGGTGTTAAAGTGTATAGAATAAAATCTTTAAATGATTCTAATGATATTACCTCTATTAAAGAATTTAGAAAGAAAGTAGCACTTCTTTTAGTTAAACTTCAAACATCAAATGAAATAGAAATTATTGAAACACCTGATTGGGGAGCGACAACTGTTTATTTTGAAAAGTATAGAAAAATACCACTTGTTATTAGACTTCATACACCTCTTAAAATTTGGCTTTTATACAACAATAATGATTTTGGTATATCTAAGAAATTATTGTTAAATGCTGAAAATTTTATGTTGCATAAGGCTGATGTAGTAACTTCCTGTTCTACTCTTTTAAGAGATATGGTTAACTTCCAATACAATCTAAAAAGAAGAATAAGTGTAATACCTAATCCTTATAATAGTAAAGATTTTTATTTAGATAATAATTATGCAGTAAATAAAAATATAATATATATAGGTAGTTTAGAAGAAAGAAAAGGAGTTATTGTTTTTGCTAAATCCTTAAACATTATTTTAAAAGAAATAAAGGATAATAAAGTTTATATAGTAGGAAAAGATACTAAAAGAAATACCTTAAATACTTCTACTAAAAAATTAATGTTAAGTATCATAAATAAATGTTTTCATGATAGAATTATCTTTGTTGGACAAGTAGATAATAAAGAGATAAATTATTATCTTAACAATTCCTTTCTAGCCGTTTTTCCATCATTATTTGATAATTTTCCTTATGTGATTTTAGAAGCAATGACAACTGGTAAGTATGTAGTTTGTAGTGATAATATTGGTATTAAAGATATTTGTTCTAAAAATAAGTATCTATTTGCAACTGGTAATTATCTAGATTTAGCAAACAAAGTAATTAATGCATTTAAAACAACTAATTCTTTTCTTAATTATGACAATATTAAACTTGTTAACAAGTTTTGTAATCCCAAATTAGTTTGCAGTAATATCAAAGATATATATCAAAAGACAATAGATGATTATAAGGAAAAAGAAGAAATAAAAGAAGTACTTAAATTAGAGTTTAAACAAATTAAAATAGTAGATATTGAGAAATATCCTAGAAATCTTGCTAACATAATTTATATAGTTACAACTGCAACTGATAAG
>OHBM01002586.1_pt1 | contig 11885 bp, 21 predicted proteins | sample 1577251 | NCBI WGS metagenome assembly OHBM01 (sample SAMEA3541557, study PRJEB24748) | human gut metagenome | biome: human gut; feature: human-associated habitat; material: faeces | place: China | collected 2012
AATTCATCTCACTACCTGCAGAGGTAGGAGAATTCTTGTTATATATTATGTTAAAAACTACACCAGGATCAGACTGTGCATTGACTTCACTTGCAGTTGATGAACCACTTGAATATGCGAGATTATATCTTGAGGGGAATTTGCAGATGTGGGTGGATGCGGAAGATTCATTAGAAATCTAAAATTCAAAATAATTTTATAGCTCATATCGCCTTCTACAAATTTGAGAGTATCAGCTATAATTGTCTGGCTTAATAAAAATTTTGCAATACTATTTTCAATTTACCAATTTTTTCATAATCATTATTTTATATTTGTTATACAAAAATGTATTGACTTTATAGACTGATTGGTCTATTCTGTGAATAAATTATAATACATCCTATTCTTGGAGGGGTATATGATAAATACTATTACTAATTATGAAAAAACAAAAATTTCTATGGCAAACATTTTCCTGCAATATGACCAAAAAGCAATGATAAAGAAATTTTCATTAGAGCATGATCCTGACTGGTTATCACTTACTTTTGTTAATCGTATCTATCGTATTAACCGGCAAACAGGAAGCGTTCAATGGTCAAATGATGCTTTTGAAACGGTCTATGAAGCTGACTATAATGAAGTAATGACCATTTATGATGTTTTATGTTATTCAAAAGATGGATGTCATCTGGCTAATGAATTTGTAAACATAAACAGTCTTTCTACAATTAGAACTGGAAATCTTTCGCAAAACAGTGGATTTTTTCAGAGTACCGCCGATTTCTTTCATGGAAAGCCCCTTGAATTGCATAATGCCTGCATAGCACTTTCTGGAAAAGAACTGGATAAAGGTGATGTTGCTTTTGAAATGAAACTTTTTTCTTTTTTGCCCATTATAATTCGTTTCTGGGAAGCTGATGATGAATTTCCGGCAAGTCTTCAAATTCTTGCAGACAGGAATATTTTAGATTACATGCATTATGAAACGCTTATGTTTGCGCTCACACATCTATTTCAACGGCTGAAGGAGGAAATGTAAAATGAAAAAGGGTGAGGAATCCAGACAACGCCTGATCGAATGTGCTGCTGAATTATTTTGGAAAAATGGGTATTCTGCCACTGGAATCAGCGAGATTCTCAAACAAACAGGACTTCCAAAAGGATCTTTTTATTTTTATTTCAAAAGCAAGGATGATCTGGCAGCAGCAGTGACGGAATACTATCAAAAAATCTTACTGGAACAATTTCAAAGCAGTTCTCAGGGAAATGACTGGGAAAGTTTTATAGAAGAAATCTTCGATTATTTATTCGGAAGGGCAACTGGACAGACATTTGCAGGCTGCCCGTATGCAGTGATGGGCATGGAAACAGCCCTTAGCAAGCCCACACTTGCATCTGTATTTATGGAGGGGCTAAAAAAATTCGAGCAGATTTTCCAGAAAGTACTGCTATATTCCGGATTGCCACAAGATCATGCAGCGATTTTTTCACGGCGCATGCTTTCCAACTATCAGGGATATCTTCTTCTTGGGCGAATCAGCGGTGATATCTCATATTTGAAAAATGCAAAAAAAAATATGATTGAAATGTACCGGGAATATCGGTCATATCATGGAATCTGAGAGGAACTTATATGAGTACAGTAATTCTTTCCTGCACTACTCTTCTGGAATATGTACAACAGGCTCAGAAGATCTGCGGTACGGACTTTCCCATCATTGAATTAAATCGGCAATACCACATAGAACCCTCAAAAATGAAAGAACACATTCTTCAGACACTTTCCAGTTTGCCGTCAGATGTGGATACTGTTCTTGTCGCTATGGGTTTCTGTGGTGGATCATGGCAGGATGTGTCCTACTCTAAAACCCTGGTGATCCCCAGAGTTGCTGACTGTGTTGCGCTTACACTAACCACATCGGAACAATATGCCCCGGATTTAAAAGAACCAGGTCATATGTACCTGTTCGGAAATGGTAACGTTCTCCTTCTAATCAGTTTGCGGGGCTTACCAGCGGAAGTGGGCGAATGCCTTGTTGGATTCGGCCATCTTGTGGGTATCCTCGCGCTTCTTCACGGCGCTGCCGGTGTTGTTGGCAGCGTCCATGATCTCGCCTGCCAGGCGCTCGGCCATGGTACGCTCGCCGCGGGCGCGGGAGTAGGCAGTCAGCCAGCGCAGACCCAGGGTCTGACGACGGGCGGGACGGACCTCCATGGGGACCTGATAGGTGGCACCGCCGACACGGCGGGCCTTGACTTCCAGGCTGGGCATGATGTTTTCCATCGCCTGGGTGAACACTTCCAGAGGCTCTTTCTCGGTCTTTTCCTTGATAATATCAAAGGCGCCGTAGACGACCTTCTGGGCGACGCCCTTTTTACCGTCCAACATGATGCTGTTGACCAGCTTGGTCACCAGCACGGAGTTGTACATAGGATCGGGCAAGATCTCTCTCTTGGGAACATTACCTCTTCTGGGCACTATGCTTCCCTCCTTCATAAAAATATGATTTCATAGGTACTCAACAGCCGCGGTCCGGCTGTTGTACGGCCTGCCAAAGAGGTACATTATAAATATAATGAGAAACCTTTTGGCAAAGCTCAGAGATGCAAGGCTTACTTGCTCTTGGGGCGCTTTGCGCCGTACTTGGAGCGGGCCTGCATACGGCCGGACACGCCCTGGGTATCCAGAGTACCGCGGATGATGTGGTAACGGACGCCGGGGAGGTCCTTGACACGGCCACCGCGGATCATGACGACGGAGTGCTCCTGCAGGGAGTGGCCCACGCCGGGGATGTAAGCGGTGACTTCGTAGCCGTTGGTCAGACGCACACGGGCGATCTTACGCAGAGCGGAGTTGGGCTTCTTGGGGGTCGCGGTTCTCACGGCCGTGCAGACGCCGCGCTTCTGGGGAGAACTGAGGTCGGTCTCCTTGTTCTTCAGCGTGTTCAGACCCTTCTGCATAGCGGGAGAATTGGACTTGTAAGTGCTCTTCTTACGTCCCTGCTTGACCAGCTGGTTAAAAGTAGGCATTTGGTTTCTCCTTTCATAAGATTTGTTGGGAACTTGTCCCTGTATTTTCCACGGAACAGAGAAACTCTATTCCGGCTGGAAACGATGCTCAGCCGTTCAGCACGGCTACGGCGGCGGCAGGCACGGCGATGCCGCAGGCTCTGCCCAGCTGCTGGAGCGTCATACTGCCGTCGCAGGGCACGTCCTGCGCGCGGCACAGCTCCCGCAGCGGCTCGGTGAGCCGGGGATCGGCGTCGGAGGCCAGATAGACGGCGCGGGCGGCTCCCTGCATCACGGCGCGGCGGGTCTGCTTCAGCCCCACCACTCTATCTCTGGAAGCCAGCTCTCCGGGCACAGGTGCTCTCCTCCTGTCATCGCATAACAAATCTCGCGGGCGAATCCCGCGCAATTTGAAATTATAGCATAGGCGGAGGGAAGCGTCAAGTGGAATCGGCGGAAAAATTTGTGGAGGCAAGTTCTAATATGTATTTGCAGGGTGCAGAACTCCGAAAGGCAGCTCTGCTACCCTGCAATTTTTATACAACGAAAAGGAGAACAACGACATGAAAGTAATTGGTTTCCGCAAGTCCTCTTTCAAGGGTGATGACGGCCAGGAGGTTTCCGGTGTCAACCTGTTCCTCACCGAGAAGTGTGAAAAAGGTGAAGGTCTGTCCTGTGACCGCATCTATGTGATGGATCGTATCCTCGCCGCCAGCGGTTACACGCCTAAACTGGGTGACGAGGTCATCATCGAATGGAACCGCTGGGGCAAGTGCTCCGGTATCCGTCTGGCCAAGTTCTAAAACGCTCTTTCTTTCCTCAACTCATAGATACCTTGGAAAATCCGTCCGTTAAAGAGAGATCGCCTGTTTAGGTCGGCTGCCGGTTAGGTTTACACCGAGGAAAGAAACATCAACTCTTGCTGTGAACGTCGGGAGGATGTGCACCGTCAGAGCTGCCCTCAACAGGTCGGAGTGAAAGCTCCGACGAGGGCACTTGACACCATAACGAATTCCGGGAAGTGCTTGCTATATGTCGGTTTTCGCCTCCCCCGTTCACAGCGTCCACGAATACGGTCACGGCATCTATAAGATCGTGACATTCAAGGGTGTTCGTGATCCTGATAACACCTATCTCCGCAACGGAGATGACGTGCAGCACAATGACAACAAGCTGGATAACAGTTTCAGCCGCGCTCGAAATATGGTGCTGCAATACGCTCTCTGCAATCCGTGGGACTACTTCTTCACGGGTACCATAGACCGGACAAAGTTCAACCGCTTTGACCTCGCCACCTACCAAAGTCGTCTTTCCCAGTTCATCCGGGACAAGCGCAAGAAGTATCACTCTCAGATACAGTTTCTGCTGGTGCCCGAACACCACAAGGACGGCGCGTGGCACATACACGGTCTGATCTCCGGGCTGCCGGTGGACGTGCTGGCCTCTTTCGCGCCACCGGCTCCCCAGAGGCTCACAGATGGCGGCTTCCTTAATTGGCCGGATTATATGGACACCTTCGGCTTTTGCTCTCTGGCGCCCATCCGTGACCCGATAGCAACGGCTTACTACATAACCAAGTACATCAGCAAGGATCTCTCCCAGCGCGGCTCTGATCTCGGCCAGCACCTCTACTTCCATTCTCGCCCACTCAAGCGCGCCATGAAAGCCAGTGACGTATACCTCTATCACCGTCCATTGGAGGAAGCCTGTATCAACGACTACGACTTCTGCAAGACCGGCATGGTGTACGGTGAGGATTGGACGTTCCCCTATGTGTGGGATGGTGCAGAGGCTCCGGAGCTGCTGCCGCTGGTGCCGGTAGTCCCCGATCCGGACTTCCAGCCTCAGACGGTAGAGCCTTGCTACGATCAACTCAAATTGGAGGGTTACTTATGAGTAAAGAATTGTTTTACTGCGCTTGCTGGCGTGAGTTGCAGCACTTTTTGTCCGATCTCGTAATCCATGATACGGTAGAGGAATATCCGAATGCGCGTGATTTCCTTGCCCTTATGGCTTCCGTTGAACGCAAAATGGAGGGTTACTTATGATCAAGTTCCTGATCACTGCCGCCTTTGTGCTGGTATTCGTGTTCATCCTGTTCCTGCTGCTCTCGCTCATGGCGTGGATCGGCGGCAAGGTGCTGCGCTCCCTGTTCCCGGATAAGTTCAAGGGAAAGACGGGTAAGGCATGATCGCTCGTCTCAAGTTTTGGCTGCGCTATTGGCGGGTTCGGTCTGCTGATATGGATTGCCGAAGCTGCTGTCTGTTCTGTAAGTGTTTCGATATTTGCTCTGAAACTTGCTATGCAGAGTGGGCACAGCTTCCTTGGAAAATGTAAATCCCCCGCCTGCGGCGAGGGATTAGGGGTTAGGCCTTTACTTTGTCCAGTTCTTTGCAAAACATTTCTACGGCGGCTTTGATTCGCTTCAGCTGCTTGGCCTCGTCTTTACTGATTTTGCCATCGTCTTTTGTGGCTGCCAATTCGCAGGACTGTCCGAAAGTCTTTGCCATGGCCTGCATGTTCAGTATCTGAGCGTATATGTAATGGTTCATGTGCGCTCTCCTTTCCCCTTTTTCTTTAATCTATCATTCTTCTGGGAGGTTGTCAACAAATGAAAAAAATTGTAGCTGTTTTGCTTGTGGCGATCTCCCTTTTATTTTCGATAAATTTTGCATTTGCCGATTCCATACCGCTATCTTCTACTCAATGGGTGTTGCCTTCTAATGGGTTCGGCGGTGGCTCCCGCGCAAACCCTGTTGATACTGTTCTGCCTTACTCGGATATGGCGTCCCTTTTGAGTTCTGTAAACTCCGGATTGAAAAGCGGTGCATATTCCGGCTTTACTGGCAAGGCACGTATTTCTTATACGGGCTCTTTTTACTTCATCACATTGGTGTCGGATGGTGATACATATTGGCTTTGTAATGGCAGCGGCGGTCGGTATCGCACGGAGCCAGAGAACATCACAACTGATTCAACTACCACAACTCCGTCTACCAACGCCCCCACCACGACCCCGTCTACGACCGAGGCAGGCAACGGTGCAAACGGCACCTATATCCCGACCCATTCCGCCGCAAGCAATGATACCGGCCTTTTAAGACAGATCGCTCAGTATACGCACGAAATATGGTTCTGGGCTGACCTGATCAATGATAACCTCCGGGATGTCCGCAGATACCTGTTTATGGTGTATTCCAATGTTGGGCGCTTTGTGGACGGCATGAATAATATCACAAAAGGCATATACAGACAGATCGACCTTCTTTCCGGTTATCTCCCCCGTCTGGATGATATCTATAACCGCCTGTTTCAAATTCAATCCGCTGCATGGGCTTCCGTGGATGTAGAAAACCGTTTACTATACTCGCTGGAAGGTCTGGCGTCCAATATCTCCGGTGTCATTGTTGACGGCGCTGTCAAGGTAACTTCTTCGCCTGATCCTGCCGTGGCCGAAGCGATCACCGGCATACAGAACACCCTCACCTCGGTGATCTCCAACGGCAAGGTGCTGGTAGACAACTCGGACGTGGTGACGGCCATCCAGTCCATCCCGGCCTACGATGACAGCGCCCTTGTTTCCGCTGTAACCACCATCAGCAACCAGATCACAGAGCAGTTCGGGGAATATGAGAGCACTTATTCGTTCCCCAGCTTTTACAGTCAGTCAACCTCCAGTAATAAAACCATCTCCGGTGTGCTGCCCTCTGCGTTTTCGTCTATCAATCCCGGTTCGCGGAAGCTGCTATATTCCCCGTCCAGTACGCTGACTTTGTCTAAAGAACTTCTTTATACCGGAAGTGGTACCCGTCAATCTGTTTTTTGCGTTCCTTATACCGATCTGACGTATGGTCTGGGGTATCGGCTGGACTATAAGTTCTGGTTCCCGTCTACTCAGACTTCATCTCGGGTCGAAACTGTTCAATACCCGAAAGTCAGCTTCACAGATTATAGCGGCAGAACGCTTACCAAGAATGCGTATACCGGTAGTGTCCGTGTTCCTCCTCGTTCTAACTACGCTTACGCGTCTTCTTACTACTTCCCCCGCTGGGACGCTTCCGGCAATTGGCTGGGCTGGTCTGGCCAGAATGATACATTCCAGTGGACATCGTCCACTTATGAGCCGTCCAAGCGTGTCTATCTCACTCCCCCGGAATCCGGCACCTATTACATCTACGGTACCAGCGATACCGCCATCCCTGTGGTGTACGCTTCCCGCTTCACCGGCTTCCTGCAATCCCAGACAGACCGTGTGGTCAATGCGGTAGGCTCCATCCCCGCGCCCACCGACTACACCACCCAGCTGACGGCGGTGGTAGAAAAGCTGGACGCGCTTCTGGCAAAGAGCAACGAGACGGTCGTTAATGTCATCAACGATAACACTTACGTTCCCGGTGTTCTCTATCTGGACGACAGCAACAGCGCTGTAGACACCACGAAAGACGGTGTGTCTCTGTTTGGCGGGCTTGTCCGCTGGCTCTGGAAGAATGTCTTTGACGGCGCCTTTGATGCCGCCGATATCACAAAACTGGATGGCCTATTCTATGATCCTGCCGCTGCCGCCGAGGAGGTGCCCGATGGAAGCTAATTTGTATACGTTCCTGCACTTTGTGCGCTCTGTCTTTACCTCCATGCCGGTGGGCTTACAGGTCTGTGTGATGTATAGCTTCTCCTCTCTGCTTATCGTCACGCTGGTTCTCATGATAGCGAGGTGGAAGTGATGTTGCTGCAAAAGATCGCTGTTGGTATCAGCTGGCTGCCGGACGGTCTGGCCGTGGCTGTGTATGTTCTGGCTGCTCTCCTGCTGGTGTTCCTGTTCATCAAGATCATTCTGCTGATCGTGGAGTTCATCAAGGGGATCGTTAGCCTGATCAAGTTCTGGTAAAGGTGGTGCTCCTATGGAAAGTCTGCTGCTTGCCGTCAAGTCCCTGCTGGGCTGGGCATGGGATATATTCTCCATCAATATCCCGGTGCTGAACGTCCCGTTCTGGATCATCGCCATGGCTGCTGTGGCCGTTGATCTCGCTTTTACGCTGCTGGGTCGGCTCATTGGTTCCCCGGTGGCCTCGCCGCCTACACTCCCTAAAGGAAAGGAAGGTAAAGGAAAATGAGAATGCATATAGGCTTTTCCTTCAAGCCGAAAACACTGCTGATCATCCTCGTTGCGATCCTTGGCATTGTCGGTCTCTGTGTGGACGCTTTCGCCGATCCTCTGCCGGAGGATGGCACCGCGCAGCTGCTCACCGATGAGACGGATCCCACCGGTACCACGGAGACACCTGCCAGTACGGTTGTTATCAATGCCGCTCCCGCTGCCGAAGCTGCTGCGCCGGAGACGTACACTTACCAGCGCGGAGAGCATACCGGCCTCGCCGCCTCCGTGAAGAGCATCTTCGGTGAGTATCAGCCCCTCATGGCTACCGACAGTGCCGGTAATGTGTCTGCTGTCCCCGGCCTCGCCGGTGTTGACTTCTGTTGGATCGGAGGCTGCCTGGCATTCCTGATCCTGTTCTACTCGTTCTTCCGTCTGTTAGGAGGTGTGTTCCTTGGGAGGTCTAAGTGATGTTTCTGCCATGCTGGTCGCTATGGTTCAGGCTCTTTCTGACTTTTTATCCGATGGCGTCGGCTGGTACTGCTTCTGCATGGTCTTATGTGCTCTTGTGATCTCTCTGTTTTTCAGAGTTTTCCGTATCAAACGATAGAAGGGAGGTTTTTGCATGGCTGCTCTGGTCGCTACCATCGCCACTTTCTTTAGTGGTGTCATGGGTATGGTGTCCACTCTGACCACCACCATTGTCGGTGATGATCTGCTCGTTCTGGGCGTTGTCGCTGTCCCTCTGGTGGGTATCTCTGTGGGGCTGCTGTCCCGTCTGTTCCGTCAGCGCGTGTAACGCTGATCCATTACATCGAAAGGAGTTTTCACTATGGCTGCTCTGATCACCAAGATCACCACGTTTTTCTCCGGTGTCATGACTATGATTACCGGCGGCACCATCGGCTCCGGTGAGTCCGCTGTCACCGTCACCGGCCTGACCGATACCATTGTCGGTTCCGATTTGCTGGTGCTGGGTGTTATCGCCGTGCCTCTGGTCGGTATCTCTGTGGGGCTGCTGTCCCGCCTGTTCCGTCAGCGCGTGTAAGAAAAAAATCGCGGGGGGAGCGCATGCTCCCCCGTGATTTTTTCTATCCTTGGAGGTTCCTATGAATGTTCGATATATTCTCAAATGGCTGCGCTACCAGCACTTCTGGCGTTTTGTCTATCGCCCTGTTAAACCTTATGATACCGGTATATATCTCTATTTTGGTCTACCTCGTTCTGGAAAATCTACCTACGCTGCAAAGCTGGCAAAAAAGGCTCTTACTGCTGGCCGTGCTGTGTACAGCAACTTTCCTATTCGTGGTACTTTTCAGATCACCAAAGACGATATAGGTAAATACCTCATGGAGGACTGCCTGATCATCATAGATGAAGCCGGTGTAGACTTCGATAACCGTAAAATGAAAATGACTGATGAACAGGTTTATTTCTTCAAAAACCACGGTCACTATCAGGCGGATATTGCTTTCTTCTCCCAGTCTACCGATGTTGACATCAAGATACGGAAATTGGCTGTCTGTCACTATGAGATAAAACGCTTTCCTCTGATCCGCGATCTCTCCTACATCAAGACCATTGGCCGTAAGATAGGCATTGACGATCTCACCCATCAGGAAACGGAGATGTTCTACTATGTCCACTTCCTCGCCGGTGGTATCAAGCTCTTTTGGCGCAGGCCGTATTACAAGCTCTTTGATACCCGCTACCGGCATGAGCTTCCTGAAAAGGTGTTCCCGAAATGCTGACTTATGCCGCTGCTTCATTCGGCGTCTGCCATTGCAATACCTTCCGAGGATAGTTGTTCATCCAGTCTTGGACGGCAGCTATCCTCTTTTTACTGATCTTGGAGAAGTCCGTCCCTTTGGGAAAGAAACGCCGGATCATGCGGTTATGGTTCTCCACGCTGCCTTTCTCCCACGCCGCATAGCTGTGACAATACCAGACTTGAAAGCGGCTGCCGCCGTGTATGCTCCGGCATAGCTTTTCGTATTCCATGAACTCGCTGCCGTTGTCCGTGGTCAGTGATTTGAAGCGCTGAGAGAAGTCCTTGTGCTGCCGTTCCAGCCGGTCGAATACCCCTCGGATGGTGGCCGCCTTTCTGTCCGGCAGTTTGAAGATAAGCTCCTGTCGGCTGTATCGCTCCGTCAGCGTCAGCAGGACATGGCTGGTCTCTGCCTTTCCGATGATCAGATCCATCTCCCAGTGTCCGCGCTCAGAGCGCTGCCCGATGTGTGCCGGCCTGTTCTCTATACTGGGCAGCTTCGGGTGCGCTATCCGCGGCGTGGCCTCCACGGTCTTGGCCTTCTTTTTCCACTTCTCCCAGAGATGCCGGTTGCCCAGCTGATAAAACACCTTTTTGTCGATGTAACTGTACAATGTGCTGACGCATATCCTCGTAGCAAAAGGGTACTTCCGCGCCGCTGCCAGAGCTGCCGCAGGGGAGTACCTGTCCACGATGATCTTATGCTCAATATAGGCGGCAAAGGCGTGGTCGCTGCCGATCTTCAACGGCCTGCCCTTGGCGGTCTGATTGTAGCGGTGTATCTGCTGTCCCTTCTGTGCCGAGTACCGTTTCTCGTCCCAGAATTCACAGGTATGCATATAGCTGCCTCGCCGAAGCTCGTAGTAGATCGTCCTCTCGCAGAAGCCCAGCTGCCGCGCGATCTCCCGTACCGGTATCTTGTTCCGCCGCATGGCCTCCAGCTGGTGACGCTCCTGCTCCGTCATGTAGTGCTGCTTCCTCATCTCCCTGTACCTCCTCAATAAGCGTTGTTGGAGTGTGTCCATTGTACCATGAAAGGTAAAGCCCCGGTCTCCCGGGGCTGCCTGTTATCTGTTCTCGGTGAAGTCCATCCATGCGGCCGTCAGCGTCTCCAGTGCCCGGCCTTTCTCGGTTTTGGTGTACTCCTTGCATTTCCCGATGCCCACAGCAAGGCCCGCGAGGATCGCGTGAGGATTCTCGGCCCTGCGCAGCTCCCTCATGTAGAAGTCGTATCGTACGGTGTTGGCAGTTGTTGTCATAGTTCCGTCCTCCCATAATAAGTAGTGAGTGAAGCAAAGCTCGCTCGCGAGCTTTGTTGTCTGCTCATCACACAATGACAAAAGCCCTGTCAAGGAGACCGTGGAATAAATCCAGTGCGCACACTGGTTTTATGCCGCGAAAGCTCCTTTACAGGACTTTTTCGGTGTGATATTCACGCTCCGGTTTCCCTCACCGTACTTTGATATTTTTTTGTCAATACTGCAAATTTATCTTGACATTTGCCGGAAAAATTTGTGGATTCCTATGAAATAGAGCAAAAATTTTTACTCTGAATCTCGTCCAGTTCGAAGCGCTTCTCCAGATTGCGTTGTGCGTCAGAAGGAGTCTTGCTTGCTCGGATGATATGAACTACTTCGTCGATATTGTCGCATGCGATGATAAGGCCTTCCAGGATGTGAGCACGCTCCTGTGCTTTCTTCAGTTCGTACTGTGTGCGGCGGATAGTCACGTCATGACGGTGCTCCACAAAGTACTTGACACATTCCTTGAGCGTAAGCAGACGAGGACGTCCCTTGACGAGGGCAATACAGTTGACAGAGAATGAACTCTGGAGGGCTGTCAGTTTGAACAACTTGTTCAAGAGAACGTTGGCATTGGCTTCGCGCTTTACATCTACAACGATACGCATACCCTGGCGTCCAGATTCATCGTTTACATTTGCAATGCCATCTACCCTACCTTCCTTGGCAAGATCGGCAATAGCCATAACAAGCTGCTCCTTGTTTACACCATATGGAGTTCCTGTGATAA